>Ga0209573_1001877_pt1 | contig 29548 bp, 20 predicted proteins | sample TNRBio252014_DNA_FD_185870 | JGI IMG/M metagenome (GOLD analysis project Ga0209573, IMG submission 185870) | Wastewater treatment Type I Accumulibacter community from EBPR Bioreactor in Madison, WI, USA - TNR Reactor_6/25/2014_ DNA (SPAdes)... | ecosystem: Engineered > Bioreactor > EBPR >...
GCCTTAGAATGGGTTGCTTTACCCAACGAAGAACCGCTCACCATCCATAAGCGGGCGGATTTTGTGATCCGCAACCGAACCGACAACCAGCTGATTCAGATAGAATTACAAACCCATGCCGACAAAGATATGTTGGAGCGGTGTTTTGTCTATGCCGCGCCCTACATGGCTACCTATAAGACGATCCCCTATCAATATATCCTGCATTTGGGTCAAGAACCTGCCACCTACCGCACCGAATTTTCCAACGACTGGCACACTTTTCGCATCGAAGTGATTGACCTGAAGCAAATTCCGGCGGAAGAATTGCTCCAATCCGACCTGCCGGAAGCCGTCGTCATGGCAATCCTTTGCGCGTCGGACTCGCCGGAACAGTTGGTGGAAGATATTTTTGAGCGTCTGCGCGCTTTAGTCCTTGACAATAACAAACTGGCGGATTATATTAGCATCGCGGATACGCTGAGCGCGCTCCGCAATATGAACGACCTCATCAAAAACAAACGCAAACATATGGCATTACAATTAGACATCACCAAATCTTCCATCTACCAAGAAGGAGTAGAAGAAGGAATCGCCAAAGGCAAGGCAGAAGGTAAAACGGAAGGTAAAGCAGAAGGACGTGATGAAACACTGCTTGAGATCATCCGCGAGATGCATGCAGACGGAGACCCTATTGCTAAAATAGCCCGCATTTGCCACCTGACGGAGGAAAAAGTACGCCAAATGCTGAATTTATCCTAAAGTAAGTTACTTTTACTTAGCAGAGCGTAATGTTGTGCCGAAGGGTATCTGGAGCGTTAGGACGATATTCCGTCCCGGCTCGGGAATATTCAGCACCCGATAACGACTCAAATGGGCGAAATACTTACGATCCAAGGCATTATTGACCTGAAGAAAGAAGGCAAACGGTTCTTGTCCCTTGAAAATCCGTATTTTTCCGCCCAAACGAAGGTTCAATAAAGCATAGTCGGGCGTGGTGAGTTCATTACGATCTACCCGAAGTTGGCTGTCGGTATAGCGGAATTCCAGGGAAAGATACCAGTCCGTACATCGTTTTTTAGCAAAAGTTGGCACTTCGTATTCCAATTCGGTACGAAAACTTGCGGGAGGGGTGAAAGGCAAGGGTAGTTCCGTCAGGCGGTTTTGATTGATGACCACATCACCACCAATACCCAGATGCCACCGCTTGATCGGATGAAAATCGGCTGATATTTCTCCGCCGTAAAAGACCGCCTCCGTTTGGAAATACTGATAAACTTGCCCTGCATCGGGTCGGAGGGAAAAACGAGCCGTCGGCGATAAGTACAGATAATTCTCAAACCAATTCCAAAAAGGACTGATTTTTAGGTGAAAAATAGGTGATTCATACGTCAGGTTGAAGTCTAATTGGTAGCCGTACTCGATATTCAGCGACGAATCGCCCTCCTCCCACCGAAACGAACCGTGATGGATGCCCCGCGCCGCCAATTCAGAACCGTTCGGGAAACGAAAAGCATTGGCAATGTTGAGCTTCAGATTCCACCTTTCATGCGGAAACCACGATGCCCCCAACGCAAACGAACCATGCCGAAACGTCCTGCCGAAGGGATAAACCAAACGTTCGCTTCGCAAATATTGCCCCGAAGACTTCGCGTAAACGTTTTGATCGTAAGCCGAAACGTTGATCGTACCGAAATCCGCTCGCAGACCGCCGTTTACATACAGCCGAGAACCGAAAGCATACTTCTCATAAATGAAAATGCCTGCATTCATGGCTCGAAAATTCGGCAGAAAAAACTCGTAACCGTCGCGGAAATTGGCTTGATAATGACCATTAATGCCGATAATTCCGCTTAATTTGCCCGGTCCCGAGTGATTATAGCGCACCGCCGCTGAAAAAGTATTCAAAAACAAAGCCAGCGACACATCCGTATTAAACGGGCGATTGAAGCCATGGGTGTGGGGCGTGGCGCGCTCGTGGCGTATATTGCGCTGAAAACCAAAGTCGGCTTCCAACCAGTTTTTACCAAGCAGAATATTGCTGTTGGAAATCAGCTTAAAATGTTGGGTTTCCATGATCGGCAAGTCCATATTGCGGGATTTGCCGTCATCGAGAAGCATTTGCACGCGGGGCGTACCGAATGCACCCGCAAAAATGCCCGACTGCTGACTGAAAAGCGTTCCCGTGAGGGTGCTATGCCCCCAGCGTGCGTATTTTCCGACGGTGAAAGCGGCGTTGCGTTCGCGTCCGGCGGTGTTTTTCAGCCTTTCGTTGTAAATAGGTAAATTCCAACGGTTGTAATTAAAGCGGGTGGCGGGTACGCGGTAGTCGCCGTAATCCTGTGCGGAAAGCCTGCCCCGCATCAGCCAGCCTTTCTGCTTGGTTTCGAGCAGGATTGAGCCTTGATAATTATCGTTATTGGATTGAAAACCCATGATAACATTTCCCTGCAAACGTCCTTCTTCGGGCGGAAGGGCAGGTTTCAGCTGAATTACGCCCCCGATGGCATCCGAACCGTAGGCGATAGCGGCGGGACCTTTGATGATTTCCACCCTATTCACGTTAAAAACATCTAATTCTAAACCGTGATCCGTTCCCCACTGCTGACCTTCTTGACGGATACCGTTCTCCACGACCGAGATGCGGTTGAGGCTCATCCCCCGAATGACGGGCTTAGCAATACCTACACCTACATTGATCTGACTAATTCCGGGCATTTTGGTGAGGGTGGAAATGAAATTATTGCCCATATTTTTTAGGACGAAGCGTTGATCCACCGATTCCACCGTTTGGGACTGGGCGCGGTGGTCGGTTTTGTAGGGGTCGGCTTCGATGATGACTTCAGAAAGTTCTATCGCTGTGGGCGACAAAATGAAGCTAACACTATCAGAATCAAGGCGTAAATCCACCGTCCGTGTCTCAGAACGGTAGCCCGAAAACGACACATGCAGGTGATAAACGCCCGCGGGCAAGCCCGAAAATCGGAAAAAACCCGCAGTATCCGTCAAAATGCCCCGATGTAATTCATGGATTTCCACGCCGGCGGAGGGTAAATAAGTCCCATCAGACGAGCGAACCGTCCCTGTTAAGGTACGTTCCTGCGCCCAAACCTGCCCCAGAATAAAAAAAAAGATCAGCCCCCAACAAAATCGCATAGTTAGATGATGAGGCACAAAGATAGGCTATTTGCAACACCGTTGCAAGAAGTGGATAGATTTCCCTGCCCAAACACGACAGGAGGCATAAGATTTCCGGTTAGTCCCCGTACTAAAGTCGAGGGGAAAACGAAATTTAACCCAACCTCGCGTTACATAGTACATAGTTAAGTAAGAAAGATACTAAATCTTTTTCGCCGTTTGCAGTCCGTGCGAATTTGTCTAATTTTGTCGGTTATCCGATTTGGGATTTTGAATCGCATTCTGTTTATATGCTTGCTGTTGGGTTGGTTCGTCAGTGCTTCGGCACAACCGACGGAACGCGACCGCCTGCGCCGACTCCTTTCCACGACCGAAGGAGCGGAACGTATCTCTATTTTGGATCGGCTGTGTCGCTTGTCCCAACGGGATTTTGACCTTTCGCTTCGGTATGCCCGCCAACTGCTGACCTTAACCCAAGCCAAGAATCCCTCCCCCGAGCTGGCAAATGCTTACGGGTGGATGGCGGAAGTCTATGCCCTGCACGGTCAGCCCGATTCCGCTCGCAAATATTTATTGGAAGCCCTGCGCATCGCGGAAAAACAGCCCCGAACGCCCATCTGGTACATGACCCACGAGCGGTGGGGGCAGGTGGAACTCACCGAAAACAACAACGAACCCGCCATCGAGCAGTTTTTGACCGTGCTACCGTATTGGGAAAAGAAGCGCAATTCCTTCCGCGCACCGAGTACGGAAGAGGAAAATGCACCTGCTATCGGCATTATCAACGAAGGTTTGGAGGGAGAGATGCGCATCAGTGCCTATCTGGGGGAAGCCTACACCCGCATGGGTCAATATGAAGAAGCGGACAAGTACCTCAAACGGGCATTGGAATCGGCACAAAAGGCAGGCATGGCGGACGATGTGGTTCACATTCGATTCCTGAAAGCCAACCTGTACGTCCTCAATCGGGATTATCCCCGCGCGCTGGCTTGGTATCAAACGACACTCAACTATGCCCGAGAGGAAAAAGACCAAGAATTAGAGGCGCGGGTGATGTATCATTTAAGTGAAGTTCATGCCAAGATGAAGGACATCTCCACCGCACTCAAGTACAGTTTTGAGGGGCTGATGATCCTGAAACCGATGAATTTACCGCTCCGTAAGTGTGAATCCCTGCTGAATCTGGCACGGATTTACCTCCAAAACGGACAACCAACCCAAGCCGACACCACCGCACGGGAAGCCCTCGCCATGGCGCAATCCATCAAATCAGGGACGAATATCATGGAAGCCTACCTGATCTTATCCGAAAAGTCAGAAAAAGTAGGCGAAACCCGCTTGGCTTACCAGTATTTTCAAGGCTATATTCAATTAAAGGAAGGTACATCCGACCAAAAAGCCTTAGATAAAGTCCACCGCCTGCAACAGCAATACGAAAACGAAAAAATCCGCCGAGAATTGGAACTCCAAGAGAAGGAACGCGAATTAGCCGACTCCCGCTTTATGGAGCAACAGGTGGGCATCTATTCCTTATTGGCGGGACTGTTGATACTTTTAGGTATCGCGGGCGTGATTTACAGCCGGGTTCAAACCCACCGAAAGAACAACCAACTGCAAGAACAACAGATCGAATGGATTAACGTTCAGAATCAAGCTCTGCTTGATGCCCAAAAAGAACTCAACGAAACGCTGATTAAGCTCACGGAGCAAAAAGCCATATTAACCGACAAAAATCAAAAGATTGAAGAAAGTTTTGAGTATGCCCGCTTGATACAGGAGGCGTTGCTTCCGCTTCCGAATGCCATTAAGACCGTACCCCATTTCATCTTTTGCCGATTTCAAGAGACGGTTTCGGGTGATTTTTACTGGTTCGCCTCTTCCCATGACGAAACGACGATTTACGGAGCAGTGGCGGACGGCATCGGTTCGGGCGTAGCACCGGCGTTGCTGAGTTTAGCGGGATTCCAACAGTTGAATATGGGACTGAAAACGCAAGACCGTCCGGTAGATCAAGTCTTGGAACGGTGTCATCGCCAGTTGGGATTAATTCTGCCGAATGCCTCCAATGCGACCCCGCAGGGTATGGAAATGGGGATATTCAAGCTGAAAGGACGGCATTTGACGTTTAGCGGGGCGTTATTACCGTTGATCTTATTCCGTGCCAAAGACCAAAAGACGGAACTCCTGCCGGCATCCAACATGCTGTTAGGTAATGGAGAAAAGCCTGCTTTTCCGGTGTGGGAGCGTGATCTGAATATCGGGGATCGTATTTACCTGTTTACGGACGGCTTCTGCTTGGGTTGGGAGGATACGGTATCCATCGAACGCGCCATCAATCGGATGCAGGATTTTTTGGCAGAGTACGGCTATCTGCCCTTTTCGGAGCAGTTTCGGATGCTGAACCAGCAGTTCGGCAATCAGAAGTTGGCGGATGATGTGATCGTTTTAGGCTTTGAAGTACGATAAAATAAACCATGAAAATATATTTTGAATATCCCGCGGTCCTACTACTGCTCATCCTAATGCCCTTGTATTGGATGTGGTATTACGGTTGGTATGATCCGCGCAGGCTGTACATCGCGCTAAGTTACGACCCGCGCAAACTGCTGAAAATCAACGAATCGTGGAAGCAACTCCGCCTGTTACCCAACATAATGATGTGGACGGCTTGCGTGCTGATGGTGTTGGGCTTAGCGCGCCCGCGCCAAGCTGAAGGTCTTTTCGATAAGACGACGGAGGGCAACGATGTATTCTTACTCTTGGATACCTCCGCCAGTATGGAGACGACCGACATGCTCCCCAACCGGATGTATGTTGCCCAAAAGACGGCAAACGACTTTGTACAAAAAAGTAAAAATGACCGCTTTGGGGTGATCGTCTTTGCGCAAGATGCGTTTGCCTACGTACCGTTAACGATGGATCATTCTTTTGTTCAAACACAGATCAGCGACCTTTCCACCGAAATATTGCCGAAAGAAGGCACTGCCTTGGGTTCGGCGATGGTGGTGGGGATCAACCGGCTGAAAGAATCGAAATCGAATGGCTCGAAAGTGATGATCTTAATCACCGACGGGGTACACAACACCGGGATGATAGACCCGATTAACGCGGCGATGCTGGCGGCAAGCTACGACATCAAGATTTATCCCATCGGCATCGGTAAGGAGCAGTTCATCAACCCCGAAGGCAAGGAAGTCAAAACCGAATTGGATGAAGAGACGCTCCAGCGGATTGCCCAGATCACGGGGTCGCAATTCTTTCGCGCGGATAACCAATATACCTTACAGGAGGCGTTGTATGCGGTCGGTAAGTTGGAGAAAGGTCGCCAATCCGAACCGCACTTCAAGCAAATCCATGACCGGTATAATTGGTTTTTGGTGTCGGCGTTGGTGCTACTTTTGGCGGCATATGGCTTGAAATTCACGGGTTATTACAATACATTGGAGGGATAAAAGCATTTAGGTTGGGGAAATTTTTGTTTTTTTGCTCAAAATTAATCCCTAACACTGATGAAAGCCCTGACCGCTTTATTCTTGATACTTTATTGTTCCATCAATCTCTTTGCTCAAAACGCGAAGATTGACAGCCTCAAAAAAGTCATTGAAACGACGAAAGTGGATACGGTGAAGGGGCGGAGTTTGTGTTACTTATGCGATGAATTGAGAAATATTGGAGATATTGAAAATGCTTTTGAAAAAGGAGTAGCCGGATTACAAGTATGTTTAAATTCAAAGGACAATAAAGGAGAGGCTTCATGTCTAATTACGATTGGAATATTATACAATATTAAAGGAAATTATCCTAAAGCTTTGGATTATTACCAGAGGAGCTTAAAGATTTGTAGAATAATAAAAGACACGCAAGGAGAGGCTTCATGTCTAAAAAACATTGCGATTTGCTACAACTTTCTAGGCAATAATTACAAGGCATTGGATTATTACCAAAGGAGCTTAGAGATTTGTAAAAAAAATGGCTTGACAGAACACGAAGGGGATATATTAATTAATATGGCAAAAAGTTACTATGAACAAGGAGATCATGCTAAAGCATTAGATTTATTACATAAAAGTTTAAAAATCAATGAAAAAATTAAGGATCAAATGAGTATTGCATCTATATTGAATAATATTGGAATGATTTACCATGCTCAAGGTAATAATTTTAAAGCTTTGCAGTATTATCAAAAAAGTCTGAATATTAGTAAAAAAATAGGATTTATACAACAGCAGGCAGATCTGCTCAATAATATGGGAAATATTTACGGCGAACAAGCCAACTATGTAAATGCATTGGAATTTATGCGAGAAAGCCTTAACATTAGAGAAAAAATCGGTGAACAATCAGGAATTGCTTATTCATTAAAAAATATTGGGTCTATTTATCATTATGCGGGAGATTATGATAAAGCCTTATATTATTGTCAAAGAAGCCTTGATATTAGTAAGAAGATTGGAGAAAAGGAGGCGATAGCTAGTACATTAAATTTCATTGGTGATATTTACTTAAAACAAAAAAATCCCACGCTTGCTAAACTTTACTTGATTAATGGACTTAAATTAGCCCAAGAAATTAACATTTTGACGGATATTCAAAATGGTGCTCAACTTTCCTACCAAGCCGACTCCGCCCTCGGCGACTTCAAATCCGCCTTTGAGCATCACAAACTATTCAAGCAATACGCCGATTCCCTCCACAACGAAGATAAGGCAAAAGAGTTCGGCAGAATCGAATCCCGTTACCAATTCGAGAAGGAAGCCGAAGAAGCCAAGCGCAAGGAAGCCGAAGCCAAACGTAAAGAACAAGAAGCAACCGAAAGAAGAAATAACCTCCAATACCTGTCCATCTTTGCGGGGCTAATGGTACTGTTCGGTGGACTGGCGTTTGTCGGAAAGCTAAAAATACCCGAACGGGTGTTAGATATTGCCCTGTTTGCATCTCTGTTGATTCTCTTTGAGTTTTTACTCATCCTCTCCGAACCGTACATTGAGCAGTTTTCGGGTGGTATCCCCATCCAGAAGTTGGTCTTTAACTCGGTGATTGCGCTCGGTTTTGCGCCTTTGCATGGCTTTCTGGAAAAGAAACTGAAGCGACGCTTTGCTGGGCGGGAAGCGTAATTGTTTATCTTTGCCCGTATGAAAGCGTTTTTCATACTCTGCTGTTTTAGCCTGCTGTCTTTCGTCTTTTTCGCCCAAAACGCCAAGATCGACAGCTTAAAGAAAGTCATTGAAACCACGAAAGTGGATACGGTGAAGGGCAGAACGCAGTGCCGGCTGTGTAATGCGTTACAAATTACAGGTGATTATGAAACCGCGAAACAACAAGCGCAGTCCGGTTTAGTCCTTTGTCGCAATAGGAAAGATCAGAAAGGAATGGGATTATGCTTGTTTAATATAGGCAATGTATATTGGAATCAAAGTGATTATCCGCAAGCCTTAGCTTACTTCCGGCAAAGCCTTGATCTGTTTACGCAAGTTGACGATAAAGTATACGTCGGTAACTGCATGAAGAGTATAGGACTCGTTTATCTGTACCAAGGGAGCTACCCGGAAGCAGTTAACTATTTTCAAAGGGGTATTACTATATTTACGCAATTAAATAAAAAAAAGAGTGTTGCCTCTTGTAAAGAAGGGCTGGGACTGACCTATGTAGAGCAAGGCAACTACCCCAAAGCCTTAGAAGCCTATCAAAAAAGCTTGACAATCAATGAACAAATCGGAAACCATAGCGGTGTCGCTTCTAACCTCAATAATATCGGCACCGTTTATCGGTATCAACGCAACTATGCTAAGGCATTGGAATGCTATCAAAAAAGCCTTGACTTATATCAAAGTTTAGGTATGCAACATGGTATTAATGCCGGTTTGATTAATGTAGGGACTATATTCTTCGCACAGAAAAATCATACCAAGGCATTGGATTATTTTCAAAAAAGCCTTGAAATCAGCCAAAAAAGTGGCGATCTCTATAACCGGACAGTCGCCTTAAACAATATCGGTAACATTTATTGGACTATGAAAGATAATGACAAGGCTTTAGAAACATTCAAGGAATGTTTAAGTATCTACGCACAAATCGGCGATAGTGCCGGAATCGGTTTTATTCATACCAATATCGCCTCGATTTACACTGAACTCAAAAACTATCCATTATCAAAAGAATATGCACTGAAAGGGCTTCGTATTGCGCAAAGTATAAAGCATTTAAATCAGATAAAAGGTGCTGCATACAGTCTTTTTCAAACCGACTCCGCCCTCGGCAACTGGAAGTCCGCTTTTGAACATCATAAACTCTACAAACAATACGCTGATTCCCTCCACAACGAAGACAAAGCTAAGGAATTCGGACGTATCGAGTCCAAATACCAATTTGAAAAAGAAGCCGAAGAAGCCAAACGCAAGGAAGCCGAAGCCAAACGTAAAGAACAAGCAGAAACCGAACGCAGAAACAACCTGCAATACCTGTCCATCTTTGCGGGGCTAATGGTACTGTTCGGTGGACTGGCGTTTGTCGGAAAGCTAAAAATACCCGTTCGGGTGTTAGATATTGCCCTGTTTGCATCACTGTTGATTCTCTTTGAGTTTTTGCTCATCCTCTCCGAACCGTACATTGAGCAGTTTTCGGGTGGCATACCGATCCAGAAGTTGGTCTTTAACTCGGTGATAGCACTGGGATTTGCGCCTTTGCATGGGTTTTTGGAGGGCAAACTGAAGAAGCGTTTTAGCAGTCGGTAAGGTTAAACCATTCCCTTCAAAACAGAATTTTTCGTTCTTTTGGGCTGATTTTCCTAATACACAACGATGAAGTTCCTGTTTTTCTGCTTGCTGATGCTTTTTTCGGGTATTTATGCGGTGTCGCAAACGCCTTACTTGGATAGCCTGCAAAAGGTGATCGAAACTACCCAAGTAGATACCGTAAAAGGGCGCACCCTCTGCCGGCTGTGTAATGAACTCCGTGTAACGGGCAACCCCAAATTAGGCATCGAAAAAGGACTGCAAGGCTTAGCCCTAACCCAAAAAGCAAAGGATGATTTAGGCACGGCGCACTGCTTACGGCAAATCGGAAATGCCTACCGTTCGCAGGGGGAATATCAAAAAGCCTTTACTTATTTCCAGCAATGCCTTAGCATTAATGAGCAATTAAACGACAAAGCAGGTCTCGCCGCTACCTATGCAATCATCGCGGCCAATTATTATGAACCCGGTCATTACCCCCAAGCCCTAATCTATGCCCAAAAAAGCCTGCAAATTTATCGAAAACTGAAGAACCTAAGCGGATTAGCGAATGCGCTTAATATGTTAGGAAACATACACTACTCCCAAAATAAATTACAGGAAGCCTTAGCCGACTACCAAGAAAGTTTGAAATACAAAGAACAATTAAAGGATACCCTAAGCATCGCTGTCAACTTGAATAACATAGGCGGAGTGTATTATACGTTGAATGATTTTCCAAAGGCGATAGACTACTATCGAAAAAGTATCCGCTTACGGGAAACCATCGGCGATAAGCACGGCATAGCCGGCGGATTAACCAACATCGGTACGGTTTATTTGGATACCGATAGCTTGGACAAAGCCTTAGATTATTTCAACCAAAGCCTCACCATCCAGCAGGAAATCGGTGACCTGCCCGGTATCACATTAAGCCAGATAGACATTTCCGATGTTTACTTTCAAAAGGGTAATTATCCATTAGCCAAAAATTACGCCCAAAAAGCCTTAGCCGCTTCTCAAAAAATGGAACATATAGAAAATATTTCCTTGAGTGCCAAAGCCATGTACCGTGCCGACTCCGCACTCGGCGACTGGAAGTCCGCTTTTGAGAGCCTGTTTTTATATAAAAAATATTACGATTCCATCCGAAACGAAGACAAAGCCCATGAAATGGGACGCATCGAATCCAAATACCAATTCGAGCAAGAAGCCGAAGAAGCCAAACGCAAACAAGCCGAAGCCCAACGACGCACCCAAATCGAAACCGACCGCCGGAATAACCTCCAATATCTATTCATCTTTGGCGGGATTATCACCCTTTTCGGATTATTGCCCTTGCTGGGGCGGTTTCGCATTCCCGTTCGGGTGTTAGATATTGCCCTTTTTGCGGGTTTACTGCTTTTCTTTGAGTTTCTGCTTATCCTCTTTGACCCCCTCTTGGACGATTTTACCGGTGGCATCCCCGTACAGAAGCTCGTCTTTAACACTATGATTGCCTTATGCTACGCCCCCCTGCACGGTTTCTTGGAGGGCAAACTGCGCAAACGCTTAGCTATTCGGGAAGGATAATTGTTTATCTTTGCCCGTATGAAAGCGTTTTTCATACTCTGCTGTTTTAGCCTGCTGTCTTTCGTCGTTTTCGCCCAAAACGCCAAGATCGACAGCTTAAAGAAAGTCATTGAAACCACGAAAGTGGATACGGTGAAGGGGCGGAGTTTGTGTCGGCTGTGTGCAGAACTGAGCGACATTGGCGAGATGGAATCGGGGCTGAAAGGTGGACAGGAAGGCTTGCGTATTTTACAAAAAAGAAAGGATCGCAGTGGGGTAGCATATTGTTTCAATCGAATAGGAATCCATTATGATATTAACGGTAATTACCCGCTTGCCATTGATTATTATCAGAAAAGCCGAGATTTGTATTTACAAATCGGAGATACTATCACAGCGACCGACCCGATCAATAATTTAGGGGGCGTTTATTATTTTCAGGGCTTGTATGGGCAGGCACTCTTTTATTTCCAACAAAGCCTGAAACTGCAAGAAAAACAAAACTATCAAATAGGGATGAGCGTGAGCCTAAACAATATAGGATTACTCTTTTTTACACAGGATAATTATCCCATGGCTTTAACTTATCAGCTGAAAAGCCTAAAAATCAAAGAACAATTAGGCTTAAAAAAAGAACTCGCATTTTCATATATCAATATCGGGAATATTTATTTCGCTATGCATGATGACGCGAAAGCCTTAGCCTATTTCAATCGCGCCATTGAAATCAGTAAAGTAACGGCCGACGAAGTGAACTTGGCAAAAAGTGTAACATTGATTGGTGATCTTCACGATTCGGAGCATCGCTATGATTCGGCTTTAGCATGTTACCAAAAAAGCCTCAATATTTATCAGCGGCTTAAAAATAAATATGAAATTAGTGCCTGTTTAACATGTATCGCAATGACTTATAAACGCAAAAAAGAATACGCTCAATCTTTTAGGACTTATATGCAAGCCCTTGCCATTAGTAAAGAGATAAATGATAAAACCGGAATTACAGAAGTCTATTTAGGCTTGGGAAATCTTTACTTTGAACAAAAGAATTTTATGGAAGCCCAAAGATTTGTCAACGATGCTTACCGGCTAACTGATGATAAATTTAATATAGACACAAAGACAGATATTTTATTTAGCCTCTACCAAATTGACTCAGCCCTCGGCGACTGGAAATCCGCTTTTGAACACCACAAACTCTACAAACAATACTCCGACTCCCTCCACAACGAAGATAAGTCCAAAGCATTCGGACGCATCGAGTCCCGCTACCAATTCGAGAAGGAAGCCGAAGAAGCCAAACGCAAGGAAGCCGAAGCCAAACGTAAAGAACAAGCAGAAACCGAACGCAGAAACAACCTGCAATACCTGTCCATCTTTGCGGGGCTAATGATACTGTTCGGTGGACTGGCGTTTGTCGGAAAGCTAAAAATACCCGAACGGGTGTTAGATATTGCCCTGTTTGCATCACTGTTGATTCTCTTTGAGTTCCTGTTGATTCTCTTCGACCCTATTTTAGATCAATATACGGGGGGGATCCCGATTCAGAAGTTGGTCTTTAACTCGGTGATTGCGCTTTGTTACGCCCCCCTGCACGGTTTCTTGGAGGGGAAACTGCACAAACGCTTAGCCATCAAATAATACCAAATTTAACCGTTAATTGTCCAATTTGGCTTTGAAGAGTATTGATAATCAGGCATTTTTTTCTGATAATCGGTATAATTAACTAATGAATTTGGTATAAGCTCCTGCATTATACCTGCTACCATCCGCATTTCTACCCATTTTTCATGGTCGTATTTGACTTAGGGTTACATTTTATTTAAATTTGTGCTAATAGTTCACCTTAAAATCCAATAGGTTATGGTCGAAACTTTCAAAGAATTCGGACAAAGGTGGTGTATCGTTGTATTAACATTTAACAAGTACGTCCCCAGAGATTTAAGTGCGGATGCTGAAATAAACATGATCTTACAAGATCATTTCGGCTTCGCAAAAAATGAACTGGTAGGCGACTTCTGGTCCAAATTAATTCTCCCCGGAGAGCTACCCATCTTGAAACACCGTTTCAAAGGATTTTTTTCCGAAGAGAGGCTTCGTAGTCTGTATATGGCGATCATGCCATGCAAAGATCATTCGCTATACGCTTATGATGGTAACGAATGGAGAGCAACACATCGCAGGCAAACGTCTTAGCACTCGGCAACAGACTAATTATTCTCATTGAACTATGATAATTTATACAGCATAACTCTTATCAAAACGCTCGACGATCACCGCTTGGGCGTTTTTTTTGTTGAGTACCCTGCTTCGCTTCTTGAAGGTAACCCCAGCCAATTAACGCTCTTTAATTAAAAAGTTCCGCTATTTACAGATAAATTAAGGTTTACCCGCACCTATCCTGCCGTTTATCCGTTAAATTTGTCGGCTTTCCATTTTTCAGAACGCTATGCGAAACACTTTCGTACGCCTCCTCACGGGCGGACTGCTCTGCGGGGTTTTAGCCCTACCCCTCACCGCACAGGTTAACACTAAAGCCCCAATGCCCTTAGACCCCACCGTCCGGCATGGCATCCTGCCCAACGGCATGACCTACTACGTCAAAAAAAATTCTTACCCCGAAAAACGAGCCGAACTCCGACTTGCCGTCAATGCCGGTTCGCTCCTCGAAACGGATGAACAGCAGGGCTTGGCGCACTTTGCCGAACACATGTGCTTTAACGGGACGAAGAACTTTCCCAAAAACTCCTTAATAGACTTCTTAGAGCTGAGCGGAACGAAATTCGGCGCACACCTGAACGCATTTACGTCTTTTGAAAAGACCGTGTACATGCTCCGTACCCGCACCGATACCGCCGACCTCTTCCAAAAAAGTATGCTCGTGATGGAGGACTGGGCGCATAACGTAACCTTTGACGGCGCGGAAATTGACAAGGAGCGTGGGGTCGTCATCGAAGAATGGAGACTCCGGCGGGGCGCGCAGGCACGGATGCGGGACAAATACTTCCCCGTCATGTTTCACAATTCCCGCTATGCCGAACGCCTGCCCATCGGTAAGGTAGAAATCTTGGAAAACTTCAAACATGAAACCATCCGCCAATTTTACAAAGATTGGTATCGCCCCGACCTCATGGCTATCGTTGCTGTTGGGGATTTTGACGTGGATATGGTCGAAAAGCTGATTAAAGAACGCTTCGGCGCGATCCCCAAGCATCCTTCCCCCCAAGTAAGAGCCTCTTTCCCCGTTCGGACGCATGACGAAACTTTAGTTTCTATCGTAACGGATAAGGAAGCGACCAACTGTGGCGTTCAAATCCTGAATAAATATTACAAACAGAAAACCCAATCCTATGCCGACTACCTCGATGCCGTGAAGGAATCGCTCATCAGTCAGATGTTGCAGACCCGATTGGAGGAGTTAACCCGTTCCAAAGAGTCGCCCTTTACCTTCGCCTACGGATACGGGAACGAGATTGCCCCCGGCACCAATTCTCTCTTTTATTTTTCGCAATGCGGGGAAAAACAGATCAAATCCGCGGTGCGCGCCTTATTAACGGAGAATGCACGGGCGGTTCGTTTCGGTTTTACGCAGGGGGAATTTGACCGCGCCGTCGCCGACCTGAAATCCGAATACGAAAAACGCTACAACGAACGCGACAAGATGGAATCCGATAAGCTGGCGATGGAATTCGTCGGGCATTATTTGGATCAAGAGGACGCGATGGGCATTCCCGAAGAATACCGCACCGGCAATGAAATCTTCAAAAAACTGACTTTGGCGGACGTGAACACCTATGCCCAAGAACTAATGCAGGAAAAAAGCAGGGTTATCATCATCACTGCCCCCGAAAAAGACGGCGTTGACCTGCCCACCCAAGCCGAAGTGCTGGCAATGGTGAAAGAAGTCGGCAACGCCAAAATCGAAGGTTATAAGGATGAGGATGCTTCCGCACCCCTCTTAGCCCAAGACCCCAAGCCCGGCAAAACCACCCAAACCAAAGAATACAAGGACGTAGGCTTTACCGAATGGGTACTTTCCAACGGGGCTAAAGTTTGGATCAAACCGACGACCTTTCAGAATGACGAGATTTCCTTCCATGCCCTCAGTTTGGGCGGTAGTTGCCTGCATTCGGATGCCGACTTTCTTTCCGCCGATAATTGTACCGACGTTACCGAATGGTTGGGTTACGGTACGTTTTCGCCCGTGCAGTTGCAGAAGAAACTGGCAGGGAAGAATATCAGCGTGAGTGCCTACGTCGGTTCGGAATCGGAAGGACTGTACGGCAGAAGTACCCCGGCGGACTTTGAAATCTTCCTCCAACTCCTCCACCTGACGATGACCAACCCGCGTATGTCGAAAGAGGATTTTGAGGTCTTCAAAAATAATCTGAAAACGCAGTATAAAAACCGGAGTGCCAGCCCCGAAGCCGCCTTTGCCGACACGCTCAACGCCGTGATGAATAGTTATCATCCGCGTAGCCGCCCGATGACTGAAGCCCGCGTGGATGAAATCAGCATGGATCGTGCCATCCAAATTTATAAGCAACGCTTCGGCAACGCTTCCGACTTTACTTTTATCTTCGTGGGCAATATTGACCCTGTGAAGCATAAAGCCCTCATCGAAAAATACATCGGTTCGTTGCCCACCGCCGGACCCAAAGAAGATTGGAAAGACATCGGCGCACGCATCCCGAAAGGAACAGTCAGCCGTACCGTCAAAAAAGGGAAAGAACCCAAAGCGATGGTCTCGGTGGCATTCCCCAGCGACCTGCAATGGACACCCCAAGAACGCACCGCCCTGCGGATGGCTTGTGAGATATTAGCCATCAAATTGCGGGAAAACATGCGGGAAGAACAGGGTGGGGTTTATAACGTGGGCGCGTATCCGTCCATGACCCGTTACCCGAAAGATCAGGCGACGGTGATGGTGCGGTTCGGTTGCGCGCCGAAGAATGTAGAGAAACTTGTTGCCAGCATCTTTGATGAAGTAACCAAACTGAAGATGAACGGACCCGAAGAAACCGACTTAGCAAAGGTACGGGAAACCAATCTGCGTTCCTTCGATACCGATGCCAAAGAAAACCGCTTCTGGATGAGTACCGCCACGGGTGCGATTATGACCAAATCGGAACTTGCGAGCTTGCAGGCACGTATTGAGGTTGTGAAGAACATCAAAGCCAAAGACATCCAAGAGGCAATCAAGAAACACTTTATAGACGGAGAACACGTGAAAGTGGTCTTAGTCCCTGAGGAATAAAAATTTCATTACCGATTAAGGGTGAAAGTTCGATTCGGTTTAGAGTCGAACTTTTTTTTGTCGAGCTAATCTGTCAGCATCTTTTGCTATGTTTTTTTAGGATATTTTTAAGGAATAAAAGTCAGTGATAAGGGCGTAATTTGCCTTTTGAATTAATCCTTACATTTGGCTTTGTAGTTCAACGGATAGAACAAGTGTTTCCTAAACACTAGATTCGGGTTCGATTCCCGGCGAAGCCACGATAAACACTATCCATGCCGTACAACCGTTTCCGATTTAAGACCGTAGGGGAGCAGTTAGGGCTGACTATCCGATACATTCCCGATTTCGAGCCGAAACCGGTCCATGTGGACGTGCGTCCCGCGCTGAGAGAATGGTTGAAACGCGACCCGCGCTATCCTTTGGTGTCGGAGATTGCCCGACGGGAATGGATCATCAGCACCGTCTTTCGGGAATTGCTCTACCATACGCAAAATGATATAACCGTTTATTCGGGTGAAATATTCAACATAGACCACAGCTTAGGCTTGGAAGGCGAGGTGGACTACATGGTGGCATTGGGGAAAGATATTTATCCTGTGCCTGCACCCGTCGTCGCTGTTGCGGAAGCCAAACCGAACAACCTCAGCACGGGGATGGGGGCAGTGCATCGCGGAAATGTTCGCGGCACAGTTGTTCAATCGGCGGGCGGGGTTGGATATTCCTTATACGTATGGGATCGTTACGACAGGGACTTTGTGGACGTTTTTAACGCTAAATGAACGTTTGGTGCAGATCACGGGGCGGGAATACGGACTGTCCGACTTGGAGGAGATTTTGGGTATCTTGATTTATATGACGACTCCGCAATAATGTTTATCTTTGAGATACTCTATGCCCTGCTGATTATTTCCTATTTAATTCCGATCCTGCCGATATTTATAGGAATAAGAATAACATGGTATCTGAATCCTTACATCAAAGCCGAAGTAGCGCGTAGGTTCGATCAATTCAACCTTGAAAGCGAATCCGCCCATATATCATTACATCGGGTCATGTTTTTTCAAGTGGTTTTGTTGACATTCTGCTCGTTTTACTGGCTTACTGATATTTCATTTAATCCTATTAATAATCCTTTTAATTTAGCTAAATTCAGTTGGATTTTTATACCTGTATTAGGACAATCCTTGTTTTTATATTTTAACCCAAAACTTTATACCGTTTATTCTGATAAAAAATCCAATTTTTTAATGCTTAGGGTACTGGTTGGGGGGCTGGTCTTGACTATATTACTTTGGTTGTTGGTGTGCTATATTGCTTTTTCGGGTATCAGAAATCCGAATGACTTGGATATAATAACGGCTTATATCCTGTTATATCAGATTGCGTTGACAGTGTTCATGCTGACCATCGGCAGAGTGGTTGTCTATTATTTCATCCGTTACATGGAGCGTCGGAAACGTTAAGGTTTGTAAAAATGAAAACCCCACAAATATACACCAATCCACAAAATTACCAGAGGCAAAGAAATTTCTGCCTCTGATAATTAATTAGTCTTCTCTTGCGCCTTTACGCCGGTCGGGGTCAGCCATACGGATGATTTTCGGGTAAAAAGTCGCCAGCACGTCCACTAAGTCGGACTGCATCGCCATCACGGCACGGATGTTTTTATAAACGGCGGGAGCTTCGTCTATATCACCGCCAATCATCCGAACGCCGCATCGTTTCAATTCTTCTTTAACCTGATGCCCCGTTAAGGCTTTGAAGGCTTGCGAACGCGACATCTGCCGTCCCGCCCCGTGTGATGCCGACTGCAACGAACCCACCGCACCCTTTCCCCGCACCACAAAGCCCGGCTGTACCGACGACCCAGGGATAACGCCAATCTCACCAAGTGAAGCAGGCGTAGCTCCCTTACGGTGAACGAGTACCTCGCGTCCGTCGGGTAGCGTCTCTTTCCATGCGAAATTATGGTGATTTTCCACCATCGTTAGGGGTTCTAAGCCAATGGCTTTGGCAATCCGTTTATGGATTTGGTGGTGGTTCAGGGAGGCATACTGCCCCGCCATATTCATCCCGATCCAGTATTCCTGTCCGGCTTGGGTGTTGAGGTCAAGCCACGCCAAATGTTGGGCTTCGCGGGGAAGTTTAGTTGTTTGCATTGCCAGTTGAGAATATTGGTTGGCAATACTTGCACCGAAACCTCTTGAACCCGAGTGCGATAACAAAGCGATGTATTCCCCCTTAGGCAAGGGAAATTCGGCGCAGGTTTCGCTTACGACCACGATACCCCATTCTACGAAGTGGTTACCCGTACCCGACGTTCCTGCCTGATGCCACGCTTTATCCTTCAATGATTTGATAAACGGGACGGCATTCCACTCGGGATCATCGAAAAAGTCATCATCCATCGGCTTTTGGTGCGTGCCACCAATCCCGAAGACGGTATTATCCAACAGATAGCGTTCAAAGCGTTGGGGTTCTTTTTCCAAACGGTCGGTCGGCAGGTCGTAGAGCGTCAGGCACATTCGGCAGGCAATATCCACCCCAACGGCGTAGGGGATCACCTTATCGGGTTGGGTTGCCAGCACCCCGCCAATCGGCAGACCGTAACCCACGTGGGCATCCGGCATCAGCGCGCCCGCTACGGAAATGGGCAGTCGGAGGGAGGTCTCCATTTGTTCTAAAGCACCCTTATCAATACCGTCCTCACCGTAAATTTCATACGGGAGCGGGGCTTCATGTAAGCTATGCGGGCGATACTCCAATTTATTCAGCTCGGTAACGAGGAGGCGGGAGAGTTCCGCAAAGTCGCCTTCCAAGTGATTATCAGGGGCAAGTGCCACCTTTTGCAGTTCGATAAGGGCTTGGTCTTTGGATTGCCCCCGTTCATTCATCAGTCGGTTCGCCAGACGGGAAGCCGTAGCCAACACAGACGCGGTATGCACCGGCAAGAAGTGCAGATCAGCGTTTTTAACTTTTGCCGACATAATCGTCGTAGTAAGAAATAGTAAAAATGTTTCAGGCAAGGGGTAAAGCCAAAATGATGCCAAAACACAACATTCGTCGAAAAAGCGATTTAACCGTTTGGATCGAAGTTTTATTTTGCTATCCCTAAGCCTTTGTGTGATGAGAACCCTCTTTGTTTTGATCCTCTGTCTTTTGGCAGGTATATCCGTTTGGGCGCAACAAGATGATATTTCTTATGTTAAACTTGATTCTAATAGTAATAGGATCGAGCTATATAAATCAATGGAGGTATTGGAAGATAAGTCGAATGATTTAACTTTTAATGAAATTATTGATAATAGGTCATCGCTCCGATTTTGTGGTACTAACGGGAAGGTACCTAACTTTAACTATACTTCATCTACCATTTGGCTACGTTTCAGATGCCAAAATGTAACGCAGGATACACTGTTGCGTTATCTTGAATTTGAAAGCTATTTACTGAATGAAGTAGAATGGTATCAAGCTGATGCTGAGGGAAAGTATCATAAAACGGCTTGGGGAACAAACAATTTCAATATTCCGAATAGCGTTCCTGCGACTAATTTAGTATATAAATTTCACTTTCCTCCAGGAAAGTCCCCTTACATTTATGCTAAGATCAAATCTCGTTTTGTTATTATGTTGCCTATTTATCTTTGGAATCCGGAATACTATTGGCAAAATCATTCAGGCAAGTTAATTTTTATTTTCAGTATCTGTGGAATATTAACTTTTGCAGTTGTATTTAATTTATTCTTATATATTGGATTAAGAAATATATATTATCTATATTATTTTTTATCAATATTTTCAAATATATTAATGTCTCTAACCTTAGATGGTATATGCTTTAGGTATTTATGGACAGATTACCCCGATTGGAATGTATCAGCGGTGGGATTTTTTTCTGCATTGTCCATGCTATTTAGCATGTGTTTAACTATATCTTTTTTGGAGCTAAAAACCCAATTTCCTCGATTTTATAAATTTATTCTTTATTTTTTTATCCCAATTTTTATTATCGAGTCAATTGGAAATTTAATAGGTAATACTTTCATTATCTCGCTTGGTTCCTTTATTCCGATCCCATACCTAATGGTAACTATCACTATTGCGATACTGTGTGTGAGTAAAGGTAATCGTTCTGCAGGTTATTATTTATCATCATGGATATGGCTACTTGCAGGTGTGGCTTGTACTGTTTTAGTAGCAGAAGGAGTATTGCCCTATAATTTCTTCCTTTCTCACGCTGTGGAAATGGGGACAGCAGTTGAGGTGTTGTTGATTTCTTTTGCTCTTTCCGACCGTTATCACATGATAAATCAGGAAAATGCAAGAACTCAAACCTCCTTACTATCCGCTATGGCAGAAAACACCAAATTAATTCAGGAACAAAACGAAGTTTTGGAACAAAAAGTGGAGGAAAGAACACGAGAATTAGCAGAAACTAATGAAGAAATTGCAACACAAAATACCCAACTTGCCGCCCAGCGTGACCAATTAGAAACGGCTTACCATAAACTCAAAGAACTTGACGAATTTAAGGAAGCGATGTCGGGGATGATCGTTCACGACCTTAAAAATCCTTTGAGTGCCATCATCGGCATCAGTAATAAGGATCATATTACAAAAAATGACCAAACAGTCATCCGCCAAGCCGGTAAACAGATGCTCAACCTGACGCTCAATATCTTGGACGTACAAAAATTTGAGCAAGCCGAAGTCCGACTCAACCGCCGAGACGAAGCCCTCACCGAGATTGTGCAGGATGCTTTCGACCAAGTGAGCCTCCTCGCCTCCAATAAAAACCAGCAGTTATCAATATCTTTTGAACCGACGACGGGGGTGAATGCCGACTTTGAACTCATCTCCCGCGTACTGATGAACCTACTCACCAATGCCATCAAATACACCCCCAACAACGGCAAGATTACCATCGGCGCGGAAGAAATGCCTGATAATCAGGTGAAAATTTCGGTAGCCGATACGGGGCAGGGCATTCCCGCCGATAAATTGGATTCAGTTTTTGATAAATTTTCCCAAGTGGAAGCGAAAAAATCAGGGGGCGCACGTTCGACGGGCTTAGGCTTAACCTTCTGTAAGATGACTGTTGAGGCGCACGGCGGACGCATTTGGGTGGAATCCGTCGTAGGCGTAGGGACGATTTTTTATTTTACTTTAGCCAAAGCGGTAGCGGAAATTAAAGCAGTGGAAACGATTATCATCCCGCATTATGAGCAAAGGCAAATCAGCCTTACAGAGGAAGACCTAAAGATATTAACCCCTTTCTTGGAAAATCTAAGAAAGTTAGATGTGTACGAAGCCGGTGATGTACTCAAAATCTTAGCCCAAATACCGGATGCTCCGAATCTTGCGGCTTGGAAAAGTGAAATGGAAAGCACCCTCTTTGCTTCCAATCAGGAGCGGTATGCGGAACTGGTGCAGATGGCTTAAACTTTTCTGTGATCCCTAACGACTGCCTCAAGGGTTCATCCTTGCCGGATAGGCGAAAAATTTCTACTTTTAAGGCATGATACCTGCCTTAGTTAACTATTTCGACATCAAACGGCGTTTTGATCCCGACTTCCTCCGGCAGGAGATCGAGGAGAGTATCGCCCTGCGTGGGGTAAACACATGGCTGTTGATCTGTTCGGCGATGTTGGCATCTATCGGCTTAGATGTCAATTCCACGGCGGTGATTATCGGCGCGATGCTGGTTTCTCCGTTGATGAGTCCCATTCTGGGTATCGGCTTGGGAGTCGGTACATTGGATCGGGATTTGATTTTCCGCTCGCTCAGCAGTTTAAGTCTAAAGGTTATCAGTGCCTACGCGGCGGCTTCGATTTATTTTGCTCTTTCGCCCTTCGACGCGATAACCCCCGAGATGGAAGCCCGCACCGCGCCCACCGTCTTGGATGTGATGATCGCTTTTTTCGGCGGGGTGGCGGGCATCGTCTCCCTTTCCCAAAATAAAGTATCGAATACGATTCCGGGGGTGGCGATAGCTACGGCGTTGATGCCTCCGTTATGTACATCGGCATACGGATTTGTGCATCAGGATTACCGCGTGATGGGTGGGGCATTCTACCTGTTTTTCATCAATGCGGTCTTTATTTCTTTTGCCACTTTATTAATCGTGCGGTACTTTAACCTGCCTGCCAAAAAACATCTCGGCGTTCGCCAACGAAACAAAGCCATCCTGACCGTAGCCCTCTTTCTGGTGGTAACGGTACTGCCGGGCTTTTGGTTTTTGTATCAAACGCTCCTGACCCGCCGTACCGAACACCAAATCCAAAAGTTCATTACCACCCGCATCGAACGGCAGGATGTAGAAGTCCTTGCCAATAAGATCATCACCGATCCGCACACCGGTACCCAAACCATCAAACTATTCCTGTACAGTAAAAATAACGTTCGGGATTCGATTCCCCGCTGGATTGCCGACTTCAACGCGCTGAACCTTAGCGATTACCGCCTGCAAATCACCCGCACCAATATCTCCAAAGCTGAATTAGAACCTGCCGGAAAGTCCGCCGACCGCCTTGCCGAGTTAGAAAAAGCCTCCCGAAGCGTTACGTGGTTTGATTATCAGCCGGAGAATGCCGATTTGGCGGAAAAAAACAGCCCCGTTAACTTAAAAAAGGAGCTGAAGACCATCTTTCCCGAACTGCATGATTTTCGATTCGGCACATTAATATCCGTTTCGGATAGTAGCAACGCCACCGACACGCTCGTCGTTTGCCAAGCCCGCAAAACGGGTAACTGGCTTCCGAAGGACAGTCAACGCCTGCACGCCTTCCTGAAAAACCGTTTGGAAGCCGACAGCATCACCGTGCGGGTGGAGTGAGTTTGCATTATTGCGGGCTGTGTCCGAAATTGCGCCATTAACACGTAATCCTTTACCGAAAACAATTAAATTATTTATCATGAACCATATATACAATAACGACTGTCTTAACACCTTGCCTACAATAGATGCGGAATCGGTTGATTTAATCATAGCGGATCCTCCTTATTGGAAGGTTATAAATCAAGAGTGGGATTATCAGTGGCGAACTGAAAAAGACTATATTCACTGGACTACGGATTGGGTTAAGTCGGCACTAACAACCTTACGGCTTGGAGGAACTTTCTATCTCTTCGGATACTTCAGAACCTTGGCTTTATTAATAGAACCCTTAGAACAATTAGGGCTTGAATTACGACAGCAAATTATTATTGATAAAGGGCTAAGAGCAATATCAGGAAGAGCCACTAAAGGATATAAGCAATTTCCTAATACGACAGAGAGCTTATTGATGTTTATTAAAGACGCTAAACCATTTATTCGCTCCTTTCTGAAAGAACGTCAATTTCTTTTGGGATTAAGTTCAAAGGAAATCAATGAACGGCTTGGTGTAAAAAGTAATGGAGGCGGTATGTGGAGCATATATACAGGTAAAAATGTTTGTGAGCAAGTGCCGACACTGGAATTATGGAATAAGTTGGGGGAGATTCTTGAATTTGATTTACCTTATAATCAAATTGCTCAAACTTTTAATCCTCAAATGGGATTAACGGATGTGTGGACTGATATAGACTTTTACAGCGAAAAGAGGATACATCCCACTCAAAAACCGATCAAATTGATTAAAAGGTTGGTGGAAGCAAGTTCAAACGAAGGCGATTTAGTATTAGACCCTTTTAGCGGTAGCGGTACTACGGCTATTGTTTGTAAGGCGTTAGGACGTAATGCTATTTTAATAGAAAAAAGTCCCGAATACTATGCTTTAACCTTAGAAAGAATAAAGGAATGTTTTGAAGTGCCTACGATTTTTTCTTACGCTGATGCTGGGTCTTAAGTACAAAAGGTTTGGATTCTCGCAGAGGCAAAATCATTCGGGTATTCGCATTTATAAAAGGTACTTCTTCACTTAAAGAAATACGGTCTTTAGGGGAGATTTTGGCTTGCAGTGAATAGGGGGTAGTAGCAGGATATTCTGCCGTAAAAGCATCATTTTTAACTAAAACATCCCATTCGTCTTTCAATAAAGTAGTAGGCATTGATTCCGGCTGTAAGTTATATCGATTTGCCGTTAGCGGATAAAATCTATCAATCCGGAGTGAGGGATTTTGATCTGCATCGGTGATATGTGCATGGAATATTTTTCTGGGATTAGAGAGGTAGAATTGATACGAATAGGGCCAAAAGTTCTTGGGTGCAGGTGTTTTGTTAGGATTTTTTGCTATATGATGTTTAAAAATTTCATCATAATAAATACGCATAATTTCTTTAAATCTACTACATAGAGAATCCTGTACCCATATTTCAAATACTTGTATTTGAATCGAATTGTAATCTTGGCGGTCAAAGTAAGGGTAATCTATCAGTATTAAGGCAATACGAGGTGTTTCCTCTGTTAGTTGTCTGAATTCTAAATCATTCTTAACGCTAAACAACCATTTAGAAGTATTATCACGGTCAATATCCTTACTTCCGCAGTGAGGACAAGAAGCATCTATTCTAAAACATTTCTCACTACAATTTTGACAGGTATCCAACGCATCAATCCGAATACAAGATTTTACCTCTGTACCGTCGACTATATCATTGCCACGCGCTGCGGTTCTCATGCCCTCCATACCTAAAATTAGGCTTGCCAAAATTTGTCCCGAATAGCCGACTTTAAGATGCGGCGACTGTTTGGTAATCCCCGCCCACTTTAGGGAATCTAAGCGTGGGATAATAAACATCTCATTAAGATATTTTTGTACCAGACGTTCGTTATCTGAAATGGTGATTTTGGATAGATCAGGTTGAAGATTCATTTTCTTTGATAATAAGCAATTCAAACAAGTTTACATTCAAGGCTACGGCAATCTTGTTGGCAACCTCTAAGGTTGGACTTCGTTCTAACCGTTCAATCATTCCGATGTAATTTCTATTAAGTCCTGCTCGAAAAGCGAGTTCTTCTTGTGTTAGATTATTAGCATTTCGAGTACGTCTTAAATTTTCAGCAAATACATGATTGATGGACACAGCACGCCGTTCTTAAATATTACAGCAATTATCAATGAAGTTATACATCCAATCAACCTACTATCGTGGGTATTTTGGTATACGAAGTTAAAGTAGCAAATCTTTACTTGATTACGGCTCTACCCAAAATTGCGTCTAAGCAATATCTACCATTTCCAAGTCCGATCACCCGAAGGGTGGGGAACGAAAAGCCTCATCAAGCAATAACGACGTAAAATTCAGTTCATCCGACGGGCATTAATCTTATTTTTGCGGGATGCGTATCGGATTCATCGTTTTTTTCGTCCTCTGGTTTGCCGGGCAACAGTTATGCGCCCAAAATGCAAAGATCGATAGCCTGAAAAAGGTCATCACCACCACCAAAATAGACACGGTGAAGGGCAGAAGTATGTGCCGCTTAGGTTACGCGTACACTAAAATAGGCGACTTTGAGCAAGCTCGCCTTCAAATTAATGAAGGGTTGAAATATTGCCAACGCATTAATGACCGAAAGGGTATTGCTCTCAGCCAAAAAAATTACGGGGTCTTTTATGCAATCCAAAACGATTTTGAAAAGGCATTGCCTTATTTTCAGCAAGCACTCCGGGGATATGAACAATTACAAGACCAAGAAGCTATTGCTAGCAACCTATATAACATCGGTCGTATCTATTCCAGTTTAGGCGATTATGACCAAGCATGTATTTGGTTAAAAAAAAGTGAAGCGATTGCGCAAAAATTGGATGATCCCGGTCTTAAAGCAAGTATTGCAGAACATTTAGGGGATATTATCGTTAATCAAGGTAATTATGCGCAAGCCTTAGCCTATTTTCAAAAGAGTTTAGATCTGTATCATCAACAAAAAAAAACAATCGAAGCAGCAGGAATTTATAGAGATTTAGCCAACCTGTATCGAATTCAAAAGCAGTATTCCCTTGCCCAAGATTACTGCCGGCGTGCAGTCATCATCTTTCAGCAATCCCAGCATGACTGGGATTTGTCTAATACTTTATTAGATATGGGCATGATTCATACCGACCTTAAGCAATATGACCAAGCCTTAGCTTCTTTTGAGCAGGGATTGCGTATTAGTCAAAGTATTAACCATCCATTCGGAATTAGCATGGCACTCAACAACATCGGTACGATCTACACTTTAACTAAAAAGCATCAAAAAGCCCTCGACTATTATAAGCAATGCCTGACTTTAGAACAAGAACAGGGTGATATTTCCGGACAAGCCGCCGCTTGGATCAATATGGGATATTCTTATCTGGATTTGGTGGACTTCCCAACCGCCCGTTCCTGTGGTCAAAAAGGTTATCGGTTGGCGGAAGAATCCCGTCATTTAGAATTCATGCGCAATGGTGCAGATGTTATGTATCGGGTGGATTCAGCATTGGGTAATTACCGGTCAGCTTTCCTGTGGCATAAACGGTTCAAACAACACGCCGACTCCCTCCACAACGAGGACAAGGCAAAAGAATTCGGACGCATCGAGTCCCGCTATCAATTCGAGCAAGAAGCCGAAGCACAAAAACGAAAAGTCGAAGAAGCCCGAAAAAAAGCCCAAGCCGAAACCGAACGCAGTAATAACCTGCAATACCTGTCGATCTTTGCGGGATTGTTGGTACTCTTTGCCGGTTTAGCATTGGTGGGAAGGTTCAAGATACCCGCGCGGGTGCTGGATGTAGCCCTGTTTGCCGGACTCTTAATTTTGTTTGAATTCCTGCTCATCCTTTTTGATCCGTTTTTGGATCAATATACGGGTGGCATCCCCATCCAAAAGCTGGCATTTAATTCGCTGATTGCCTTAGGATTCGCCCCCCTACACCGCTTTTTGGAATCAAAAATGCGGAAACGACTCACCAAATCGGCATAGTTCTTATTTTTGCTGATGCGTTTCGGATTTCTTTTGTTCTTATTGGTTTTAGTCGGGCAGTTGTCGGCAAATCCAACCAAGATAGACAGCTTAAAAAAGGTCATTGCCACTGCCCCGAATGACAGTATAAAGCTTGCCGCGCGAATAGCCTTAGGTACACATTACGAACGATTGGGTGATTTATCAGATGCTTTTCAGGAAATGGAGACTGCGCTAAAACAAGTGCGAAAGTTACAATTCCAAGCCATGGAAGCGGATGCCCTAAACCGCTTAGGAGCAATCACTTTGGGACAGGGTAGTTACCAAAAAGCCTTAAGCTATCTGGAACAGAGTTTGAAGATCAACCGGCAACTCAATAATTATGATGGTATCGGTGGGTGTTTGGTCAATTCGGGTTTGGCTTATCGGAAGCTGGGTGACATTCCCCATGCGTTGAATTGTTATTTTCAAGCCCTCAAAGTCTTGGAAAAAGGTAAGAATAAAAAATTCTACGCCTACGCTTTGGGTAACATCGGGGTTATTTACTCCGACCAAAAAAAATATACCGAAGCCATCCAATATTATCAGCGTGCCTTACCCGTCCACTATGAGCTGAAAAATACGCAAGGTATTATGATTACTCTTAATAACATCGGTAATATTTATAAAGATCAAAAAAACTATCTAAAAGCAGAAGATCATTACCGCCGCAGTTTGGCACTCGCACAGGAATTAGGCTCGAAGAAAAGTATGTCGGATGCTTATTGTAATATCGCCGAAATCTACCTTGCCGAGAAAAAATATCCCGAAGCATTGGATTATCACCACAAAAGCCTCTATCTGGAATATGAATTGGGTGATACAACGGGACTCATCATTTCCCTTTCTTGTGTAGCTAAGGTTTTTTATGATATGGGCAAACATATTCAAGCAAGGGATAGCTTGGGCAAAGCTTTTAACTTGGCTCAAAAGGTGGGCTATTTGGAATACATGAAGGAAGCCATGGGATTCATGCCAAAGATCGATTCCGCTTTAGGCGATTATCGCGCTGCTTATGAGCATTATAAATTATTCACCCAATATAAAGATTCCCTCTTTAACGAGGACAAAGCCAAAGAATTCGGACGCATCGAGTCCCGCTACCAATTCGAGCAAGAAGCCGAAGCACAAAAACGAAAAGCCGACGAAGCCCGAAAAAAAGCCCAAGCCGAAACCGAACGCCGAAACAGCCTCCAATACCTGCTGATCTTTGCCGGTATTATTGCTTTATTTGCTTCGGTGATGGTGCTGGGGCGTTTCCCGATTCCTGCTCGGGTCATGGATGTGATTCTGTTTGCCGGCTTACTCATCCTCTTTGAATATTTGCTGATCCTGACCGATCCCGTCTTGGATGATTTTACGGGAGGCATTCCCGTCCAAAAGTTGGCATTCAATACCCTAATCGCTTTAGCATTTGCGCCCCTGCACCGCTTGTTGGAAAGTAAAATGCGGAAACGACTCGGCAAATCGGCATAGCCGATTACTTGGAAAGCCATGATCCCGAAATTGGATTTATCTTGCGGGTATGAAGTTTTGACCATTCCGACCACACCCCTTACGACACCCGCACCAAGCAACTGTTGGCGAACGGTATCCCATCCCTATTACGCATTTTACTGCATTTGGATTCAAACGACCCCTTAGAATGGGTAAGTCTGCCTAACGAAGAACCGCTCACCATCCATAAACGGGCGGATTTCGTTATCCGCAACCGCACCAATAACCATCTGATCCAATTAGAAATGCAAACCCATGCCGACAAAGATATGTTGGAGCGATGTTTTGTATATGCCGCGCCGGATATGGCTACCTATAAAACCATTCCTTATCAGTACATCCTGCATTTGGTTAAAGAGCCTGCCAACTACCGCACGGAGTTCCAAAACGACTGGCATACTTTTCGCATCCATGTCATAGATATGAACGTGAGGTTTGGCTGTTTCCATCGCAAATTCCTTGATTATCAACACTTTTAACCTCACCTAAATCTTCCATGGGCTTTGCGTCCGGTAGTAGAGACAAGGCATGCCTTGTCTCTACGCGGTTCG
>Ga0209573_1001878_pt1 | contig 29546 bp, 30 predicted proteins | sample TNRBio252014_DNA_FD_185870 | JGI IMG/M metagenome (GOLD analysis project Ga0209573, IMG submission 185870) | Wastewater treatment Type I Accumulibacter community from EBPR Bioreactor in Madison, WI, USA - TNR Reactor_6/25/2014_ DNA (SPAdes)... | ecosystem: Engineered > Bioreactor > EBPR >...
CAGCTCGGACTTGCCAACGCCGAACACATCAGACGCACGCTCCAATACATCGAAATCCGCGTCCGTCAGAACCACACGGAACGAACGCTTGCCATCCTGATCCCCGCTGCCCTGCGCCATTCTCATGCTCGCTCAATCATTCCATTAATCGGCAATCCAAGTCGCTTTCGCTCCACATCACTCGCGTTAGCGCCCTCTGGTTTGATCAACAAACCGGTATCTTGTCAATCATTGACAAATAATATATTGCATTATCAGAACCAAACAGAGCCCCTCCAAACGGCCCCAACCCGGTGAGGATCAACCGCTGAATTTTCGCCACGCTCTTTCAATCTGCGGAGGCGCGGCTTTCAGTTGGCGATGCATTTTTCATCCGCTCGAGAGGCTGAAGGATCGACACACATGCCGCCTGTGGAATATTCTTGATTATTCTATCTATGGAATGTATATGAGGCGCTATGGCTTGGAACGTGGAATACACGGACGAGTTTGGAGATTGGTTCGCTGCCCAGATTGAAGGGGTTCAGGACGACATCGACCGGTCGGTCGGGCTTCTTGAAGCCAAAGGTCCGCAACTGCCATTTCCACATTCGTCTGGCATCGAGGGCGGGCGCCACACGCACATGCGCGAACTCCGCGTGCAAAGTGGTGGCGAGCCTTACCGCATATTTTACGCCTTCGATCCGCGCCGCACCGCCATCCTGCTCATCGGCGGCAACAAGGTCGGCGATGACCGGTTCTATGAACGCATGATACCGCTGGCAGATGCCCTGTACGAAATCTATCTGGCAGAACTCAGGAAGGAAGGATTGATCCCATGACCGGCCACCGCTCCTTCAAGGACCTTCGCGCGACCATGTCGCCAGCGCGGCGCGCCCGCAATGCCGAAGCGACCCAGATGATGCTGCGTGAAATGGCGCTTCACGAACTGCGCCATGCGCGCGCCAAATCGCAGGAAGAGCTTGCCGCCACACTTCATGTCGGCCAACCCGCTGTCGCCAAGATGGAGCGCCGGGCGGATATGTACGTCAGCAACCTGCGCCGCTATGTCGAGGCGCTCGGCGGGAAGCTGGAGATCACGGCAAAATTCCCTGATACGGAGGTCGTGATCACTCAGTTCAGTGACCTCGGTGTAAAGGCAGGCGGCGCTGCCTCCTGAACTTAATGATAGGCAAGACGCATGGCTCTGTCTCGCAGCTTCAAGGAAACCGTGAAAACGCGCGCGATGCGGGATCCGGAGTTCTGCGAAGCCCTCATGGAGGAGGCCATCCATCTCCTCTCTGTCCCCAGATCGTGTCTGGATGGGCTCATCGCGGATGGCGCGATTTCTAGCGAGATCATCGGCAACAGCCGGTTGATCTCAATAGATGACGTCACGACATACAAGGCGAGAGTCGGCCGACACCATGAGCCGGATCTGGAAAATCTCGGTGAAACCACCCAAGCCGGCGGCCTCGGCTAAGGAGACTACCAACCTCTCTGATTTTCGATTGGTCGGCGTTTGATTTTACATTGGTCGCAGCCTGACTTTAGATTGGTCGGCAACAACTGCGAAATCAAACAGACTTGCAATGCCACCTTTATGGTGGCATGATTGCATCATGGAAAAGCGTCGTCCTACTTACGACATCGATGCGATCAAGCAGACATGCGGCTCGATTGAGACTTTGGCAATGACGAGTTCTGCGCTGCGGGATGCGTTCGCACTTGGATTTGATCGATCCGCCATCGCTGAAACCATCGTCGGCATCGATCGGAAGATGTTTTTCAAATCGATGACGACCTTCGCCGATCACCGTGTCTGGCAGGACGTCTACCACGTGCCAGCACGTGAGCTGACGCTTTACGTGAAATTCCAAGCAGATGTGATCACTGAGTTTACCGTCATGTCTTTCAAGGAGAAATGACCATGGCCACCAAGGAAAAATTCCTCCCGGAGACAATGGCGTCCCCGGAGGATGGCGAAAAGCTGACGCGCGGCATTCGCCCGTTCAAGGTTACATACAAGGGTGAAGAGCTGATTGTCGATCTCCCCGGATACTACCCGGAGAGGGGCGGAGAGGGCGTCCATGTCGGCCGGGACATGGCTGTCGTGGATGAGGCCCTGCGGAGCCTCAAGGAAAAGATCGACGGTGTGCCTTCGCCGGCCACCATCAAGCGCGTCCGCGCCAAGCTTAAGCTTTCCCAGCGGGATGCAGGCGCCTTGCTTAAGGTTGGCGAGAACGCCTTCGACAAGTATGAGCGTGGTCTGGTCGAGCCGAGCGGCCCCACCAGCCAACTCATCCGGATTCTGGATCGTCATCCGGAAATCGCAAAAGAGTTGCGGTAGTCAGAAGACCCGGAGAACGCCGTGACGATGTTTGATCCCGAGCATGGGTGTTTCACTGAGGGTGACGACCATCGAACCATCGTTGATCTGTTCGATCAATTGCTCGACGAACGCGAGAGCCGCGCGATTTCAGAAACGCGCTATGTCGCTGGATTAAAAGCGCTCGCCGAGCAGCACCCTGGATATCTCGATGCCCACGCCCATCTTGGTTTTGCGCTTCTCGATCACGGCAAGACCAAGGCTGCGCTTGATGCATGTGAACGAGGATGGGCAATTGCACACGCGCTTGTCCCTTCTGAATACCGCGGATTGATCGAATGGGGCTGGCTTGAAAATCGACCTTTTCTGCGGACTGTTCACGCAACCATCCTCGCGCTCCTCGCCAACAAGCAGCGAGGCAGAGCGATAGAGCTGATGGAGCGTGTTCTGGCCTGGAACCCCGACGACAATCAGGGGATACGGTTCATGATCGGATCGGAATTGATACGGGACGGTAAAGCGGCTTCCGCACGCATCTGGTTGGAAAGATATGCAGACGAATATCCGCCCTATAGATATGAACTGGGGCTGCTGCATTGCAGAGAGAAGCAGTTCGCAGAAGCGGCGACAGCCTTCAGGCGTGGGCTTATCGAGAACGCCTATATCGCAGAAGTTCTGACCGGGACACCGAACCCATTACCACTTGCTATCTGGCACGGCTCCAATTTGGCCGAGCCCGATCTGGCAAGGGAGTATGTGAACCGATACCGCGCGTTATGGGATATTACTCCAGCTGCCGTTGCATTCCTGCGCCGGCTGCACATGCATCCGTCAATGCTCCGCGAACGCGCAGACGCCATCGAACTCCAGCAATCATTGCTATGGGAAGACGACTACGCCGCACGCGGTAAGCTGCTCGCCCATCTCACGAAAATCTCCGAGTCAATTGACCTGACAGGATCGACAGCACTGGTTCAGCCGGTCGCCGTCTTGGGCAAGAAGGCGATCTATCCGTGGATGGCCGGGGAGGCACGTATGCTCCGTGCGGAGAAAGCAAGAGGTCGATAGTTTGGGGCAGTTTTGCGCTTGAAACGAGAATTCACCTCCTTACATATTCAATTCGCATAAGGAGAATTATGGAACTATTTTTGTTTTCAGTCGATTTTTCAGCTGCTCTGCAGTCAAGCAAACCAGCCAAAATACCTTATGTACAACGGTAAACCGGAACAGTGCCTTAAACGACATGCGCCGGAACCGAACTGAGCAGAATACCCTGCCCATATTGAACTGCTGCCTGATAACCAATCTGGTCTGCATCGCGTATCGCACGTTGGACCAGCCAGATGCCACTACGATCACCCTGCAGCAGCATAATCCGTCCCATTATGATCCGCAGCGTAATACGCCGTAAGACCATGCCGCACGTCGTCGCACGTGTCATCGCGTTTGCGGTAATATCAGCCATCTAATTTTTGCGGCGATCGCTGTGGCCGCCTGCAACATCAGCGCTTCAACCGCGACGCGATGCATTCCAGTGCGCAACGCAAAATAGAGAGCGGTTTGACATATGGCATCGCGTTCACTTGCAGACGAGAGAACAGGTGCGCCGATGATGCGTGCGCGCCAGAGCACATCCAGTTGGCCACTTGCCTCTGCATAACGTATGGCGGCGCCGATATCCTTCTTAGCCCTGTCTAAGCTACCGGCCCGTGAATTTAGGCTGCCGCGGCGCATAAGGAACAGCGATAATGCACGCAGTTGTTCAGAACCTACGAGCCCGTTGAGACCCTGAAGGGCCTCACGCCATACGAGTTCATCTGCAAATGCTGGACAACAGAACAGCAAAGCTTCACCTTAAACCCGATCCACCAAATGCCGGGACTGAACACCAGAAAGCATAAACGCCGCTGCAGAAATGCGCCCCATTCTGGTCGTATAGACAAAACGTCTGACCAGACAGATATATACATAATGCGAACCGCACGTTCGGATCTTCATCGTGCGCCTGGGGAGCGCCCTGGAACCATCCGGAGCCTCAAAAGATCAGTGACCCTTAGCCTGTTGCATCACCTCGACGACAAGACCGGCGGCATGGCAAAATGAGATGATCGCCGGTGTCTCGCGTCCGCGCTGCCAGGCCAGCGCCAAATAGACGGGCTCTGGCGCGTCGACGATATCAAGAAACCGGACATTATTGGGATGGAGGTTCCGTCCTGTCGCCGGAACAATCGCAACGCCGATGCCGGCTCCCACAAGGCCGACGATCGTGTGAATCTGGGTTGCGCTCTGCACAACATTCGGGGCGAACCCGGCACTGTGACACATCTCCATGATCCGCGAAAAAAACAACGGGCTTTCCCTTTTCGAAAAAGCCACGAACGGCTCCTGAGCAAGATCGGCGAGGCGGCACCTGGTCTTGCGCGCCAAGGGGTGGCCACCGGGAACTGCTATCAGGAACGGGTCCTCCATCAGGATTTGCAGGTCGATCTCGGCCGATGTCTGCTGAGGCCGCAGAAGGCCAACATCGATCAGGCCACGGCTGAGCGCAACATGCTGATCTGCGATACTCATCTCGCGCATCTCGAGTTCGACACCGGGATAAAGCTGGACGAACCGCTCGATGATCGCCGGCAGCAACCCATATGTTGATGAATGAATGAAGCCGACAGCCAGGCGGCCGACCTCGCCTCGGCTGATACGCAGCGCATCGTTCACAGCGCGCTCGACATCGTCGATGATCTTCGTGACACGCTCGAGGAACACCGTTCCGGCAGGCGTGAGTTCGACCACGCGCTGCGTACGGTTGAGCAGAAGCACGCCGAGATCCTGCTCCAACTGCATGATCTGGCGTGACAGCGCAGGCTGGGCAACCCGCACCCTGGCCGCTGCTCGGCCAAAGTGCAGTTCCTCTGCAACCGCCTGGAAGTAGCGCAGCTTCTTAAGGTCGAGCAAAACTGATGCCTTTTTGATATCAATCACACATAATTATGTATTGGACCGCATCAAGAAGAAAGTCCAGTTTTCACGCTGAAACGACAGTGCAAAGGTGGGCCGTGACAACAGGCTTCCGGATACTCAGCGATTGGACGCGTCCCTCACAGGGGCTCCTCGACGCTTTCAAGTGCATTCAAACCGCGATTGTCAGCGACAACATGAACCGGCTGTTCGCCTGCGACATGGCGCTGCGTCCGATCCACCGCACTGGAACGATGTGCGGAGCGGCCCTGACGGTGCGGACGCGGCCTGGCGACAATCTCATGGTGCACAAGGCGCTCGATCTTGCGCGAGCCGGCGATGTCATCGTCGTCGATGCGGGCGGAGATACCACCAACGCCATCATCGGTGAGATCATGTGGTCTTACGCCAAGCGTCGCGGTGTTGCTGGCTTCGTCATTGATGGCGCGGTGCGCGATACCGCCGTTCTCGCCGCAGGCGAACTGCCCGTCTATGCGCGCGGCGCCACCCATCGCGGACCCTATAAGGATGGCCCGGGCGAAATCGGCGTGCCAATTTCCGTCGGCGGCATGACCGTTCTGCCCGGCGACATAATCCTGGGCGACGAGGATGGCGTTCTGGCTATTCCGCAGGTGGAGGCGGAGGCTATTCTGGCGCTTGCGCAAGTGCAGCAGGCCCGCGAAGGCGCTATTTTGAAATCTATCGCCGATGGCACGATCGACCGGAGCTGGGTCGATCAGACCCTCACCGCCAAAGGGTTGAAGCTGTGAGCGAGACAGTTCCCCACGAGGCCCTGACCTGCTTCTGCACAGCGGTTTTCCGGAACGCCGGCGTGCCCGAGCCAGTGGCGTCGGTTGTCGCCGAGAGCTTGGTCTATGCCGATCTTCGCGGTGTCGAATCCCATGGCGTCGTGCGCATGGCGATTTATCTGCAGCGGGTCGCCCGAGCGATGGTCGATCCGCACGCCGATGTGCGGATCGAACGCGACGGCGAGGGCACGGTACTTATCGACGGAGGCAACAACTTCGGCGCCTATGTCGGCGTGGCGGCGCTCGACCATGCTGTCGCGCGGGCTGAACGCTTCGGAATCTGCCTCGTCGGCGTCAAGCGGTCGAACCATTTCGGCACCGGCGCCTATTACATCAGGCGGGCCATCGAGCAGGGCATGGCGCTGATCGTGCTGTCGAATGCCTCTCAGACGATGCCGCCGACCGGCGGTGTGCGCCCGTTCCTCGGCACCAACCCAATCGCCTTCGGTTTTCCCACCGGCACAGCGGCGCCATTCATCCTCGACATGGCGACCAGTCTGGTGGCGCGCGGCAAGATCATCATGGCGGCAAAGCGCGGCGAGACGATCCCGCTCGGCTGGGCAGTGGATCGTCAGGGCCACCCCACCACCGATGCGCAAGCCGCCCTGGAGGGGGCTGTCCTGCCGCTCGGCGGCACGAAAGGCTCAGGCCTCGCCATGGCCATCGACATCCTTGCCGGCGTGCTGACCGGCGCCGGCTACGGCCCGACAATCCGCAACATGTACGAGGATTGGTCGGACCCGCAGAATGTCGGCCATCTGTTCATTGCGCTCGATATCGCTCGTTTCATGCCCCTGGCCGCGTTCAACCAGCGGCTGGGTCAGTACATCAATGCACTCAAGGCGGAACCTCGGGCACCCGGCGTCGATGAGATTCTCTATGCCGGGGAAGTTGAGCATCGGCTCGAAGCGCACCGGCGTCAGGCCGGCATCACGCTGCCGGCTCAGGTCGCCGACGATCTTCGCTCCATCGGTCGTCAGCACAATGTCGACTGGATCAACTAGGGCAGGGCCACGCAAGTCATGAACGCCAGCATTTCCCCTTTCAGCTACCACATCCCGACAGCCATTGAATTCGGCTCGGGCGCCATCGCCCGGCTTCCCTCGCTGCTCGCTGGCGCGGGCGGGACAAAACCCCTCGTCGTCGCCGATCCCGGTGTTGCAAAAGCCGGCGTGCTCGATCGGGTGACAGCGATCCTGCGCAATGCGGGCGTCGCCTTCGCGCCGTTCACGGATGTCGCCAGCGACCCCGATGCCGGATCGGTCGATCGTGGTGTTGAACTCGCCAAAGCGCAAGGCTGCGATGCGGTCGTCGGAGTCGGCGGCGGCAGCGCACTCGACACCGCCAAGGCGATCGGCCTGATGCTGACCAATGCCGGCAACATCCGGGATTATGTCGGCCTCGGCAAAGTGCCGCAGGCAGGCGCTCCGGTTGTCGCAGTTCCGACGACTGCCGGCACCGGAAGCGAACTCACCGTCTGGTCCGTGCTCTCGGACAAGAAGCAAAAGCTCAAGATCAGTGTCGGCAGCGTGCTCAATTGTCCGCGCGTCGCGTTGTTGGACCCTGAATTGACTCTGTCCCTACCGGCACCGGTGACGGCCGCGACCGGCATTGATGCGCTCACCCACGCACTCGAATCCTACGTCAACAAGGCGACCCAGCCGATCTCGGAGGCAATGTCCGAGCAATCCATGGCGATGATCGCCCGCTCGCTGCGGCTTGCCGTCGCCCAGCCCGACAATCTCGCCGCAAGAGCTGACATGCTGCTCGCCAGCACGATCGCGGCCATGGCCTTCAACAACACGCGCCTTGGCGTCGTTCATGCTTTCGCGATGCCGCTGGGCGCGCGATTCAACATTCCGCACGGGCTGGTCAATGCGATCATGCTGCCGAGCGTCATGCGGTACAACCTGCCCGGAAACCTGCGCAAATACGCGCGCATCGCCGAGATCTTCGGCGAACCGATTGCCCATCTGAGCATGCGCGATGCGGCGGAACGCTCCGTCGTCGCGATCGTGCAACTCAAGGCCGATGTCGGCATCACCGCCCGGCTTGGCGACTTCGGTGTCACCGAAAAAGACCTCGACGGCATCGTCGAGGAGGCTCTGACCTCCGGCAACGTTCTGGTCAATCCCCGCCAGCCGACTCCCGGCGACATGACGGCGCTGCTGCGCTCGATGCTTTGAGGAGACCGCCATGTCGATGTTGTCCTGGCTCGAACAGAATAGCGGCGTCCGCGGCGGCAATTTCATTGCCGGCGAATGGCGCGAGGCCGGCCGCAGCGCCGTGCCGATCTTCAACCCGGCCCGCAAGGACCAGCGGCTTGGCGAGTTTGCCAACAGCTCCGCCGGCGAGGTCGACGAAGCCATCGAGGCGGCGCATCGCGCCTGGCTCTCCTGGCGCGATGTGCCTGGCCCCGAGCGCGGCGTCATCTTGTTTCGCGCGGCCGATATTCTCGATAATCGCGCCGAGGCGATTGCCTACGCGCTTTCGGCCGAACAGGGCAAGGTTCTGGCCGAATCGCGCGGGGAGGTCGGGCGGGCCGCAAAGGAATTGCGCTTCAGCGCCGGAGAGGCAAGCCGGATCGACGGTGACACCCTGCCGAGTGAAAAGCGCAATGGCTTTGCGCTGACGATGCGTGAGCCCATTGGCGTCATTGCGGCCATCGCCCCATGGAATTTTCCGGTCGTCACGCCGATCCGCAAGATCGCGCCGGCGCTGGCGTTCGGCTGCAGCGTTGTCTTCAAGCCTTCCAACCTGACGCCCTGGGCAGCCAGCCTGCTGATGGACGTGTTCAAGGATGCCGGCGTTCCCGCTGGTGTGGTCAATCTGGTGCTTGGCATGGGCAGAACAGTCGGCGACGCCATGATCCGGCACCCGCTGGTGCGAGGCGTCAGCTTTACTGGCTCGACGACAACCGGGGCCACCATCAATGAGCAGGCAGCACGCCGCTTTGTCCGCACTCAGTTGGAGCTTGGCGGCAAGAATCCGGCCGTGGTTCTCAGCGCATCGGATCTCGACGCGGTCGCGCGCCAGATTGTCGGGGCTGCATTCGCCTGCTCGGGCCAACGCTGCACCGCGATCAGCCGGGTGATCGTTCTTGAGTCCCTGGCCGATGCGCTGGTCGAGGCCCTGAAGGCAGCGGTTGAGGCGATCCGCGTCGGCCCCGCCTGGGATCCGCAGGCGACGATGGGTCCGCTGATCACGAGTGCCCATTGCAGCAGCGTTACCGATGCACTCGACAGAGGGCTTTCAGAGGGCGGAACAGTGCTCTGCGGCGGCTTCCGGCTCCGGGAGGCAGATTTCGCCCTCGGGCACTATCTCGCGCCAACCCTGATCGATGGCGTGCAGCCGGGGACGCATCTGGCGCGTCACGAACTGTTTGGTCCGGTGCTCAGCGTCATTCGCGTGCCCACCGTGCGCGAGGCATTCGCGGTCGCCAATGATGTCGAATACGGGCTCGCCGCTTCAATCTTCACGCACGACATCGACGAGGCACTGCACTTCGTTCGCCAGAGCGAGAGCGGAATGGTCCATGTCAACCATGGCACCGCCAGTGAAGCACACCTGCCCTTTGGCGGCATCAAGGGCTCCGGCTTTGGCCCCTTCTCGATCGGCCACAGCAACCAAGAGTTCTTCACGACCATAAAGGCTGTCTACCTGCAATCCTGATACTCAAAAAACCAACCACTGAAACGGAGGATGATCAATGTTTGTCAACAGGTTGGCCGCTATTGCGGCCTGTATCGCGATCCTGCCGAGCATGGCTTCGGCACAGACGGTCCTGAAGCTTGGCCATGTCTGGCCGCCCACTGAAATTCACGCAAAGGCGGCCGAGCTGTTCGCCCAGGATGTGGAGAAGGCAACGAACGGCGAAGTAAAGGTGCAGGTATTCGGTGGCAGCACCCTGGGAAGTGACCGCGAACTGGTCGAAGGGCTCAAGCTGGGGACGGCCGACATATGGGTTGGCGGCGCTGGTGTTCTTTCTGCAGCCTCTGATACAGCGAAAATCTTCACGCAGCATTTCATGATCTCCAGCATCGACCACTACGCCAAGGTCTATGATGGACCGGTTGGTCAGGAAGTGACCGAACGGATCAAGAAGGAATCCGGCTATCAGGTGATCTCCTACTGGCTGCGTGGCCCACGCTGGCTGACGACCAAAGCCGAGGTCAAGGAGCCAAAGGACCTTGTCGGCAAGAAGGTCAGGGTTCCCGACAGTCCGGTTTTCGTGAAATCCTGGCAGGCGCTGGGCGCGGCCGCAACGCCCATGAACTTCGGCGAGGTTTTCACCGCCCTGCAGCAGGGCGTTATCGACGGGCAAGAAAATCCGCTGTCACTGGTCTTCACAGCGAAGTTCTCGGAGGTCGTGAAGTACCTAGTCAAGACGGAGCACGTCTATGAACCGATCGCTGTGGTGATGAGCACGCAGAGCCTGGCGAAGGTTCCCGAAAAGCATCGCGACTCCGTCATCAAAGCTGCGAACAGCAAGGCCAAGGCCTTCGCCAATGCCGAGGTGACCGCGGGCGAGACGGGGTTCCTCGACAAGCTCAAGTCGCAGGGCATGACAGTTGTCGAAATTGACAAGACTGCGTTCAGGGCGAAAGTCGGATCGGTTGTCGACAAGGACTTCCCGTCGCTGAAGCCGCTTTACGACAAGATCGTGTCTCAGGACACAAAGTAGACCTCAACAGCTGACAGGAGCCTGACGCGATGAAAGCGCCCGACAACTCTCAAAGTCCCGAGGCTGGCGAAGCGTTTTCATCCGTCGCTGGCCCTGGTCGGCGGCTCATACAGTGGGTTGATCGCTTCAATGCACTCCTGCTGGCGCTGCTTTCGGCTGCGCTGGCAGGATTGCTTTGCCTCGGCCTGCTTCAGGTGTTTTCCCGCTACGTGCTCGGTCAGCCGAATGTGTGGTCGGAAGAAGTGATCCGTTATGCGCTGATCTGGATGGTCTTCCTCGGCGCGGGGATCGCTGTGAAGAAGGGGATGCTCGCAGCCGTTGAGGTTGTCGAACAGCTGTTGTCCCCCCGCGCCCGATCCGCCTTGCTGGCTGTCTCTGTAACGATCAGCGCCCTGTTTTGGCTGGTGCTGCTGATCTACGGCATCCGCATCTTTGATGCGGTCGCAGGGATGCGCTCGGGCGCGCTCGAGATGCCGATGCCGCTGGTCTATCTTGCCATACCGGTCGGTGCACTGATTGCGCTGATCAATACGGTCGCCGTTGCGTTTGATCCTCCTAAACCGTCGCTCGAGACAACCATCGACTAAAGGAAGCGACATGTCACCGCTCAGCATCGGCTTCGTCCTGCTTGCTCTGTTTTCAACCGGCGTTCCGATCGCATTAGCGCTAGGAATGACCGCAGTTATTTCGATGCAAGCCTCCGGCATTCCGTTGCAGGCGCTTGTGCAGCGTCTTTTCGCGGGTCTCGATTCCTTTCCGCTTGCTGCGATCCCGTTCTTCGTTCTTGCTGGAGCAGTGATGGAGGCGGCCGGGATTTCCAACCGGCTGATCAATTTTGCGCAAGCCCTGGTTGGGCGCGCTCGCGGTGGCCTCGGTCTGGTGACCGTGATTTCCGCCATGTTTTTTGCAGCGATCTCGGGCTCAAGCGCCGCAACCACGGCCGCCATCGGAAGCATCCTCATTCCAGCCATGTCCATTAGAGGTTACCCGCGTCCGTTTGCTACCTCGGTCCAGGCCTCGTCGGGAGAACTGGGTGTCATCATTCCGCCGTCGATTCCGATGATCATTTTCGCCCTGACTGCAGGTGTTCCAGTGTCGATCGGCGATCTCTTCATCGCCGGTATTGTTCCAGGCGTCATGATCGGCCTGTCGTTGATGCTGACCGTCTATCTCGTCAGCCGGGCGAAAGGGTACGGGCTGGGCCACGGCGTGGCGGACAACCTCGAAGTTCCGCCCGCCAAAATGGACGCATTCCGGCAGGCGGTGCTGCCGCTGCTGATGCCGATCATCATTCTGGGCGGCATCTATGGCGGCATCTTCACGCCGACGGAAGCTGCCATCGTCGCTGTCTTCTACTCGCTGTTGCTTGGCGTCTTCGTCTACCGCTCGCTGACGTTCGCCAAGTTTGTCGCGGCGCTGCAATCGTCCGTGTTGAGCACGATTGCTGTTTTGTTGATCATCGCGACCGCCAGCGTGTTCGGCTGGGTGCTCACAGCCAATCGCATCCCGGATATGATCGCCGCAGCTTTCATTTCCTTGTCGAGCAATCCGCTCGTTTTCCTGCTACTGGTAAATCTGCTCTTGCTGATCGTGGGCATGTTTCTTGAAACCGGCGCAGCGATCATCATTCTGGCACCCATCCTGACCCCGGTTGCCGTCAAACTCGGTATCGACCCGACGCATTTCGGCATTGTTGTCATCGTCAATCTTGCTGTCGGGATGACGACCCCTCCGGTTGGCGTGAACCTGTTTGTCGCCTGCCAAGTCGCCGGGCTGCGGATCGACCAGATCCTCCGCAGCATGCTGCCCTTTTACGCAACGTTGCTCATCGATATCGTTATCATTACCTATGTGCCGCAACTGTCGCTGTGGCTGCCGGCACTGCTGAAATGAGAAGTGGGATTTTGATTCAATTCCGCCGGTGAGATTGGTGGATGATGCAGCGGGGCCAGCCGGGATTTTTTGATATCGATGAGCGCCTGAAATGGTTGAGCGATCTTGGCGATCAGTCTCTCCTGTTCCCGGCATCATGCCGATCTCAGGCAGAATTTCCACTTATCCCCGCTGTGCAGATTTTCCGAGCCAGCTCTGCCATCCCGCCCACGAACCCTTCCATGTTGCTGCTGTGTATGAGCGCGATGCGGACGGCGCCACGGCAAGTGCGCTTGGAACAGCGCAGATAGGCCTCGATCTGGTCGAGATAGAGCTGGGCGAGGTTTGGATTGGTGGCAAGGCTATCGCGGGTCTCGTAGCGCGAATGTCCGCAGGAACGGCAGGTGATTTCGAGCCGGGTTTGGCTGTCGAGATCGGAGAGTTTGAGATCGATCTTCCAGTTCACCAGAAATCTTCCGCCGAGGGGATGCGCGTGTACGAGATCTTGCCCCGGCATAACCGCCGGGCGGCGGCGTCCAGGGACCGACGCTGACAAGGGTCGCACCGTATTTCAGGTTGAGGGCGTCGATCGCATCTGTCGCCTGCTCCCAGCGCCGGCGGGTGCGGTCGTCATCGAGGAGATTATCGAGCTGGCGCTCGTCAGCCTTCGTGAGGTCGAGCAACGTGACATGAACCTGGATCACCTCGGTGCGGAGGGGCAGATCGGCAAGGGCGCCCTTCCAGAGCGCCATCAACGCTTCGAGAATGGCCTGATCGTCGCGCACGGCGGGCAGCGTGATGGCATTCTGCCAGGATTTCTCACGGAGACCGAGCCAAAGCCAGAGGCGACCTGCATACCACCCTTCCCTCCTCAGGCGACGAGCGGCTTTGATGATGAGAAGGCGGGACGCGTCCTGGGCGAGCTGGAGCGAGCGATGACCGGGCGGCAAAACCCGCCCATGGCCATACATCCCCCTGCCCTGCGGCGGCGTCTGCACATCATAGCCATGGAGCGCGTACCAGAGTCGTTCTCCGGTGACATTGCCCCAGAGGCTGCGCATCTGCTTCGGAGCGGTAGCCATGAGTTCCGCGACCGTGAATATCTTCGCGGCGTGCAACCGCTTCTCGAGGCGAGATCCTATCCCCGGAATATCTCCCAGTGTCTGCTCAAGCAGCGGTCCCGGCATGTCGGCCGGCGTCCAGATCGCGAGACCGTCTCCGTATGCGCTGCCGCGCCATTTGCCGGATTTGCACGCCATCTTCGCGAGCTGCCGGTTGGCGGCAAAGCCGATGGAACAGGTGATATAGGCTCCGACATGCTGTCGGAGCCGCGCCTTGATACGCTGCCCCAACTCGTCCGGGTTTGAACGATCCGATATCTCGACGTCACAGGTCAGCTCGTCGATCGACTTGATCGCAGCAATCGGGATCACCGCCATGATCTCGGCAGTAAGGGCATTGTGTGCCCGACGGTAGAGATCGGGCGATTGTGGCACAAGAGCAAGATCGGGGCAGACCTCGCGCGCTTCCCGGACCGACATGATGGATTTGACGCCGGCGACCTTGGCTTCACGGGAACAGGCGATGATGCAGGTGTGTTCCGTTCCCTCGAACGGGACCACACCGACGGGACGATTGCGCAGGGATGGCCGTACCTGCTGCTCAACGGAGGCAAAGAACCCGTCGAAGTCGAGGTAGAGCTTTTCGATTGTGTCCGGTCGGCACATCACGCCTTGTCCTTGCGGAACGTCCGGATCTCCACGACCTTGCTGCGGGTGTATCCACGTGAGGTCGATGCATTCATGTCATCGGCGAGAACCGTCAGATCATGTAGCAGGGCACGGATCGCCGCACGCGCCGAGCCAAACTCAGCGATCAGCGCATCAATCTCCCGTTCAATGGCGTCTGCCTGCTGCTCAACAGCGCGATGGTCCAATGTGCTCTCCTCAGAATGAGAACATAAACGGAACATTTGCCAAGCGCCGTCAAGAGGCCCCCTGCCCTTCCACGCAACACTAAGCCCGGAATGGCGCCGAAGAACGATTTGGAACCAGAGGCTTGGGCTGACATGAAAATATTTTCGAGGCTCATCCCTGCCCCCGCTGCTTGTGCGCCTTGAGTTGGGAGTTGATCAGCGCCATCAGAATGGGACCGACGGAGAACTGGCCATCACGCTTTTTCTCGGTCAAACTGCGCAAATACCCCCCGGGAAAGCGCACCTCATCGCCCTTTTGCAGGATTGCGGCGATGACGATGGAAGCGTCGACCACGCCCATGGTCTCGGTCGCATCCCGCCAGGCATCAGGCGAAATCCCGAGCATGGCCCGGACGAGCGAGGCGGTTTTCAGGAACGCAGCCCAATTGGCAATGCCCCTCGGCTCCCCTGCCCCGCTTCCGGCGTATTCCACGATATCCGGACAGGCCTGAAGCACCATGCCGAGCGGTGTTCCTGGATCCCGACCAGGTTCACGGCGCGTTTCTTCAGCAATGTCCGGCTCCCGTTCGGCCAGAACCTGCCCTTCCGGCGCTGTCTCGACGGTTTCGCCCCTGTCTTTCTGGAAAGCAGGTTCAGATTCGTAGGCGTAGGTATTTGAATTCTGTTTGTGGTGTCCACTTTGGGACTCATTGCCGACTGTTTTTGAAGAATTGACGAAAAGTTCCAGATGCTTGGCTATCTCCGCCGCCATGTCCTCAAGCTCGGCGCTGATCGAGGCAAGCGTTTCCGGCAGTGCCGAGCGCTTCAAGCGGCCGATGATCTCGAGATAGGCCAGGTGAAGGCTGGCCCAATCGCCCGGAATGCCCTCCTCCAGCCCCAGGGCGATCAGTTTGGTGATGTCCCTGCGTGCCAGCGTCACACGCTCTCGCGCCAACCGCAGCGCCTTGCGCTCGGCAACGACCTCGGCCGCGAGCTGCTCGAACTCTTCCGAACGCGCCACCAGCGGCGTCAGATCGAAGCCATAGGCTTCAGCGATCTCGCCTCCCTCCCCGCGGCGCGCATAGCGCTTGCCGTTGGGGCTGTCGCGGCGGATGACGATGCCAGCGTCCACGAGGATCGCCAGATGCCGCCTGAGCGTCGTCGGCGCCACGCCATGCGCCCTTGCGATCAACTTGGCATTGGAGGGGAAGACAACGAGCGCATCGCCTGCCGTCATGGTCGTCTCCTGATGGAACGACAGCAGCGCGTTAAGCACCGCAATCGCCCGATCCGGGATGCCGAGCTTGTCCTTCGCTTCGGTCAGCGCCTGGACCACCTTCCACTTGTGGACGGTCTTCTCGGGCGCTGTACTCCGGGCATTCACCTGCGCTGCCACAAGGGCAAGCGACATCGTTCGGCGCCCAAAGGGCGTCGTTGCCAATCCGTGGCTCATCTCTTTCACCTTCAATCAGGCAAAAGAATCCTGCTCGCCAAAACGACGCCGCGACTCTTGACTAAATTGTCCGGAAGTGATTCTCTCTTGGCTGCGACACTAATTGAGAAGGGCTTCCAGGCGGAAACGTTTGGGGGCCTTTTTCTTTTGCTGGGTTGCTCCCTAGTTTGACGAATGATTGGCTGCTGGCTGCGTGAATTGCTCAAGCAGGTCCGGCAAGCGGGTTTCAAGAAAATCCGCAAAATCGCGATCAGCAATATCAACCCTCATCCCCTTCGGGGTCCGGATCAATTTTGCGTAGGTCTTTGGACCGCGTTTGAGGACCGAAGGGACTTTGGCGATGTTCTCTTCCGGAGCACTCTTGAGCCGGTGAGCGATGCGTGTGACAGCTGTCACACGCGCTAAAGGAGTAATGTTCGAAAAGGGCTTTTGAATATTTTCAGCCCTGACAGCTTCAGCGAGCATCGGCAAATCCGCGAAATGTCCCGCGATTTCGAGAAAACGACCACGCCCGATGCCTGGTAACCGGCCCAACAAGTCCGCAATGTCATCAGGGATGGCGGTACCCGCCGTGAGCATGCGTGAAACTTCGGTCCGATCGAGCCCCAGGATGGAGGGTATTTCCCGCTTGTCATACCCAGAGTTCTTCAGCCGAAGTGCGAAACGCGCCAGCTCAAAGAATGTGAGATCAAGCCTTTCGATATTCTCGCGCGCCTGAGCCGTGACAAGCTCACGATCTGTCATCTCTCGAACGACCGCACGCACTGTGCGGTTTAGCGCCTTACAAGCCCGCAATCGACGATGGCCGTAGGCGACCTGATATCGCGCTATGTCAATTGGGTTGGGTCGCACCAAGATGGGCACGAGCTGACCATCGGTTTCGATTTTTTCACGCAGCGAAAGATCTTCCACCTCCTGGCCATCAATCATTCTGTCTGAATAGGGAGAAGGATCGATCAGATCCGGAGACAGATCAACGACCATTACCCCAGAGGCTGCCTGCTCTGCGCGACGCTGGAGCGTGTCAAAGGCGCCCGCGATGTGACGAAGAGACGGGGCCTCCGCTTTGCCCGCTGGAGCGGCCTCGGACGCTGCGGTCATTCGTGCGATGGCGGCGGCCATAGTCGTTGAACGCTTGCTCATGACGTCCGCCCCCAGGTGCCTTTGAGGATCGCTTCGATTTCAGCATTGACGGTGTTCATGGATTCAATAGCGCGATTATATGCGGAGCGATTGATCTCGGAGCCAGACAAGGACACTTCATAAAGCGTCTGCTGGCCAAGGCCGGCATCCGCGACAGCAGTCGACTTCAATGCAACGGAATTGAGCACATGATGCGGCAGCAGGGCACGAAGCGCTTGGGCAACTTGATTTTGCGGCCGATCCGACGGTTCAAATCGGGTTAGCAAATAACGCAAGGTGGTATCAGGCGCCCTACCCAACTTGCTCCGGATGACGCCCATCGTGCCGGAGAACATCTGCAGAAAATGTTGCATGCTGTAGACGTCCAACATCTGCGGATGGATCGTCACAAGGATCATCCCTGACGCGACCATTGCATTCAACGTCATGAAGCCGAGATTGGGCGCACTATCGAGAACAATCACATCATAGTCGTCTTCGACTGTCGCTAAGGCTGACACAAGGCGCGTAAAAACACCGACCGAGTTGGTCGGGTGATCCATCATAAATTTCGGCGTCTCAAACTCGAATTCTTGAAGTTCCTGGTTCGCAGGGATCAAGTCCAGCCCCGCGATATGCGTTCTACGAATGACGCTCTTCAATGGCACCGGATCGTAATAACGCAGAGCGGCATAGACCGTCTCATTCATGCTTGTATCGATATCGGGAATCTGCCCCAGTATCGTCGAAAGCGATGCCTGAGGATCAAGATCCACGGCGAGAACCCTATAACCACGCAAAGCCAAATACTGCGCGAGATGAACGCTAGTTGTAGTCTTTCCGGAACCACCCTTAAAGTTGGCGACGGATATAACCTGAACCCGTTCGAGCGGCGACCGCCGGGGATTGGGGAGATGTCCCGTCTGCACCATTTGGCGGCGCATTGCATGCACCTGTTCCAAACTAAAAATCCAGCGCCCTGCGGTATCTTTCCCAACTGGAATGGTCGGGGCAAGCATGCGTACATAGGCATCCGAGCATCCGATCAAAGAAGCAGCTTCACTCGACGTGAAGGTTCGCAGGACACGCTCCTCCCCGCCGTGAAACGCGCTAGTGACCTCGTCAAACTGGCGTCCAATGGCGTCAGCATGGCTTGAGGACACTTCGACGATATCATTCATTTGCGGCTTGATGGCCCTCATGACAGCCATTTGCGGAAACCCCATCGATTTTGACCCATTTGCCGCAAGGAGCCAGATTCGAGATTCAGACGCAAGGAATTAATGGTTAACAAGAACTTAACGGGCAATTGGTCCCGACCGTGCTTGAAAGTGTGACAGCTGTCACAACGCAAGAACCGCCCGCCTTTCGGCGAGCGGCCCTGCCCTTCCCCGGCTCAGTGCCGGGTGCGGGTGTTGGTCTTGCGGGGACGGTTCCAGAGGAGGTCGAAGCCACCGTCGCGATTGACGACCAGATTGGCGAAGATCGGCTTGGGCAGGCTCGGATCATCAATGCGGACCTGATGGTAGTCGTTGCCGGACTTCTGCGAGGTCTTGGACCAGGCGGCGCCCAGTTCGATGTCGCCGGCGTAGAGGCGGAAGGAGGGAGCGTTCTTTGCTTCGCTTTCGACCGGTTCGAAGGTTGCCTGAGTGTCGAGGGTGAGGGTCTTGATTGCGCCCTGGAGGAAGCCGTCCTTGGCCAGAGAGAAGGTGCCGATCGTCGCCATTTGAAATCTCCATCTGTTTGATCTTCAGGTCGCGCCTCTCGCGTTCCTGATGGCGATCTAAAGACCGGGGGCGAAGCGACCGGCACCCGCAGGGCCGGAACAAAGTGAAGGACGGGGCAGGCGACGAAATTTGCCTCGCGATGCAAAGGCGGGTTTCCCGCCGGCGGAAATTTCTTCGCCTGCCCCGTTGCCGCGTCGAAGCGAGGGCTTCAGCCCGGCCTCCGGTCAGATCAGCCCATCTGGACCGCGCGAGGAGCACTGCCCATCAAAACAGATCAGCGATGGAAGGCGATGATGGAACCATGGAATTGCCATGGGTGGTTCTTTCAGATGCAGATGCCCCCTGCCCGCCTTCACTCGGCATCCAACGTCGGGAGGCAGGAGGCAAACGCCCTGCTCTACCGGTCACGCCGAACAGTCGAATGCCGATGGATCCTGTTCACGTCTCCAGGAACCGCCATGATCCCAACGCCGCTGACGAACCATGCCTGCCAGCGCATCGTTGCATCGCGGTTCGGCCCACAAGCGGCATCTCCGTTCCGAAACCTCTCCCGCCGCCTTGCCTTAACAGCTGGCGGCAGATGGCGAGGACCAGCAGCGCTGAACGGCGCGCGGTTTAATTGGGGTGCGGCAAGCCACCGTCACCCAGCTGCGGACCAATCTTCGACGGCGAGCCCCTGCACCCTGATAAACTCGCGTGTGTTGGCTGTGACCAGTATCAGGCCACGACACAAGGCATGGCCAGCGATGAGGACATCGAACGGCCCGATCGGCGTGCCTGAGGCCTGAAGGGCAGCGCGAACTTTGCCGGCGGCGATGGAGTCTTCCTTGTCGAAAGCGAGCACCTCGAAGCGCAAGGCATCAAGCCGCTTAAGGTTCGTGTCCGGAAACTGGCTCTTATAGGCGCCGAAGTAGAGTTCGTGCGTGACGATCGAAGACAGTACGATCTCTCGCGGGTCATGCCGGCGGACCTCAATGGCGATCGGCGAGGTCGCGCTCTTCAAAATCGCGATCACTGCATTTGTGTCGAGAAGGTACCGCATCAGTCAAAAGCGCTGTCGAGATCCGGACGCTCCTGCATCTTCGGCTGCTCGCGACCATCCTTCAAAAAATCGTCACTGACAGTCCCGACGACAGCGTCGAGCCAGGCCCAGTCCCGCGAGATAGGCTCAAGGACGACGGAATCCCCATGGCGACGTATACGAACCTCTTCCGCATCGATGCGGAACTCCTTGGGCAGGCGCACGGCCTGAGAGCGTCCGCTCCAGAACACCTTTGCAGTCTCACCCATGACGGCCTCCATAGCTGCTATCTTCGTTTGATATATAGCACGGTTGCCAGCAAATCCAAACAGCCCGCCGAAGGCAGGGCCGTGATCAAGCGCGAGATGTTTAGCGTGACGGGAAAAAGGGGGCTCACGCCCCCTGCCCGCATTTCCAGACCGGGATGCCAAGCTTGCGGGCCTTGTCACCGAGGTTCTCGACGATGCCGGAACCAGGAAACAGGATCATCCCGATCGGCAGGGCTTCGAGAAGCTGGTCATTGCGCTTGAACGGCGCGGCGTTGCGGTGCTTGGCCCAATCCGGCTTAAACACGACCTGCGGCACCTTGCGGTTCTCGGCCCAGCACGCTGCGATCCTCTCGGCACCTCGGGCGCCACCGCCGTGCAACAGCACCATGTCGGTGTGCTTGGCGCGGGTCTTGTCGAGGATGTCCCAGATGCGGGTGTGGTCGTTGTAGTCGGTGCCGCCAGCAAAGCCGATGCGGTGGCCGGCCGGGACGAGCACGGTGGTCTCCGAGATCTTCCGGGCGTTGATGAAGTCACGGCTGTCGATCATGGCCGAGGTCAGGGCGCGATGGTTGACGAGGGAGCCGGAGCGGGGACGCCATGATGATCCCGTCTCGACCGCAAAGAGGTTCGCCGCGGTGTCCCGGAAGAACTCGAAGGCGTTGCGTCGCTCGATCAGCGACATGCCCTGAGATGTCAGGCGCTCGAGTTCGACGGATTTCACCTCGGAGCCGTCCTGCTGCGCCTGGGAATTGCGCTGTGCCATCTCGTTGTCATCGAGCAATCGGCCCATGCGTTCGGTCTGGCGGTGAAAGAGGTTGGTGAAGCCCCAGAGGAGATCGGAAAGATCGGCTTCAAGACGGGTCTCGGCGAAGAGGCCTGCCGCGGCTTCAAAGATTGCCGTCAGCGACTGCTCGGCGGCCTCGGGAGAGGGCAGGGGACGCGCATCGCCCTCCTCTTCCAGCGGGCGGTAGCCGTGGAGCTGCAACTCCTCAAGGAGATGGGCAGAGGGCGACACTTGGGCTTGTACACTTCTGCCATGGCTGAGTTCAGGATCATGAAACATTTCTTGTCGCCTTTCCGGTCGACCCCGCATCCGCGCGGGGCCTTGACGGGCGATAAACGGGCGCAGGGGTTGGACTGCTGCACCTCAGGGGGCCTAGCCCCCGACCGAGGCCGGAACGGAGAGGAGGACAGCGCAAGATGTTGCGGCAGACCAGCACCTGTGGCCCGATCGACCGTCACTCCAAGGCCACGGGATGTGGGGGCTCTGCGACCGACAAGGCGAATGGACAGGGAGGGACCTGAACGCATCCCTCGGCGAAGGGTTAAGAAAGTGTTAACGCCCCTCAAGCCGCATGGAGCTGTGACCAGTGCCGCTGGATGGTCGACGTGAGCACCTCGAACCCAAGTTGGCGCAGGTCGGCGTTGAAGTCTTTCAGCACGGGCCTGAGGATCGTCACGGATATGCCTGCAACCGCAGCTCTGGCGGCGAGCTTCCGTGCCGCCCGAATGCCAGCGGGGTCGTTATCGCGAGCAATGAATAGATGCCGCACATGCGGTGGCAGGATGAACGCCGCGAGGTGTGACGCCGAGAGGGCTGCGACAAGCGCTGCTGACGGCATGATGTCGGCGAGTGACAAAACCGTCTCGACACCCTCGCCGATAAGCAGAGTGCTGGAGGGGTGGTCCGGGTCACCGTGGCGAAGCCATACGCCATTGCCGTGGAGATGCCCGAGGGAGCGCCTGGGATCAGCTAACAGGGCTTTGCCACCCTCCAGGGCCAGCCAGGTCCGCTGGATGCCCCTGAGAGCTCCTGAGACATCCCTGACGGCGGAGAGCAGGGCAGGGTGCTCAGTCACTTCGCCTGTCTGGTAGCAGCGGAATTCCAGCCTGGGGTGGAAACGGAGATCAGCAGGATAGGGCGGCTTGAGACTGCGGTTGCTGAGATAGACCTCGGCCACGGTCCCGGCCAACGGCAGCCCCTCCGACCAGATCCGACGCGCGATGAAGGACGTGTTGGCCCTGATCTTGCGGTCATGCTCACGGGCGTAGCCATCATCGCGGGAGCGCTCGGGCTGCCCCAGGAAACGCCGCGCCTCGGCCAAGGTCTCCGACAACCTACGATGGCCTTCGCGTGCGGCAATGAGATCGAGGAGATCGCCATGTTCATCCGTGGCGCTGTCCTGCCACTTCCCTCTGGCTCCTTTGCCATGGGTTGGACCCGTCAAGCGCACGAACAAAGAGCGCCCCTTGGCATTGCCGGTATCGCCGACGATCCAGTACCCACCGGATCGCCGGCCGTTGGAGAGATAGTGCCGACAGACAGCTTCCACGCGGTCCGCCAGCTGTGCCGAGAGGTCGCGCGCCGGAGAGCCGACGCTTTGATGGTTACGTGACATCGTTCGATCCTCACGCTGCGTTTGTGCGTGCCGAAGGCACGATGCGCAGCAAGGGATGGAGGTCGAAGAGTTTTGCGAAGATCGCCGGCGCGTCGTCCCCAACAGGCACGAACAATCTCAGTTTCCACGCGATGATCTCGGACATCAGCCCGAGGGCTTTCAAACGCTGCACGTCGAGGTCGGAGAAGCCCGTGAGTTCAATGCGCTGACGTCCCATGATTAGCGAGCGTTTCAGGACGAGGCCATCGCGGAGAACAAGACCGGTGTTGTCGCGGATGATCGTTGCCGCCGCATCCTCGGCCCTGAGGGCAGGGGCCTCGGAGAGCAGCACTTCCTTGAGGGCGGCAGCCGTCGCTGGCGAGACCAGACGTCCGATCAGGCGCTGGCCGCAATCGGTCTGCAACCGATAGACCCGTGTGTTCTCCTCCGGGAACTGCTTCCACACCGGCAGCAGCAATCCCACGACCATATGAAACCTGCTCTCCGTGAACTGCGGCGTCTCTGCAACCTCATGCTCCCATGCGGATCGGAAGAAGTGTTCACTGACGTCACGCCACTGGGATTTTTGCAGGGCGTCCAGTGTCATGACGTCCCGCTGGGTCGGCCGGATCAGGCGGACACGGGGAGCGACCGTACCGTCATCGAGCATGAGGCTTGTTGTCGGCATCACGAGCGCGGCGCGTCCGGATTGCCGGTTGAGCATCAGCTTGGCCCTGCCGTTGCTGTCGCGCTGGGCGAGAATGTCGTCGATCAGGATGATCTCGGTACGGTCTTTCCTCAGCAGGGTCATCAACGTGGTCGTCGCGCCGCTGCCCCGATGGGTCGCGATCACCCTTTGTTCCTGAACAATGAGGCTCTCGGCCCTGACGGTCTCAACCCCGATATCGAAGGTTCCGGCCTGCATGGCGCCCTCCACCGCGGCTTCCATCAGACTTTCGAAGACCTCGAAGAGCCGGTTCTGGAGGGCGATGGGCAGAGCGAGGATGCGGTTGAGGAAGGTCGTGATCGGCGGAAGTTCCTCGAGGAGACTGCCATCCCGATCCGTCAGGTTGAGACCTGTCGCACCTTCGAAGCGTTCGAGGGAACAGCCCTCGACCTTCCCACCGTAGATCAACTGGTAGAGTTGGCGCAGCGCCAAGCGGCCATAGACGGATTCGAGGTTGTCCTCGGCCCGGAACATGCCCTGTCCGCCCGTCTGGCGCTGTCCCCGCGTGATGGCACCCAATGTGTCGAGTCGCCGCGCGATGGTGGAGAGGAAGCGCTTCTCTCCTTTGACGTCACTCGCCACGGGGCGAAACAGCGGAGGCTGCGCCTGATTGGTCCGGTTGGTGCGCCCCAGCCCCTGAATGGCGTTATCCGCCTTCCATCCGGGTTCCAGCAGGTAGTGGACCCTCAGGCGCTTGTTCTTCGCACTGCGCTCGGCGTGATAGCTCCGGCCCGTGCCGCCGGCGTCGGAAAAGACGAGAATACGCTTGCTGTCGCCCTGAAACGCCCGCGTCTCGCCGAGGTTCGCCGATGCGGCCCGGTTCTCGACGCAGAGGCGCTGTGACCCATCGGGATTCGGTTTTGCGACGATGCGCCTTGAACGTCCCGTAACCTCCGCGACCATGTCGGCGCCGAAGCGCTGGATGATCTGGTCGAGTGCGCCCTGTACGGCGGGAAAGGACGCGAGATGCTCGATCAGTCGGTCACGGCGCTCCACTGCGTCGCGCGACTGGATCGGGTTACCGTCCTCATCAACGGCGGGGCGGGACTGCAGGTTGCCATCGGCGTCAGAATAGATCTCGAAGAGCTGGGTCGGGAAGGAATGGCTAAGATAATCGAGGACATATTCCCTCGGCGTGATGTCCACGGTGAGGTCATTCCATTCCGTTGTCGGGATCTCGGCCAAGCGTCGCTCCAGCAGGGCCTCGTTGGTCGAGACGATCTGGATCACCGAGGCATGTCCTGCTTCCATGTCATTCTCGATCGCCTTGATCAGGCTCGGAACCTTCATTGCGGTGATCAGGTGATTGAAGAAGCGCTGCTTGTTGGACTCGAAGGCTGACTTCGCCGCCGACTTGGCGTTGCGGTTGTAGGATTTACCGCCCTCGCCGGTGATCCCCGCCGCCTCAAGTGCTGCATTGAGGTTGTTGTGAATGATCTCGAAGGCCGAGGCATAAGCGTCATAGATCCGGATCTGCTCCGGTGACAGCGCATGTTCCAACATCTCGACCTCGACGCCGGCATAGGACAGCGCACGTGCCGCATAGAGCCCAAGGGCTTTGAGATCACGCGCCAGCACCTCCATCGCGGCGATGCCGCCGGATTCCATGGCTCCCACAAAAGCTTCGCGGGTCGCAAAGGGCATATCCGTCGCACCCCAGAGGCCGAGGCGCGTGGCGTAGGCAAGGTTGGAGACCGTCGTCGCGCCGGTCGCCGAGACATAGAGGACGCGCGCCCCGGGCAGGGCGTTCTGCAAGCGAAGACCCGCCTTGCCCTGCTGGGACGCTGCCTTGTCGCCCCGTGCTCCCTTCTCCCCTGCGGCATTCGCCATGGCATGGGCTTCATCGAAGACGATGACGCCATCGAAGGTTGATACAGGCGAAGCCATTGCTGAGGAGGAGATAGTGTTCGAGTCAGTTGTGGTGGCTGATGTCGTCGATCTGACAGAACCGGCAGCGCCGACTGAACCAGTGGAACTGCCATCGGAAGACGGGATAACCGAAGAGTTGTCTGCACCCGCGTTCGGACCGATCGACACGGCCCCTGGCGCTTTGCCGTTCAGCCAGTCGATGACCTGGCGAAGGCGGGAGGCCTTGACGACACCATCGCGTCCCTGCCGCTCATCCGAGCGCAGGGTGGCGTAGGTCGTGAACAGAATACCTTCGCTGAGGGTGACCGGCGTCCCCTGTTTGAATCGCGAGAGCGGCACGATCTGGAGTTTCTCCTGCCCGAGAGCGGCCCAATCTCTCTGCGCATCCTCGAGGAGCTTGTCGGATTTGGAGATCCAAAGGGCTTTGCGTCTGCCCTTCAGCCAGTTGTCGAGGACGATACCGGCGACCTGACGGCCTTTGCCAGCGCCAGTGCCATCTCCGAGGTAGAACCCGCGGCGGAACTGCACAGCATTCTCGGCGTCGTCAGCGGCGGGTTCCACGCTGTCGAAGGTCTCGCTACAGGTGAATGTCCCACCGAGAAGCTGGGCATGGGCTTCACCGGCATAGACAACGCTTTCGAGCTGCGCATCTGACAGAACACCTGTTTCAATCACAGCACGGGGCAGGTGGGGCCGATAGCTCGGCTTGGGAGGAGCAACTGAAGCCATGGCGGCGGACTGCACCAACACAGTGGGATGGGGTTTTGCGCCCTCGATGACGATGGACTGAACGGTGTATGGCTCGTACAGCCCGGCCTCCAGCACATCGGCCGAAGGCGTCGACCAGTCGCGCGCGGCGTAGTCGAGTTCGACAATCGCCGTGGGGGCAGGGGAGGAGGCGTTGTCAGCCTTCGCCACGGCGTCCACTGTAGGAATGGATGTTTTGGTCGCGGCAACGGCGGTGATGAGGCCATTGCCCGCAGGGGCGTTCTGATCCCGGGGTTCGACAGGGGTCGCTCGTGGGATGGCCAGCGGCAACGAGTGTGCCAAAGGCTCAACCGGTGGTGCAATGGCATCCGTCAGCATCACGGCTGAAGGCACGGCTTGCGGCAGCGGCGCACGCCGGAACGCTGACAGACGCGTGATGGGTGTCTGCGAGGCAGCGGGTGAAACGATGTGCGGCTCGGGGACAGCTATCGGCGCATTCTCCTGAATCCTTGGCGGCACCAGCTCTTCGACGCGCTCCAGTAGCTGCTGCAGGCTCTGCACCGCCGCAACAGGCACCGGAAACCCTTCCGTCCTCGCCGTCGGCACCTTGTCGAAGATGGTTAGTCGGCTTTCGACATCGGTTCCGTGGCGACGGAAGAACCCACGCCGCATCGGGATCGTGGCAACCAGCGTTGCCGTGGCCTGCAGCTTTTCGAAAGCGGAGCGCCAACTCCTGCCATAGGGCGAGAAATTATCACCTGTGATCGCAACGAGACGCCCGTTGGGCTCAAGGCGAGCTAGGGCAGAACGGATGTGCTCGAAGGCCGCGTTGGGATACCGTCCCTCAATCAGCGGCGACGCCGAAAATGGCGGATTCATCAGGATGACCGTGGGACGAAAACGGGCATCCAACCGGTCGTGGATCTGCGCGCCGCCATGGCGCGTCACCGACACCTTCGGAAACAGCGCCTTCAGAAGACCATAGCGTTCCCCAGCCCATTCGTTGAGGGCGAGATGAGCGCCAGCGATCTCGGCATGGATCGCAAGCATCCCAGTCCCGGCAGAGGGTTCGAGGACAAAGTCACCTGGACGAATACCGGCAGCCCGTGTTGCGATGTAGCCCAACTCGATCGGCGTCGAGAACTGCTGCAGCGCCTGCGAGGTTTCGGAGCGCCGTGTCTCGGTCGGGAGCAGGCTGCCGATCTTCTCGATGAGGGCCAGCATGGATGCCGGGCTCTTGGCAGCGCGTGAGATGGAAGGACCGAACTGCCTCAGGAACAGCACCTGCGCAGCTTCGACCGCCTCATAGGCATCCTTCCAGACCCAGGCGCCAGAGGCATCGGACGCACCGAACGCCCGCTCCATGGCGGAACGCAAAGCGGCGGCGTCAATCTGCCGGCCCTTGGCAAGGGATTGGGACAGGGCAACGCCAGCCGCGTGGATCGCAATGGATCGGTCAACAGACGGGCAAACAGGGTGAAAAACAGGCGCAGCAGCGCAAGCCGCAACAGCGGGAGGGGTCATCGCAAGGTCTCCAGGGGTTCAGAACCAGCCCGGAAACTCTCTCTTCACATCCCGGGCTTCATGCCCCGGAAAACGCACCTCTCACACTGGCCGCGAATGGCTGGAATGGGGCCGTGTGCTGACTGACAGGTTCCTGGGCTGACCCAAAAATAGCTGCCGTTGCTCGCCCCGCATCAGCCTCTGGTCTTGCGTTGCCAGCTAAACCTTGGCTGAAGGTCGGAATGCCTTGAGACGCTCGGACCGCGTTTCAAGGCGCGCGGCCCCTGTCAGGTCCAGACAATATGGAACGGCAGGGAAGACCGCATCTAGGCAGGTGCGGATGGCTGCCGGCTTTCCCGGCAATGCGATGATCAGGCAGCGCCCGCGCAGCCCCGCCTCCTGACGGGACAAAATCGCCGTTGGCACATCCCTAAGGCTAGCACGGCGCATCTCTTCGCCAAATCCGGGCAAGAGCCGGTCGCAGATACTCGCCATCGCTTCAGGGGTTACATCACGGGGGGCAGGCCCCGTGCCGCCGGACATCAGAATCAGATCACAGGCCGAATGATCGACCAGATCGATTAGAGTGCCTGCAATCAAAATCTGCTCATCAGGCACAAGGCGATAGTCGCATTGCCAGCGACTTTCCAGAACCTCAACCAAATAGGCCTCGATGGCTGGCCCAGATGCATCCTGATATTCGCCGGAACTGGCCCGATCCGAAGCAATTAGAATACCGATGCGCGCCGGATTGCTCGTCATGTCTTTACCCTCCGGGAGCGCCCGCCTTTGAAGCCAACGGAGCGTCGGGGCGGGGATGGATGTTTCCCGAGCATCAGCAGATGCGCGTGTCATGCAATCAGTTTCGTCTTGGCCTTGCTGCGGCATATTTGCGCGGCAACACCGACTGCTCCGGCATGGTCATGATGCCGGATCATCGATCAGGTCATCGGGTGATGCGAGTTTCTGGAGTGCTTGCAGATCGCCGATGGTGATCCGAGGCCCCTCAACCTTAACGCCGTAGTCCTTCAGGTTGACGAAGGTTCGCGACAGAACCTCAGGCACCATGCCAAGGCGGCTCGCCAAGACCTTTTTGTCAAACGGCAGGATAATTTCGTTGTTGAGGCCATGTTCAGAGTTGAAACGGACCAGCCATGCAGCAAGGCGCTCAATCGTGCTCCTGAGTTTCTGATTTTTCAGCTCCTTCACGAGTCCCCGGAAGGCGAAGGAGAGTTCGTGGGAGATTGCACGAGCGAAGGCGTTGTCGATTGTGAACATCGAACGCACGCTTTCGACCGGGATCAATAATATCCGTGATGGAGATAGAACGCGGGCCGATTTCAGGTAGGGCCGATCCAGCATCACTGCAGCGAGAATGAAACACGAGGGAGAGTTGAGCACCGTAATTGTCGTCTCACGTCCACGATAACGCGCATACAGCTCCACTTGCCCGTCGACGATCACATGAAGGAAGTCGGCAGGTTCCCCCTCCCGGATTAGTTCGACATGCACAGGAAACCGTTGCAGGAAGGCCCCCTGCAGCAATGTCGAAAGGTTGTGCTCCGCCATTGTCCTGAGCAGCGGAAGTGTCCGAACCTGATCAATATCTTCAGTTCTCAAGGGGGCCTCCGATCATGTAGGAAGGGATAGCAATTGAAAAATTGATGTTGGTCAATTCAAAAATTGATAAGCTTGAAATTTGTACTTGATCATCATGCTTCATAGTCTTGAGAAATGACTTTAAGCGACTTGAATCGTTGGAGTTTTTGAATTCTGTTGATCGAGATCAAGGGCCTCGTCGGCTGAGAAGGAAACTGTGCCCCAACCAATAGGGACGAACATGGTTTCTGAGACAGTCAAAGACAGTGATCGAAACGCCGCACTCTGGATGTCGACACTGGCATTCACGGTATGTTTTGCGGTCTGGACGATTTTTGCGATCATCGGCGTACAGATCAAGAAGGATCTTGGCCTCACGGAGACCGAGTTCGGCCTGCTGATCGGCACCCCAATTCTGACCGGGTCGCTGATCCGGCTGATCCTCGGCATCTGGTCTGACCAGTATGGCGGGCGCATGGTTTTCTTCTGGACCATGGTGTCCGGTGCGCTCGCAACGTTTGCCCTGACCTATGCCCACAGCTACCCGACGTTCCTGCTTGCCGCGCTCGGTGTCGGCATCGCTGGCGGGTCTTTTTCAGTCGGCGTCGCCTATGTGGCCACCTGGTA
>Ga0209573_1001880_pt1 | contig 29532 bp, 20 predicted proteins | sample TNRBio252014_DNA_FD_185870 | JGI IMG/M metagenome (GOLD analysis project Ga0209573, IMG submission 185870) | Wastewater treatment Type I Accumulibacter community from EBPR Bioreactor in Madison, WI, USA - TNR Reactor_6/25/2014_ DNA (SPAdes)... | ecosystem: Engineered > Bioreactor > EBPR >...
GCCACCGCGCTCGACCAGCAGGTACAGCGCAGTGCCCGGCTGGACCACTTCGCCCGCCTGTGCCAGCCGGGCCTTGACCACGGCATCGAAAGGTGCACGCACGCGCGCCCGGGAGAGCTGCAGCTCCGCTGCCGCCACCTGGGTGCGGGCGCCTGCGATCTCGGCCAGCAGGGCCTGCGCCTCGGTCTCGCGCAGGTTGACGGCTTCCTGCGACTGGAAACCCTGGGCCACCAGTTCCCGCGTCCGGCCCAGCTGCGCGCGGGCCAGCTCATGTCGGGCCTGCGCCGACTGCAGCGCGGCCGCCGCCCGCGCGAGCTGCAGGTTCAGGTCACGGTCGTCGATCTCGGCCAGCACGGTGCCGCGCGCAACGCGGTCGCCGACCTCGGCCGTCCAGCGCAGCAGGCGGCCGCCGACCTCGGCGGCCACCTTGCTTTCGTTGCGTGCCAGCACCGTGGCGGCCACTTCACGCTCGGGCAGGACCCGCAGGTCGCCGAAGGTCTGCGCCTGCCAGGTCTGGGCCTTTCCCGGGCTGGCCGCCAGCAGCGCGGCGGCGGTGAGGCTCAGGCAGACCAGCCACCGCCGGCGGGAGTCGAGTCGCGTCATCGTTCACATTCTGGCCCAGGCGCGCAACGGCGCGCGGCGGCGGCGCTCAAGGGGCGGGCGACGGTACCGATGTCGATTCGTCGCCACCACACCTGCAAGACCATGAGCATGCCCATCCTCCGCCGGGTGGGGCACCTCGCCCGCGCCGCCACCGGCAGCGTCGTCCTCGGTCTGTCGCTGCTGGGCACGGTGCCCGCGGGCGCTGCCGACGTGCGGCTCAGCGGCTGGGCCTACGGGCAGGGCGGTACGGTCTCGGGGTCGATGTACCGCGGCGCTGCCGGGGGCTTCGGGGGCAGCCTCTCGGGGGCCGGGCCGTTCGATACCCAGGCGCTGATCACCTACTGTGTCGAGCTGGGCGAGAGCTTCTCGTTCAGCCAGCAGGCGATGCGTGGCTACGAGCTGGTCGACGGCCAGGCCTATTTCGGCGCCGAACGTGCCGACCGCCTGGGGCGGCTGATGGGTTTCGTCGCCGCCGACCCGTCCCGGGTGGACACCGCCGGCGAGTCGACCTCGCTGCAGCTGGCGATCTGGAACCTGGTCTACGACGACGACTACAGCCTGCGCGTCGGCGGCTTTCTCGACAGCAGTCGCTTCGCTGCGCATGCCCAGTGGCTGCTGGCCGGCGCCCAGGCCTTCGACCTGCAGCCCTACAGCGTCAGCGTGCTCGAGCGTGCGGGCACGCAGGACTTCCTGCTCTGGCGCCCCGATGGCGAGCCGCCGCCCGGGTCCAGCGTGGCCGAGGCGCCTTCCCTGGCACTTGCGGGCCTGGCCTTGCTGGCCGCCCTGGCGGCCAGCCGGCGCGCACGGCGGCGACGGCCCTGACCGCCGCAGGCGGCTCGACCGACCCGTCGCGGCGCGGCGCGGCAGCGCCACGGCGCAGGCCTTGCTGGCATCATCGGGCGGACGGTCGAGGGTTCCCGCGCTGCGCCGGGCTCGACTGGCCCGGACCTTGCAAGCCTGCGCGAGGCCACCCGAGGAGACCTGCCCGTGTCCATCCATGTCGCGCTGAATCACGTCACGCACTACCGCTACGACCGCCGGGTCTTGCTGTCGCCCCAGGTCGTGCGCCTGCGGCCCGCACCGCACTGCCGCACGCGCATCCTGTCGTATTCGCTGCGCATCGAGCCGGGGCAGCACTTCATCAACTGGCAGCAGGATCCGTTCGCCAACCACCTGGCGCGCCTGGTCTTCCCGGAGCCGACGACGGAGTTCAAGCTCACGGTGGACCTGGTCGCCGAGATGGCGGTCTACAACCCGTTCGACTTCTTCCTCGAGCCGGGAGCCGAGCAGTTTCCCTTCCAGTACGCCGAACCGCTGGCGCACGACCTGCGGCCCTACCTGGCCAGGATGCCGGCCACGCCGCGGTTTGCCGCATGGCTGGAGCGCATCGACCGCAAGCCGCAGCGCACGGTGGACTTCCTGGTCGGCCTCAACCAGCGGCTGCAGCGGGAGATCCGCTACCTGATCCGCATGGAGCCGGGCGTGCAGACACCCGAGCAGACGCTGATCCAGGGCTCCGGCTCCTGCCGCGACAGCGGCTGGCTGCTGGTGCAGCTGTTGCGCCACCTGGGGCTGGCGGCCCGCTTCGTGTCGGGCTACCTGATCCAGCTGCGGCCCGACGTGAAGGCACTGGACGGGCCGTCGGGCGCGGAGGCCGACTTCACCGACCTGCACGCCTGGTGCGAGGTCTTCCTGCCAGGGGCCGGCTGGATCGGCCTGGATCCGACCTCCGGCCTGATGGCGGGCGAGGGGCACATCCCGGTGGCCTGCACGCCGGAGCCGTCCAGCGCGGCGCCGGTGACCGGGGCGGTCGACGAGTGCGAGGTCGAGTTCGCGCACCACATGCAGGTCATGCGCATCCACGAGTCGCCGCGTGTGACCCGGCCCTACACCGACGAGCAGTGGCAGCAGGTGCTCCGGCTCGGCCACCGGGTCGACGCCGAGCTCGCCAGCGGTGACGTGCGTCTGACGATGGGTGGCGAGCCGACCTTCGTCGCGGTCGACGACCGCGACGGCGCGGAATGGAACACCGATGCACTGGGCCCGACCAAGCGCGGGCTGGCGAGCGAGCTGGTGCACCACCTGCGGCGGCGCTACGGGGCGGGCGGGTTCCTGCACTTCGGCCAGGGCAAGTGGTACCCGGGCGAGCAACTGCCCCGCTGGGCCCTGTCGATCTGCTGGCGCGCCGACGGCCGGCCCTGCTGGCAGGACCCGTCGCTGTTCGCCGACGAACGCGACTCGCACGGCTACACCACGGCCGACGCCGAGCGATTCATCCGCGGCTTGACGGCGCGCCTGGGACTTGACCCGCGCTGGCTGCAGCCGGGCTACGAGGACACCTGGTACTACCTGTGGCGCGAGCGCCGGCTGCCGGTGAACGTGGACCCCTTCGAGTCCAGGCTGGACGACGAGCTCGAGCGCATGCGCCTGCGGCGCGTCTTCGACCAGGGCCTGGACGCCGTGGTCGGCTGGCTGCTGCCCTTGCGCCGTGACTGGGCCGTCGGGACGGCCGGCCCGGCCTGGGTCAGCGGGCCCTGGTTCTTTCGCGACGAACGCATGTACCTGGTGCCCGGCGATTCGCCCATGGGCTACCGGCTGCCGCTGGACTCGCTGCCCTGGGTCTCGGCCGACGACGGCCTGGCGGTGGGGCATGCGGTGTTCGAAGCCGACCCCTTCGCGCCACGCGCACCGTTGCCCGACGCGGTGCCCTGGCGGCAGCAGTCGCCGGCCGGCCACGGCGAAGCGGCGCGCGCCTGGGGGGGCGGTTTCGCGGAAGGCGGGACGGTCGCCCTGCAGGGGCGGGCCTTCCTGGACGGCGACGGCCTGGGGCCGCCGCCGGCGCTGAACCTGCCCGGGCCGGCCAGCGGCCCGCGGCCTGCGCAGGGGCACCCGGTCGACCCGGTCAGCACGCCCGCGCGCCAGCAGTCGGCGGGCTGGCTGACCCGCACCGCGCTGTGCGTGGAGGTGCGCGACCCGCAACGCGCCAACGGCCCGCGCGCCGAAGCCGCGCGGGGCGGCCGCAGCGGTGTGATGTACGTCTTCATGCCGCCGCTGGCCCACCTCGAGGACTACCTCGAGCTGCTGGCCGCGGTCGAGGCCACGGCGGCCGAGCAGGGGGTCAAGGTGGTGCTGGAAGGCTACCCGCCGCCGCGCGACCCGCGCCTGAAGCTGCTGCAGGTGACGCCCGACCCCGGGGTGATCGAGGTCAACATCCACCCGGCGCACGACTGGGCCGAACTGGTCGACCACACCGAGTTCCTCTACGAGGCGGCGCACCTCTCGCGCCTGAGCACGGAGAAGTTCATGCTCGACGGCCGCCACACCGGCACCGGCGGCGGCAACCACTTCGTCCTGGGCGGGGCCACGCCGGCCGACAGCCCCTTCCTGCGCCGGCCCGACCTGCTGGCCAGCCTGCTTGCCTACTGGCACAACCACCCGAGCCTGAGCTACCTGTTCTCGGGGCTGTTCATCGGCCCGACCAGCCAGGCGCCGCGCATCGACGAGGCGCGCAACGACCAGGTCTACGAGGTCGAGATCGCCCTGGCCGAGCTGGAACGCCAGCTGTCGCTGCGCGAGCCCGCCGGCGTGCCCCCCTGGCTGGTCGACCGCTCGCTGCGCAACCTGCTGATCGACGTCACGGGCAACACCCACCGCAGCGAGTTCTGCATCGACAAGATGTATTCACCCGACGGGCCGACCGGCCGCCTGGGGCTGCTGGAGCTGCGTGCCTTCGAGATGCCGCCGCACGCACGCATGAGCCTGGTGCAGCAGTTGCTGCTGCGCGCGCTGGTGGCCTGGTTCTGGCGGGAACCTTATCGAGGCGGTGCGGTGACACGGCTGACCCGCTGGGGCACCGGCCTGCACGACCGCTTCCTGCTGCCGAGCTTCGTGCAGATGGACTTCGACGACGTGCTGGCCGAGCTGGGCGAGGCCGGCTTCGGGTTCGACCCGCAGTGGTTCGCACCCCACTTCGAGTTCCGCTTCCCGCTGGTCGGCGAGCTGGCGGTGAGCGGCATCTCGATGAGCCTGCGCAATGCCCTCGAGCCCTGGCACGTGATGGGGGAAGAGGGCACGGCCGGCGGCACGGTGCGCTATGTCGACTCGTCTCTGGAGCGGCTGGAGGTCAAGGTTAGCGGGCTGGTCGACAACCGGCATGCGATCACCGTCAACGGCCAGCCGCTGCCGCTGCAGGCGACGGGCCGGGTCGGCGAGTTCGTCGCCGGCGTGCGCTTTCGCGCCTGGCAGCCGCCCTCGGCACTGCACCCCACCATCGCCAGCCATGCGCCGCTGACCTTCGACATCGTCGACCGCTGGCATGCGCGCTCGCTCGGGGGCTGCCGCTACCACGTGGCGCACCCCGGCGGCCGCAACTACGACACCTTGCCGGTCAACGCCTACGAGGCGGAGAGCCGTCGGCTGGCACGCTTCTTCCGGCATGGCCACAGTCCGGGACGCATGGAGCTCGCGCCGCCCTGTGCGTCGCTGGAGTTCCCCGCCACGCTGGACCTGCGGCGCGCCGCGCGTTGAGCCGCCGCAGTGAGCTTGTCCCCGTCACCCGGCCAGAGCCCGCTGCCGCTGGACGATGCGCAGGCGCTGCGCCGCGGCCCGGAGGCCGGACAACTGCTGGTCCGCCGGGCGCTGCCGCCGCGAGACGGCGTCTTCGACGAACTGCGTGCCGGCGGCGCGCTGCGGCCCGCCTGGCAACGGTTCGCCGACTGGTGGCCCGGCCTCTCGCCGACCGTCGCGCTCGAGGACGACCTGGACCGGCGGCGGGCGCAGGTGGTGGCGCAACTGCATCGCGACGGCGTCACGCACAATGTGTTCGGCGAGCAAGGGGCGGCGGCGCGTGCCTGGTCACTGGAACTGCTGCCGCTGCTCATCGAACCCGCCGACTGGCAGCACATCGAGCAGGGCGTGCGGCAGCGCGCGGCGCTGCTCGAGCGTTTGCTGGTCGACCTTTACGGCCCGCGCCGCCTCCTGCACGAGGCCCTGCTGCCACCCGCGCTGCTGTATCGCCACCCCGGGTTCCTGCGCCCGCTGCAGGGCGTCAGGCCGGCGGGCGGACAGTGGCTGTCCATCGTCGCCTTCGACCTCGCGCGTGGGCCCGATGGCCGCTGGTGGCTGGTCGCCCAGCGTACGCAGGGGCCGTCGGGCCTGGGCTATGTGCTGCACAACCGCCTGACCATCGCGGCGCAGTTTCCCGACGCCTTCCGCGAGTTGCGCGTGCAGCACATCGCGTCGAGCTACCGGCGCCTGCTCGACACGCTGGAGCAGCGTGCGGGCGCGGTCTGCGCCGGGGCCTCGCCGCGGATCGTCCTGCTGACCCCGGGCCTGTACAGCGAGACCTACTTCGAGCATGCCTACCTGGCCCGTTACCTCGGCTTGCCGCTGGTCGAAGGAAACGACCTGACGGTGCGTGGCGAGCGCCTGTACCTGAAGACCGTCGAAGGACTGGAGCCGGTGCATGGTGTGCTGCGCCGGCTGGACGACGAGTGGTGCGACCCGCTGGAGCTGCGGTCCGACTCGGCGCTCGGCGTGCCCGGCCTGCTGCAGGCGGTGCGGGCGGGACAGGTGGTGCTGGCCAACGCGCTGGGCAGCGGCTTTCTCGAGACGCCGGCACTGCAGGGCTTCCTGCCCGCGATCGCCCGCCGCTGGCTGGGCGAGGAGTTGCTGCTGCCGGCGCTGCCCAGCTGGTGGTGCGGTGAAGCGGCGGCCTGGTCGGACACACGGGGCACGCTCGGGCAACGTGTGCTGCGCACGACCTTCCCGGGCGCCGGGCGCACCACGAGGGTCCAGGTGCCGGTGCCCGAGATGATCGACGATGACCCGGCGGCCTGGACGGTGCAGGAGAGGCTCCGATTCTCCTGTGCACCGATCTGGGGGGACGGCGTGGTCACACCCCGCCCCGCACTGGTGCGGGTCTACGTCATCGCCGACGCGGCGGGGCGCTGGCACGCCTTGCCGGGTGGCATGACACGCGTCGCACGCCGCGAGGACGCCAGCGTGTCCATGCAACGGGGCGGCACCAGCCTGGACAGCTGGGTGCTCACCGACGGCCCGGTGGACACCTTCTCGATGCTGCCGCAGCGCCTGCGGGTCGACGACATCGCCGCCCGCCGCCGGCCGGTCAGCAGCCGCACGGGCGAGAACCTGTTCTGGATGGGCCGCTACACCGAACGCACGGAGCAGCAGGTCCGCCTGGCGCGCTCGCTGCTCCAGGGAGTCGAGGGCGACCTGGAGAGCGCACAGGCGCAGTGGCAGGCGCTGTCGGCGCTGGCGGTGCGCGCCGGCCTGGTGCCCTGGGGGGTGCCCAGCCTGCGACAGGCGCCGCTCGTGTTCACGCGCGCCCTGCTGCAGTCGCTGCGCGAGCGGCAGGGCGCCGCCTGCAGTGTCGGCTACAACCTGGCGGCGCTGGAGCGCTGTGCCCAGGCCCTGCGCGAGAGACTGTCGGCGGAGCAATGGAGCCTGATCCGTTCCATGGACGAATCGTTCGCGCAGGCGCTGGAGACCCCGGACGGCAACCTGCCCGAGCCCGCGCAGGTGCTGCCGGCGCTCGACCGGCTGGCGATCTGGCTGGCCGCCGTGACCGGCGCACAGAGCGACCGCATGACACGCGACCATGGCTGGCGCCTGCTGACGGTGGGGCGGTTGACCGAGCGGCTGATAGGGCTGTGCACCAGTTTCGACTGCTACCTCGAAGCCGGCGCCCTCGGCAGCGAGGCCGGCAACGGACAGCTGCTGGAGCAGTTCGACAGCGCCATCACCTTCCGCGCCCGCTACCAGCGCCATGAGGACCTGCTGGCCCTGACCGACCTGCTGGTGCTCGACAGTGCCAACCCACGCTCGCTGGCGGGCGTGCTGCGCCGGCTGCGCACGGAGCTGGGCAAGCTGCCCGGGCTGCCTGAGCAGCGCGAGCAACTTCTCGCCCTGCTGCCGCCAACGGGTGCCGGGCTGACGCTGGAGCAGCTGCGCGACGCCGACGACGCGCACATCACGCAGGCGCTGCACACGCTGGTGCAGGGCCTGCGGGCGGCAGCGGCGGGTCTGGCCGAGCGCGTCGGTGCGCTCTTCTTCACGCTGGCACACGACCAGTCGCGGAGCGTGTGATGCGGCTGGCCATCCGGCACGACACCTCGTACCGGTACTCGGCGCCGGTCTCGCTGGCGCACCACGTGGCCCACCTGCAGCCGCTGCAGGACAGCCATCAGCGGCTGCTGCAGCACGGCGTGGACATCGACCCCGAGGGCGCAAGCGTGCACCGCGGCCAGGACGCCTTCGGCAACGCCGTGCAGTGGTTCACGCTGCAGGCCCAGCACGACGCGCTGCGGGTCCGCGCCAGCAGCCTGGTGGAAGTGCGTGCGCGGCACGGCGTGGTCGACCCCACGGCTTCGGCCGCCTGGGACGACAGGGTCGCAGCGCTGGCCTACCGCGCCGGGGCACCGTACCTCGCGCAGGTCGAGTTCGCCCAGCCTTCGCCCTTCGTTCCGCGGCTTGCAGCCCTGGGCGACTATGCGCGGGTGTCCTTTCCCCGCGGGCGCCCGCTGGTGGCGGCAGCGCTCGATCTGATGCAGCGGCTGCATACCGACTTCGACTACCAGCCTGCCGCCACGCAGGTCGATACGCCGCTGGCGGAGTCGTTCGCGCAGCGCCGTGGTGTCTGCCAGGACTTCGCCCACCTGCTCTGCGGTGGGTTGCGCATGCTGGGTCTGCCGGCCCGCTACGTCAGTGGCTACCTGCTGACCCGGCCGCCCGGCGGCGTAGCCGACCTGCTGGGGGCCGACGCCTCGCATGCCTGGGTGCAGGTCTGGGTCGGCGAGGCCGTCGGCGTCGCCGCCGACGGCTGGCTGGATCTGGACCCCACCAATGCCATGATTCCCGGTGAGACCCATGTGCGCCTGGCGATAGGGCGCGACTATGGCGACGTCGCGCCGCTGCGCGGCGTCATCCTGGGCGGCGGGCGGCACGCGCTGTCGGTGGCCGTCAGCACGACCCTGATCGCCGCGGGCCCGGAGCTTGCTAGCGAATCTCGAGAGGAGACGCTCGGACCATGAAGCACCCGTTCGACGAGATGCATGCCACCAGCGGTGGCGTGCGCGAACACTACCGCACCTACGGCGCCTGGCTGGCGCGGCAGGACGAGAAGTCCCTGAGCGCGCGGCGCGAGGAGGCGGAGCTGATCTTCAGGCGCGTCGGCATCACCTTTGCCGTCTACGGCGCCAAGGACGAGGACGGCGCCGGCACCGAGCGGCTGATCCCCTTCGACCTCATCCCTCGCATCATTCCGGCGGCCGAGTGGCAGCAGCTGCAGGCCGGCCTGGTGCAGCGCGTCACGGCGCTCAACCGCTTCGTCGAGGACGTCTACCACCGGCAGGAGATCCTGGCCGCCGGACTGGTGCCGCGCGAGCAGGTGCTGGGCAACGCACAGTTCCGCGAGGTGATGATGGGGGTGCAGGTGCCCGGTGGCATCTACTCGCACATTGCCGGCATCGACATCGTGCGTGCCGGCCACGCCGACGGCAGCGGCAGCTACTACGTGCTGGAGGACAACCTGCGCGTGCCCAGCGGCGTGAGCTACATGCTCGAGAACCGCAAGATGAGCATGCGGCAGTTCCCGGAGCTGTTCGGCATGCACCGCGTCGCCCCGGTGGCGCACTACCCCGACCTGCTGCTGGAGACGCTGCGCTCGGTGGCGCCGGCCGGCGTCAACGAGCCTGCGGTGGTGGTGCTGACGCCGGGCATGTACAACAGCGCCTACTTCGAGCATGCCTTCCTGGCGCAGCAGATGGGTGTCGAGCTGGTGGAAGGGCAGGACCTGTTCGTGCGCGACGGCTTCGTCTACATGCGCACGACGCAGGGCCCGCGGCGCGTGGACGTGATCTACCGCCGTGTCGACGACGACTTCCTGGACCCGCGCGCCTTCCGTTCCGACTCGACGCTGGGCTGCGCCGGCCTGCTCGACGTCTACCGTGCCGGCAACATCACGCTGTGCAATGCGATCGGCACCGGCATCGCCGACGACAAGAGCATCTATCCCTACGTGCCGAGGATGATCGAGTTCTATCTCGGCCAGAAGCCCATCCTGCAGAACGTGCCCACGCATGTCTGCCGCGAGCCCGCGGACCTGGCCTACGTGCTGGCCCACCTGGACGAGCTGGTCGTCAAGGAGGTGCACGGTGCCGGCGGCTACGGCATGCTGGTCGGCCCGGCGGCCAGCCGCGCCGAGATCGAGGACTTCCGGCGCGCGCTCGTGGCCAACCCGGCCAACTACATCGCGCAGCCGACGCTGTCCCTGTCGAGCTGCCCGACCTTCGTCGAGTCCGGCGTCGCGCCGCGCCACATCGACCTCAGGCCCTTCGTGCTGTCGGGCCGCAGCGTGCAGATGGTCCCTGGCGGGCTGACGCGCGTGGCGCTCAAGGCGGGCTCGCTGGTCGTCAACTCGTCGCAGGGCGGCGGGACCAAGGACACCTGGGTGCTGGAGGACTGATCATGCTGTCGAGGACCGCCGACCACCTGTTCTGGATGGCGCGCTACATGGAGCGTGCCGAGAACACCGCCCGCATGCTGGACGTGAACGTCCAGACCTCGCTGCTGCCGCAACCCACCGCCATGGCCGAACAGGGCTGGCGCGGGCTGCTGTCGATCAGCGAGCTGACCTGGAGCTTCTCGCAGAAGTTCGCCGACGTCAGTGCGGCCAACGTGCTGAACTTCATGGTGCGCGACGAGACCAACGCGTCGTCCATCCTGTCGTGCCTGCGCGCGGCGCGCGAGAACGCGCGCGCCGTGCGCGGTGCGCTGACGACGGAGGTCTGGGAGACGCAGAACCAGACCTGGCTGGAGTTCAACCGCCTGCTGGGGGAGGGTGCCTTCGAGCGCGACCCCGGGGCCTTCTTCGAGTGGGTCAAGTTCCGCTCGCACCTCAGCCGCGGCGTCACCATTGGCACCATGCTGATGGACGAGGCGCTGAACTTCCTGCGCATCGGCACCTTCCTCGAGCGGGCCGACAACACCGCCCGCCTGCTGGACGTGAAGTTCCAGGCCCTGGCCGGCGACGAGGACCTGCTCGGCAGCCTGGCCAAGGAGGGGCAGGAGGTGGACTTCTACCACTGGAGCGCGATCCTGCGCTCCGTCTCCGGTTTCGAGATCTACCGCAAGGTCTACCGCAATGTGATTCGTCCCGAGAAGGTGGCGGAACTGCTCATCCTGCGCCGGGACATGCCGCGCTCGCTGGCCGCCTGCATCAACGAGGTGGTGGCCAACCTGGACCGGGTCGCCAACGAGCAGAGCGCCGAGACCCGCCGCCGGGCCGGCCGGCTGCAGGCCGACATCCGCTACGGCCGCATCGACGAGATCCTGGCCACCGGCCTGCATGCCTACCTGACGCAGTTCCTGGACCGCGTCAACGACCTCGGGGTGGGCATCAGCCGCGACTTCCTGGTGCCGATGGCGGCCTGAGCAGGACCGCCGGCGGCGCCGGCCGGGCCTATGATGTGCCGATGCTTCGAGCCCTGTGCCTCTGCATCGCCGCGCTGCTGGCCCGTGCGCCGGCCTGCGGGGCCGATGCGGCGCCGCCGCTGGCCGCCAAGCGGCCGCATGTGGTGGCCAGCCCGCATGGCGATCGCATCGACGAGTACCACTGGCTGCGCGACGACGATGCGAAGGCCAAGCGACCGGAGGTCATGGCCCACCTGAAGGCCGAGAACGCGCATACCGAGGCCGTGCTCGCGCGCATCGCGCCGCTGCGCAGGAAGCTGCTGGCCGAACTGCGCCAGCGCGTGCGCGCCGACGACAGCACGGTGCCCGTCTACGGCCAGGGCTGGTGGCACTGGCAGCAGTTCGAGCCCGGCAACGAGCACCCCCTGTTCATGCGCCGGCGGGGGACGCCCGAACGCATGGACCCGCTGGCGCGGCCCGAAGTGCTGCTGGACGTGCCGCGCATCGCGATCGGTTTCGAGTACTTCAGCATCGGTTCGGTCGCGGTCAGCCCCGACGGGCGCTACCTGGCCTGGACGGAAGACATCACGGGACGCCGCATCCACACGCTGCGCATCCAGGACCTGCGCAGCCGTCGCGTGCTGGCCGAACCCATAGACGGCGTGCTAGAGGACATGGTCTGGGCGGCCGACAGCCGCACCCTGCTCTACATCCGCCAGGATCCCGTCACGCTGCAGACCGGGGCCGTGTACCGCCATCGGGTCGGCACGCCGGCAAAGGCCGACGCCCTGGTCTACGACGAGGCCGACAAGACGCTGTTCACCGGCGTGCGCGCCAGTGCATCCCGGCGCTTCGCGCTGATCGAGATCAGCGGCTACGACGCCAGCGAGACACGCGTGCTGCCGCTGGACAAGCCCGAGCAGGAGCCGCAGCTGCTGCTGGCGCGGCGGCCGGGCGTGCGCGAGCAGGCCGACCACCTGGACGGGCGCTGGGTGGTGCGGACCAATGACGGCGCCCCCGACTTCAGGCTGGCCGAGGCCGTGGACCCGGCGCGTCGCGAGACCTGGCGCGACCTGCTGGGCGCGCAGGCGGGCCGCGCGGTCGAGCGCTTCGAGTTGTTCGAGCAGGGCATAGCGGTCGAGGAGCGGGTCGAGGGCCGCAAGCGGCTGCGCGTCCTGCGGGCGCAGGGCGAGCCGCTGGTGCTGGCGGGGGGCGATGCGGGCACGATCGCGCTTGGCGAGAAGCTCGACGCCTCGGCGGCCCATGTGCAGGTGGTGCGACAGTCGCTGGTGCAGCCAGCGATGACGCTGGACCTGCACCTGGCGCGTGGCCAGGAGATCGTGCGCCGCCGCGAGCAGGTGACCGGCTTCGACGCGGCGGCCTACCGCACGCAGCGGCTGTGGGCGCCGGCGCGGGACGGCCAGCGCATTCCCGTCACGCTGGCCTGGCGCCAGGGCAAGGCCGGCCCGCAGGCGCGCGCGCCGACGCTGATCGAGGGCTACGGGGCCTATGGCGATGCCTACGAGCCCGAGTTCGCGGCACGTCGCCTGTCGCTGCTCGACCGTGGCTTCGTGGTCGCGATCGCCCATGTGCGCGGCGGCAGCGAGCTGGGGCAGGCCTGGTACGAGGCTGGCCGGCTGGAGCACAAGCACAACAGCTTCGACGACTTCGTCGCCGTCACCGACCACCTGGTGCAGGAGCGCTGGGCCGATCCGGCACGGTTGTTCGCCGAGGGCGGCTCGGCCGGCGGGCTGCTGATGGGCGTGGTGGCCAACCGGGCGGGCCACAAGTACCGCGGCATGGCGCTGGACGTGCCCTTCGTCGACGCCGTCACGACCTTGCTCGACGCCAGCATTCCCTTGACCGCACAGGAATGGCGCCAGTGGGGTGACCCGCGCGAGGCGTCGGCCTACCAGCGGCTGCTGTCGTACTCACCCTACGACAACATCGGCCTGCAGGACTACCCGGCCATGCTGGTCACCACCGCGCTGTGGGACGCCCAGGTGCAGTACTTCGAGCCCGCCAAGTACGTTGCGCGATTGCGCGCCAGCAAGACCGACCGCAACCCGCTGCTGCTCCATGTCGAGCTCAACGCCGGCCATGGCGGCGCTGCAGGTCGCTACGAGCGACTGCAGCACTGGGCGAGACAATACGCATTCTTCATCGACCTGGCGGACACGGCACCGTGAGCCGACCAGGGCGGGATCGGGTGTCCGGCGCTGAGCCATGTCGCAGTTGTTCGAGGTGCATCCGCACAACCCCCAGGTCCGCCTGCTCCGGCAGGCGGCGCAGTTGCTGCGCGACGGGGCCATCGCCGCGCTGCCCACCGACTCGAGCTATGCGCTGGTCTGCCGGCTCGACGACAAGGCGGCGGCCGAATCGCTGCGCCGCGTGCGCGGGGTCGACGAAAAGCACCACCTGACCCTGCTGTGCCGCGACCTGTCGGAGCTCGCCAGCTACGCGCGGGTCGACAACCGCCAGTACCGCTTGCTCAGGCTGGGCACGCCGGGTCCGTTCACCTTCATCCTCGAGGCCACCAAGGAAGTGCCGCGGCGCCTGAGCCACCCCTCGCGCCGCACCATCGGCTTGCGTGTGCCCGACCACCGTGTGGCGCAACAGCTGCTCGGCGAACTGGGCCAGCCCTTGCTGGCCACCACGCTGATCCCGCCAGGAGAGTCCGAGCCGCTCAACGATGCGCAGGAGATCCGCGAGCGCTACCAGCGCCAGCTGGCTGCCGTCGTCGATGCCGGCGCCTGCCCGATGGCGCCGACCACCGTGGTCGACCTCAGCGGCGGCGAAGCCGTGCTGCTCCGGCAGGGACGCGGCGAGCTTTCGCGCCTGGGCCTGTGACGGCGGGTGGCATTCGGCCTGCCACGGCCATCGCGGCCGGGCGGCGTCACTGTGGCGTCCCGCTGGACCAGGCCCGGCGGATCAGGCGGCCGCAGGCGGTCGACCCGGGGCCACCTTCGGCGGCACTTCGCGCGACCAGGCCGTAGCTCGCCCGCGAGGCGTCTATCCACGGGTAGAAGCCGAACGCCCCGGGGCTGCTGAAGGCACCGTCGCCGCTGCCGGCCTCGTCCTCGATCCAGTGGCCGGCGCCGTAGTGGAGGTTGCCCAGGTATTCCGCTGGCGAGTAGCTCGCCAGCTCCGGTCCGCACAGCTGCGGGCTGGTGCAGACCGCATGGCGGCCGAGCTGGCGACCAAGCGCCAGCTCGCCGCGCAGCAGCTTTCGAAGGAAGACGGTGTACAGCCGCGCGCTGGACGCAATGCCGCCCGCGGGCCGGGCCTGCGCGAAGTAGAAGGGCAGATCCTGCCCCAAGCGCGCCTGCAGCTCGGCACCGAGCTGTGCGGCGTCCATCGCCCCCAGGCCGAGCAGGATGGCGTGCTTCTGGTAGTGCCCGCCGGCGTAGTGGAACTTGCCGTCGGCCGCCGGGTTCCAGTGGCCGTTGTCGCCGCTGTCGAAACACTGCTGCACGGTCTGGCCCAACGCGCATTCGGAGAGCTGGTCGTGTCCGGAGCGCATGGTCAGATGGCGCAGGTCGCCGGCGTCGGGCTGGCCGCCGCGGCGCTCGAGCACGTAGGCGGCCCACACCCACTTGCTGGCCGACGCGATGGGCAGGGTCGTCGTCGCGGTGATCACCGCCTGCCAGCGCCGCCCCAGCACCGAGCCGGAGGCCTGGGCCTTGTGGCCGTCACCGACTTCCCAGTAAAACGGCCGTATGCCGTTGCAGGCGTTGAGCGTGCTGGCCGCCGTCGCCGCCGCGGCCGCCTTGCGGGCCGCAAGCGTCGGCGCCGGAGGGGCGGGCGCTGCCACTGCCTGCGCGACGGTGGGGGCCGGCAGCGCCGGCCCCGCCAGGGGTTGCTTGTCGCCCTTGCCGGTCTCCAGGGTCGTGTCGGCGACCGGTGTGCCGAAGGCCTGGGCCAGCACCGAAGGCGGCGCAGGCAGGACAGGCGGCAGGGGCATCGGGCGGGGATCTTCACCGCCCCCGCAGGACGTCAGGAGCAAGGCAGCCAGCAGGGTGACGGCGGGGCGCATCCCCGCGGTATCGGCAGGTCCGGCCGGATCCTGAGGCCGGGGCCCTGGCGGCCGCAGGCGCTCTTGCTACAGCGCGGCGGTCACCACCATCTCGACCTTCCACTCCGGGCGCGCCAGGGCGGCCTGCACGGTGGCGCGGGGCGGCGCCTGGCCAGGGCTGACCCAGCGCTCCCAGACCGCGTTCATGCCGGCGAAGTCGGCCAGGTCGGCGATGAAGATCTGGCACATCAGGATGCGCGACTTGTCGGTCCCGGCGCGGGCCAGGAGGGCATCGACGGCATCGAGTACCTGACGGGTCTGGCCGGCGATGTCCTGCGAGGCGTCGGCGGCGACCTGGCCGGCCAGCCAGCAGACGCCGTTGTGCACGGCCATTTCCGACAGGCGGGGGCCGACATCGAATCGTTGAACCATGTCAGTGGTGTCCCTTGCGATGGGGGTGGTGCTTGCGATGAGAGTGCTGGGCGTCGTGGGCGTGGCGGGCGTGCGACTCATGGGACGGCGGCAGGCCATGAGCTGGCGCCGTGCCCGCGGGTGCGGCCTTCTGCCCGATGCGCGACTCGGTGCCCTTGATCAGCTTGCGGATGTTGCCTTCATGCCGCCAGATCAGCAGCAGGCACATCGCGCCGACGGCCAGCAGGGCCGGCTCGACGCCCCAGATCAGCAGCTGGTAGAACGGCGCGAAGAGTGCAGCGACGATAGAGGCCAGCGACGAGTAGCGGAAGAAGGCGGCGACCAGCACCCAGCTGAGCAGGGTGGCGGCCCCGAGTCCCGGGTTCAGCGCCAGCAAGGCGCCGGCCGCGGTGGCCACGCCCTTGCCGCCCTGGAACCGGAAGAACAGCGGCCACAGGTGGCCCAGGAAGGCAGCCAGGGCAACCAGGGCCACGGTCCACTCGCCCAGACCGAAGCGCGGCCCCAGCAGCAGCGCGGCCAGTACGGGCAGGTAGCCCTTGAGTGCGTCGAAAGCCAGGGTCATCATGGCCGCGCCGCGATGCCCGGAGCGCAGCACGTTGGTCGCCCCCGGGTTGCCAGAGCCATAGCTGCGCGGGTCGGCCAGACCCATGGCACGGCTGATGATCACGGCAAACGACAAGGACCCGACCAGGTAGGCCAGCACGACAGCCAGCGGGCTCCAGAGCGAGGACATGGGCGGAGGGCCTGTGGCGGCCTGAACGCGAAGGCCCGAAGTTTATCTATCGGGGGCCCTGGCGCCGTCCGCTGCCGCCGGTGAGCGCGGCGCCGCTGCGCCGCCCGGGAGCCGCCGGCGGCTGGCCCGGTTTCTGGCCAGGCGACTGGCTTGGCTTGTGGCCGCTGTTGCGCCCGTCGTGCCGCCCGTCGCTGCGGCTCTCCCTGGCCCCGGCCGCCGGGCCGGAGGGCCGGACCGGCCGGCCGGTCCGGCCACCATGACCCCCGCCGCCGCCGCCACCACCGCCGGCGTTGCGCCGCGTGCCACCGACACCGATGGTCATGCGGCCGAGCACGATGGGCTCGGCACGCTCCCCGGGCGCCGCTTCGAAGCCAGGCACCACCTCGCGCGGGATGCGGTGCCTGATCAGCTTCTCGATGTCGGCCAGGAAGACTTCCTCGTCCAGGCAGACCAGCGAGATGGCCTCGCCGTTCGCGCCGGCCCGGCCGGTGCGGCCGATGCGGTGCACGTAGTCCTCGGGCACGTTGGGCAGCTCGAAGTTGACGACGTGCGGCAGCTGGTCGATGTCGATGCCGCGGGCGGCGATGTCGGTCGCCACCAGCACCTGCAGCTCGCCGCTCTTGAAGTCGGCCAGCGCCTTGGTGCGGGCGCCCTGGCTCTTGTTGCCATGGATGGCCATGGCGCTGATGCCGTGGTCGACCAGGTAGTCGGTCAGACGGTTGGCGCCATGCTTCATTCGCGTGAAGACCAGCACCTGGTGCCAGTCGCCCTCACGCACCAGGTGGGCCAGCAGCTCCTTCTTGCGGTCGCGGCCGACCGGGTGCACCTTCTGCGCCACGGTGTCCGCGGCGGCATTGCGGCGCGCCACCTCGATCAACGCCGGCTGGTTGAGCAGGCGGTCGGCCAGCGCCTTGATGTCGTCGCTGAAGGTGGCGGAGAACAGCAGGCTCTGCTTCCTGGGCGGCACGATGGCCAGCACCTTGCGGATGTCGTGGATGAAGCCCATGTCCAGCATGCGGTCGGCTTCGTCGAGCACGAAGATCTCGACATGCCGCAGGTCCAGCGTGCCTTGCTGGTGGTGGTCGAGCAGGCGGCCCGGGGTGGCGACCAGGATGTCGACACCCTTGCGCAGGCGGTCGACCTGCGGCTGCATGCCGACGCCGCCGAACATCACCATGCTGGTCAGCGGCAGGTACTTGCCGTAGGTGCGCACGCTTTCCTCGACCTGCGCCGCCAGCTCGCGCGTCGGCGTCAGGATCAAGGCGCGAATGGCTGGTCGGCCCCTCGCATCCCGCACGCCGGGCGTGGTCGTGAGCCGGTGCAGCATGGGCAGCGTGAAGCCGGCCGTCTTGCCGGTGCCGGTCTGCGCGCCGGCCAGCAGGTCGCCTCCGAGCAGTACCTGCGGGATCGCCTTGGCCTGGATCGGGGTCGGGGTGTCATAGCCCTGGTCGCGCACGGCGCGCAGCAGGGGCTCGGCGAGGCCGAGGTCCGTGAATTTCATCGAGTGGGACCCGTGTGACGGGTCTGGGGCCGCGGCCCGGGCCGCGCCAGGCGCCGGTCGTGCCGGGCAGGGCGGTCCAGTCGTCGGGCGCGGAGGTGCGGAGGAGGTCGAAGCGACAGCGCCGCGGGGACTGGGGCTCGCGGCGCTGAGGCGATTGTACCGTGTTGCGCCGTGGCCAGCCGCAGCGGCGTGCGCTGCCGCAGGCTGCCGCCCGGCCCCGGGGCTTCAGATCGTCTGCCCCGCCTCGAGCCGCATCCAGCCGCGCGCGATGCGGTAGATCGCCCACAGGTCCAGCAGGGCCATGCCGATCACCCAGGTGCCGATACCGACGATCACCAGCGCCAACGGCAGCGACACCAGCCCGACCACCAGGGCCCAGAGGGCGGCGAACCAGAAGGTGCGGATCTGCCAGGTGAAGTGCGACTCGAGCCAGCTGCCGCGGGCCTCGCTGCGCTTCACGTAGTTGATGATCACCGCGATGATCGACGGCCAGCCGAACAGGAACGAGCCGATCACGCTGGCCGCGCCGAAGGCGCCCAGCGCCAGCCCCAGCGCATGCAGCCCGTAGACCAGGCGGGTGACGCGGATCATCGACGCCTCACGGCCTCCGGGGATGACGATGTCGTTCATGGTGCGAGCCTCCTGGCTTGTGTGAAAGGGCTGCCGATGTTGGGCCTGCCGGGGCGGCGGCGTGCGCGATGCGACGGACTGCACGGAGCCGCCATTGTGGCGGGCCTGCCACGCGACGGATGGCGCGAGGCACCACGCGCGGCAAGGGATTTGCCAGCGGCCGGTCGCCTGGCGGCGGTTCGCGGGCACGACAATGCCGCCTGTCCGCCACCCGCTGCACCCTCCTTGGACCCGCCTCCTCCACCCCTGCGCCTGCAACAGTTGCTGGACGCCGCCCGACGCCAGGTGCAGGAGCTGATGCCCTGGGAGCTCCAGGCCCGGCTGGCCGATTCCGAGCCACCCTTGCTGGTCGACGTGCGTGAGCCTGCAGAGTTCGCGCGCGTGCGTCTGGCCGGGTCGCTCAACGTTCCCCGTGGCGTGCTGGAGCAGGCTTGCGAGTGGGAGTTCGAGGAGACCGAGCCGCTGCTGGCGGCGACCCGCACTCGGGCGCTGGTGCTGGTCTGCCGCTCGGGCAACCGTTCCCTGCTGGCTGCCGAGCAGCTCGTGCGCATGGGCTTCACGCAGGTCCGCTCCCTCAGGACCGGCCTGCGGGGTTGGGTCGACGCGGAGCTGCCCCTGGTCGCCGGCGACGCCGGCCTGGCCCTGGACATCGACGAGGCCGACGCCCGCCTGCAGGCGCGACTGCGGCCCGAACAGCGGGCGCCGCGCCGCCCGGCCTGACACAGGGGCCCGGCACAGGCGACAATCGGGCCCCGGCGCAGGCCGGCCACGTCAACGCGCCGCAGCGCCGCTGACGGGCCGGCACCCTGCCGTCCCGGCCTTGCCCGGGGCCGCGTCCCTGCCGGCAACACCTGATCGACCTCCCCACCTCCTTCCCGGACTCCTCACGCCCATGGCCCAGTACGTCTTCACCATGAACCGCGTCGGCAAGATCGTGCCGCCGAAGCGGCAGATCCTGAAGGACATCAGCCTGTCCTTCTTCCCCGGCGCCAAGATCGGCGTGCTGGGCGTCAATGGCTCCGGCAAGAGCACGCTGCTCAAGATCATGGCCGGGCTGGACAAGGAAATCGAGGGCGAGGCCGTCCCCATGCCGGGCCTGAAGATCGGCTACCTGCCGCAGGAGCCCGAACTCGACCCGGAGCAGACCGTGCGCGAGGCGGTCGAGCAGGGCATCGGTGGCGTGCTGGCCGCCAAGAAGCGGCTCGACGAGGTGTATGCCGAGTACGCCGAGCCGGACGCCGACTTCGACAAGCTGGCCGCCGAGCAGGCGGAGCTGGAGGCCATCATCGCCGCTGCCGGCAGCGAGAACACCGACTTGCAGCTGGAGCTGGCCGCCGATGCGCTGCGACTGGCCCCCTGGGAGGCCTCGATCAAGACCCTCTCGGGCGGCGAGAAGCGACGCGTCGCACTGTGCCGCCTGCTCCTGTCCAAGCCCGACATGCTGCTGCTGGACGAGCCCACCAACCACCTGGACGCCGAATCGGTGGAGTGGCTGGAGCACTTCCTGCAGCGCTTTCCCGGCACCGTGGTGGCGATCACCCATGACCGCTACTTCCTGGACAACGCCGCGGAGTGGATCCTCGAGCTGGACCGCGGCATGGGCATTCCCTGGAAGGGCAACTACAGCGAGTGGCTGGACCAGAAGGAGCGCCGGCTGGAGGTGGAGCAGAAGAAGGAAGACGCGCGCATCAAGGCCATGAAGGAGGAGCTGAAGTGGGTGCGCAGCAATGCCAAGGCGCGCCAGACCAAGAGCAAGGCCCGGCTGGCGCGTTTCGAGGAGCTGTCGGACGTCGACTACCAGCGCCGCAACGAGACCAACGAGATCTTCATCCCGGTGGCCGAACGGCTGGGCAACGAAGTCATCGAGTTCAAGGGCGTCACCAAGGGCTTCGGCGATCGGGTGCTGATCGACAACCTGAGCTTCAAGGTGCCGGCCGGAGCCATCGTCGGCATCATCGGCCCCAACGGGGCTGGCAAGTCGACGCTGTTCCGCATGCTCCAGGGCACCGAGAGCCCGGACAGCGGCGAGGTCTCGATCGGCAAGACGGCCAGGCTGGCCTTCGTCGACCAGAGCCGGGCCGAGCTGGCCAACGACAAGACGGTCTGGGAGGATGTCTCCGGCGGCCTGGACAACATCGTCGTCGGCCAGTTCGTGATGCCCAGCCGCGCCTACCTGGGGCGCTTCAACTTCAAGGGCAACGACCAGCAGAAGCTGGTCGGCAACCTGTCCGGCGGTGAACGCGGCCGCCTGCACCTGGCCAAGACGCTGGCCAAGGGCGGCAACGTGCTGATGCTCGACGAACCATCGAACGACCTCGACGTCGAGACGCTTCGCGCGCTCGAGGAAGCGCTGCTCGAGTTTGCCGGCTCGGCGATGGTGATCAGCCACGACCGCTGGTTCCTCGACCGCATCTGCACCCACATCCTGGCCGCCGAAGGCGACTCGCAGTGGTTCTTCTACGCGGGCAACTACCAGGAGTACGAAGCCGACAAGGTCAAGCGCCTGGGCGAGGAGGGTGCTCGACCCAAGAGGGTGCGGTTCAAGGGCATCCACTGACGGTCACTGGCGGGCTCGGGCCGCGCTGGCCGGCCCGCTGCAGCGCGCGCGGGGCGCAGCAGCCGGCTTTGGCCCACAATGCCGGGTCGGCTGCACTGAACATGCTCACCAGATCCGCCGCCCGGAGCCCCCAGGATGCCCGCCGCCTGCCGTGGAGCGGTGTGCCCTGGCTGGCGGTGCTGGCCACTCTTCTCGCCGCCTGCGCCCAGCCGGGCGGGAGTCCGAAGCCACCGCCCGTCGCCGCAGGCGCCGTGCCGACGCAGACGGGTTCGGCGGCCGCCACCACCTTGCCCACACCCGCCACCGGCAGCGCGCCCGTGCCCGCTGCGGCGGCGGCGGTGCGTCCGACGCCACAGCCTCCCGGCGCGGGCGGCCCGGCGCCGTCCACGGCGGCGCCGCCGGGTTCGCCGCCGCCGTTCGCGACCGTGATCAAGGACGCGACGCGCAGCGCCGGCTTCATCGCCACCTGGCGCAAGGACGAGCGGCTGTGGCTGGAACTGCTGCCCTCGCAACTCGGTCAACCGCTGCTCCTGGTGCCCAAGGTGTCCCGCGGCGTCGGTGAGGGGCAGGTCCTGGGTGGTCTGCTCAGCTTTCCCGCCAATGGCGTCGGCGGCCCGCAGCTGGTCGAGTTCCAGCGTGTGCACAACCAGGTGCGGCTCGTCGCCCGCAACCTGGACGTGCAGGCGCGCGCCGGCAGCCCGCTCGCGCATGCGGTCAGGGCGGCGTACTCGGACAGCCTGCTGACCGCGACGGCGGTCGCCAGCCAGCCGCACCCGGAGTCCAAGGCCATCCTGATCGATGGCAGCGCGCTGTTCCTGACCGACCTGGCCGGCATCGGCGCGCAACTGCAGCGCAGCTTCCGCCTGGGTTACCAGGCCGACCGCGGCAACAGCGTGGTGACGGCCGTGCGCTCCGGCCCGGACAGCCTGGTCGTCGAGACCCAGACGCACTACTTCAGCGGCAGCGCGGCCTCGGCTGCGCCGGGCCCGCTCGGCCCCCTGCTGCAGCCGGCGCCGTCCGTGCCGCGCTGGCTGCCCGATGCGCGCAGCATGCTGGTCGGCCAGCACTTCTCGCTCACGGCGCTGCCGGCGCAGGCGATGCGCGAGCGCCGCGCCGACGCGCGCGTCGGCCTGTTCAGCAGCACGCGGCTGGACTTCAGCGACGACCTGGCGCGTTCGCCACGTCAGCGCTTCATCCACCGCTGGCGCTTGGAGAAGCAGGACCCTGCGGCGCCGATGTCGCCCCCGGTGCGGCCCATCACGTTCTGGATGGACCGCTCGGTGCCACACGAGTACCGGGATGCGGTGCAGGCCGGGGTGCTGGAGTGGAACAAGGCCTTCGAGCGCATCGGCTTCCGCGACGCCCTCGTCGTTCGCCGACAGGCCGACGACGCCGAGTTCGACACGCTCGACCATGGCGTGGCGTCGATCCGGTGGCTGGTCAATGCCGACAACTGGTTCTCCGGCATCGGCCAGACCGTGATCGACCCGCGCAGCGGCGAGATCCTCGACGCCAAGGTGGCGCTCGAAAGCATGGCCTTCCGTGCCCAGCGCTATGCACGCAGCCAGCTGCTGGCGGCGGCGGCGGCGCGGCTGCCCGAGCTGGCGGCGACCGCACCGGCCTCGCCGGCGATCCTGCCCGAGCAGGCCCGGCCGGCGGGGTTCGCGGCACCGCTGCCCTGGCCGCAGGGGCGCTGGCCCTGGACGCCGCCCGCCCCGGCCGGCTCCCCCACCGCGCCGCATGCCCTGTGCCTGCATGGTGACGCCCTGGCCGAGCAGGCCGCCTACGCGACCGATGTCATGCAGGCGCGCGGCATGGCGGGTTCGGACGATGCGGCGGCAAGGCAGTTCGTGCTCGACTATGTCAAGGACACCGTGATGCACGAGGTGGGGCATGCGCTGGGCCTGCGCCACAACTTCCGCGCCTCGCGCGCGTACACCGAGCAGCAGTTGTCGGACCCCGAGTTCACCCGCGTTCATGGCACGACGGGGTCGGTGATGGACTACAACGCGGTCAACCTGCCGCGCCCGGGCGAGCCGGTGCCCGCGCCGTTCCAGACCACGCTCGGGCCCTACGACTACTGGGCCATCGAGTACGCCTACAAGGTGCTGCCGACGGACGGCGGGGCAGCCGACGAGGAGGCCGAGCTGCAGCGCATTGCCGCCCGCAGCGCGGAGCCGCTGCTTGCCTTCGGCACCGACGAGGACGTCCTTGCCGGCCTTGACGCCGAGACCCTGCAGCTCGACCTGGGGGCCGACCCGGTGGCCTTCGCGGCGCGCCGTCTGGACATCGCGCGCGACCTGTTCAGGCGGCAGGAGGCGCGGCACCTGGCTCCCGAGCAGGACTACGCGGTGCTGCGGCGCACCCTGGGCTACGCACTGGCCGATGCGACGCGCGCGATCGGCGTGCTGGCGCGCCAGTTCGGCGGCTTGCGGACGCTGCGTGACCACCCGGGCAGTGGGCGTGACCCGCTGCAGCCGGTGGCGGCGGACGTGCAGCGCCGCGCCTACGGGCTGATTGCCGACGCCGTGCTGGCGGCCGATGGCCTGCGCGTCACGCCTGGCCTGCAGCGCCGCCTGGCCCCCGACTATCTCGAACGCGGCGAGTTTGCCTTGCCCACCGACTTCCAGCTGCCGCAAAGGCTGCTGGACCTGCAGCGCGCCGTGCTCGCCTGGCTGCTCAGCGACAGCCTGGCTGCGCGCATGCTCGAGGCGCACGACAAGCTCGATGCCGACGACGACCGCTTCGGGCTGCCGGAGCTCTACCGGCGGCTGTCCGACGACGTCTGGGTCGACCTCGACGCCGGCGCCGGCCGCTCTTCGGGCCGGCGCGAGATGCAACGGGACTACGTCAACCGCATCGCCAGCGTGCTGCTCAGGCCGTCGCCGCTGGCGCGTGCCGACGCGCGCAGTCCGCTCAGGCACGAGGCCGAGCGGCTTGCGCAGCGCATCGAACGCCGGCTGGGCAAGGGCGGGCTGGACGAGGCGACGCGCCTGCACCTGCTCGACAGCGCCGACTCGCTGCGGCAGGCCTTGTCGGCGCGGCTGCCGCGGCAGGGCGTCTGAGGACGGCCTGCCGCGCGCAGGCCCGGCGTGGAGTTCCGCGCTTCGGCCCTGTGTTGCCGTCGTTCGTCGCGCCGCACCGGGCCGCCGCCGGGCGCTGCGGTCGCCTTCGGGCTATCGTGCCGGCCGTGGACCCCTTCGAGCATGACCCCCTGCAGGCCGATCGCCCGCCTCGCTTCGCGCGCTTCCTGGCGGCGCTGAGCGGCACCAGCGTCGCCGTCGCCGTGGCGCTGGGGGTGGTGGCGGCGATCCTGCTCAATCCGGTGTTCGCCTTGCCGTTCACGGTGGTGCTCGGGCGAACGCTGTTCCTGGCCATGGTGCTGCTGCTGGTGTTCGCCGCGGCACGGCAGTGGCAGCCGCGGCGGCTGCCGGAATGGATGCCCGACTGGCTGCTGCCGGTGGTGGTGGTCGGGCTGACGGCGCCGCTGGCGGTGGCACTGGTGTACGTGCTCGCCGTCGGTGGCAATGTGCTGGATTTCGTGTTCTCGCCGCAACGCGTCAGGGGCTACCTCTGGCTCAGCGCGATCACCTTGATCATGGGCCTGGTGCTGGCGCTGGTGGCCGTGGCGCGCGAGCGGCTGGCCCAGGTGCGGGCGCGAGAGCTGAAGGTCGAACTCGAGCGCAGCCGCCTGGACAAGCAGTCGGTCGATGCCCGCTTGTCGCTGCTGCAGGCGCAGATCGAACCCCATTTCCTGTTCAACACGCTGGCCAACGTTCAGGCCCTGGTCGAAGCCGGCTCGCCGCGTGCCGGCCCGGTCCTGCAAAGCCTGATCGCCTACCTGCGCGCGGCGATGCCGCGCCTGCACGCCGGGCAGCCGACGCTGGAGAGCGAGATCGCGCTGGTGCGTGCCTACCTGCAGCTGATGCAGATGCGAATGCCCGACCGGCTGCAGTTCGAGGTCGGCCTGCCGACGGCCCTGCTGGGCCTGCGCTTTCCGCCCATGGGCCTGCTGACCCTGGTCGAGAACGCCGTCAGGCACGGCATCGACCCGAGCGAGGAAGGTGGCCGCATCGAGGTGGGCGGTGAGCCCTTGCCGGGGGGCGGCGCCCGGCTGTGGGTGAGCGACAGCGGGGTCGGCATGACCGAGACGGCCACGCCCGGCCTGGGCCTGGCCAATCTTCGCGACCGCCTGGCCGCCCTTCATGGCCAGGCCGCCCGTCTGACCCTCAGCGAGGTCGTGCCTCGCGGCGTGCGGGCGGAGATCGACTTGCCGGCAGGGAGGCCCGATGAAGGATCCACATGACGCCCCGATGGCCACGACCGGCGCGCAGGCCGAACCCGCCCGATGGCCGGCGCCCGGGATCAGCGCCCTCATCGCCGACGACGAGCCGCTGCTGCGCGAGCGACTGGCCCAGCACCTGCAGCGGCTGTGGCCTGCCCTGCAAGTCGTTGCGCAGGCGCGCAACGGGCGCGAGGCGATCGAGCTGTTCGACCAGTTCGAACCGCGCGTCGCGTTCCTGGACGTTCACATGCCCGGGCTCACCGGCATCGACGCCGCGCGGGCCATCGGCCGCCGCGCCGAGGTGGTGTTCGTCACCGCCTACGAGCAGTACGCGGTGCAGGCTTTCGAGCAGGGTGCGATCGACTACCTCGTCAAGCCCTTCGACGAGGCCCGCCTGGCCGACACCGTCCAGCGCCTGCAGCAGCGCCTGGCGGTGTCGGAGGTGCGGGCACCGGTGGACGACGCCCTGCTCGATCGGCTGGCCGACGAACTGCGCCGCCGCGAGCCGGCGCGGCGCTGGCTGCAGTGGATCAAGGCCTCCATCGGCCCCACCGTGCGCCTGATTCCGGTCAGCCAGGTCGTCTACCTGCGGTCCGACGAAAAGTACACGCTGGTCGCCTGGGCGGGCGGCGAGGCGCTGATCCGCAAGACCATCCGCGAGCTGGCCGACGAACTGGACCCTCAGGCCTTCGTGCAGGTGCACCGGTCGACGATCGTCAACCTGCACCATGTCGCGCAGGTGGTCCGTGGCGCCAACGAGACGGCGGACATCCACCTTCGTGGCCGGCAGGAAGTGCTGCCCGTCAGCCGCAGCTTCCTGCACGTCTTCAGGCAGATGTAGCCTGCCGGCCCAGCCAGGCAGCCCCGCGCACGCCCGAGGCATCGCCATGCAGGGCAGGGCGCAGCGGCGTGCGCACCGGGTCGCTCTGGCCACCGGCCGCGACCCAGCGGCCCCACAGGGCCGGGACCTGCGTGTAGAGGTGGGGCATTCGCGAAACCCCGCCGCCGAGCACGACCACATCCGGGTCCATCAGGTTGATCACCGACGACAGGGCGCGCGCCAGGCGGGACGCATGCCGGTCCAGCGTGGCTCGCGCCTCGGAGTCGCCGGCGGCGGCGCGCCGGCACAGCGTCGCGGCGTCCAGGTCCTCGCCGCTGACGGCCCGGTGGTCAAGCGCCAGTGCGGGGCCGCTGATCAGCGTTTCGATGCAGCCGCGCTTGCCGCAATAGCAGCCCGGCGACGGGTCCAGCGCGGGGTCGGACCAGGGCAGGGGGTTGTGCCCCCACTCGCCGGCCACGCCGTTGGGGCCGGCGTGCAGGCGGCCATCGACCGTGATGCCGGCCCCGACGCCGGTGCCGAGGATGGCGGCGAACACCACTCCTGCGCCGGCGCCGGCGCCGTCGGTGGCTTCCGACAGGGCCAGGCAGTTGGCATCATTGGCCAGGGCCAGCGGTTGGCGCAGGCGCTCCTGCAGGTCGCGCAGCAGCGGACGGCCGTTCAGCCAGGTCGAGTTGCAGTTCTTCATCAGGCCTTCGGCCGTCTGCGTCCCGGGGGTACCCAGGCCGACCGTGAGGTCCAGCCGGCCCGGCCCGCGCGGCGGGCGCCGTGCCTGTTCGACCAGGGCAGCCAGGGCATCCAGCGTGGCCTCGTAGCCGGCGGGCGTGGCGCGACGGCAGCGCCAGGTCTCGCGCCCCTGGGCGTCGAGTCGCAGCGCCTCGATCTTGGTGCCGCCGAGGTCTATGCCCAGGGCCGCAGGCATGGCGCGCAAACCGCGCCTCAGAGTGCAGCCGTGCGCGTGTCCAGCCAGTCGCGGGCGGCCCCCGCCAGGCAGGGCCGCAGCCGTTCACGCACCATGGCGTGGTAGGCATCCAGCCAGGCCACCTCGTCGGCACGCAGCAGGCTGCGATCGATGCAGCGCGTGTCGATCGGGCACAGCGTCAGGGTCTCGAACTCCAGGAACGGGCCGCCGATCTCGTCCTGGGGCAGACGGGCCGGTACGGCGAGCACCAGGTTCTCGATGCGCACGCCCCAGCGTCCCGGCCGGTAGAGCCCGGGTTCTATCGAGGTGATCATGCCCGGCTCCATCGCCATGCTCGGGTCGGGGGCGGCCTTGCTGATCGACTGCGGCCCTTCGTGCACGGCCAGGAAGTAGCCCACCCCATGACCCGTGCCGTGGCCATAGTCCAGCCCTTCGGCCCACAACGGGGCGCGCGCCAGGGTGTCCAGGCTGGGGCTGGGTATGCCCTGGGGGAAGCGGGCGCGCGACAAGGCCATCGTGCCCTTGAGGACCAGCGTGTAGTCGCGCTTCATCGCCGGGCTGATCTCGCCCACCGGCCAGACGCGCGTGATGTCGGTCGTGCCGCCCAGGTACTGCGCGCCGCTGTCGATGAGCAGCAGCGAGTCGCCTTCGATCACCGCGTGCGACGCGGGCGTCGCGCGGTAGTGCGGCATCGCGCCGTTGGCGGCAAAGCCGGCGATGGTGGGAAAACTCAGGCCGACGAAGCCCCGGCGGTGCGCACGGGCGGCACTCAGCCGCTCGTCTATCGTCAGCTCTGTGATGCGCTCCCGACCCAGCGCCGACTCGAACCAGGCGTAGAACTCGCACATCGCCGCGCCGTCCTCGACCATGGCCTCGCGCACGAAGGCGGCCTCGGCGTCGGACTTGCGGCTCTTGGCGAGCGTGCTGGGGTTGATCGCTTCGACGACGCGCACCGCGGGCGAAAGCGCCTGGCGCAGGCCCAGCGTGACACGCTTGGGGTCCAGCAGCAGCACGCTGCCGGCCGCCAGCGAAGCCAGCGCGGCGGCAGCCTGCCCGTAGGCCGCCAGCGTGAAGCCGTCGGCGGCCAGGCGTGCCGCCAACTCGGCGTCGACCTTGCCGTCGCCGACGAAGAGGGTCGCCCGATCGGCCGACACCAGCAGGTGAGCCAGGAAGACCGGGTTGTAGGGCACATCGCTGCCGCGCAGGTTGACGAGCCAGGCGATGTCGTCGACCGTCGACACGAAGTGGTGGCTGGCACCGGCGCGCCCCATGGACTCGCGCACCTGGGCCAGCTTGGCGGCACGTGGTGTGGTCGCATGCGGCGCGCGGTGCTCGTAGACCGGCTGGGAAGGCAGCGCAGGTCGGTCGGGCCAGATGCGGTCGAGCAGGTCGAGGTCGGTGCGCAGGCGCATGTCGGCCTTCTCGAGCGCGGCCTTCAACTGTCCGGCGGCCAGCAGTCCCAGGACCTGGCCGTCGACGGCGACCGTGGCGCCGGCGCCCAGTTGCCTGACCAGCCAGTCCAGATGGGCCGACGATGCGGCGGTGCCGATTCGCTCGAGCTCGATGCCCGTGCCGGCAAGCTCCGCTTCGGCCTGTACCCAGTAGCGGCTGTCAGCGAACAGCGCGGCGCGCTGCGGCGTCACGACCAGCTGCCCCATCGAGCCGGTGAAGCCCGACAACCACTCGCGCCCCTGCCAGCGGCCCGGCAGGTATTCGCTCAGGTGCGGGTCCGACGAGGGCACCAGCAAGGCCTGCACGTCGTTTTCGGCCATCACTTCGCGCAACTGCGACAGTCGCAGACGGCTGGGGCTGATACGAGTGTCCATGCAGGCGCTCCGGCGGGCGGGGGAGGGCGGATTGTAGGAGTCGTGTCCGTCTGGCGGCGGCTGGGGACGGCAAGTCCCGCCGAGCCGCTACAGCGCCGTGCGCAGCGTCCAGATCTCGGGGAACAGCACCACGTCGAGCATCTTGCGCAGATAGCCGATGCCGCTGGTGCCGCCCGTGCCGCGCTTGAACCCGATGACCCGCTCGACCGTCGTCACATGGCGGAAGCGCCACAGCCGGAAGGCGTCCTCCAGGTCGGTCAGCTCCTCGCCCAGCTGGTACAGGTCCCAGTGCGAGCGTGGCGAGCGGTAGACCTGCAGCCAGGCCTGCTCGACGGCGTCACTGGCCTCGTAGGGCTGCCGCCAGTCACGCTGCAGGTGGCTTGCCGGCACCGGCAGGCCCCGGCGCGCCAGCAGGCGCAGCGCCTCGTCATAGAGCGACGGCGACTGGTAGGCGGCCTCAACCTCGGCCAGGCGCTGCGGACTGTGCATGTGCGGTCGCAGCATGGCGGCATTCTTGTTGCCGAGCGCGAATTCGATACAGCGGTACTGCCAACTCTGGAAGCCGCTGCTGTGCCCGAGGTAGGGGCGGATGGCGCTGTACTCCGGCGGCGTCATGGTCGCCAGCACGTCCCAGGCGTGCACCAGCTGCTCCATCACCTTGGAGACGCGAGCCAGCATCTTGAAGGCCGGCGGCAGCTCGTCGGCGGCCAGGCAGCCGACGGCGGCCCGCAGCTCGTGCAGCATCAGCTTCATCCACAG
>Ga0209573_1001881_pt1 | contig 29527 bp, 21 predicted proteins | sample TNRBio252014_DNA_FD_185870 | JGI IMG/M metagenome (GOLD analysis project Ga0209573, IMG submission 185870) | Wastewater treatment Type I Accumulibacter community from EBPR Bioreactor in Madison, WI, USA - TNR Reactor_6/25/2014_ DNA (SPAdes)... | ecosystem: Engineered > Bioreactor > EBPR >...
TCCCCCAGCAGGGCCTTCAGGTGTTCGTCTACCCAGCAAAACACCGTGATGATAAAGTCTTCGAGCGGCATGGCGGACTCTCCGTGCGGTTGAGGCGGTGGGTTCCTCTCAGCTTAGCTCGCAGCGCCATGCCGCATCAGCCAACCCTCATTTTTCCCTCGAAAAGTCGAACATCGCGTTTATCGTAGGTTTTCGTTCCGATGATTGTCAGACCCCATAGCCCCTTCAATCCAGATCGCTTTATGTTCGCTAGCGTACAGAATTGCGTTCGTTTTTGGCGTAAAAGATTCGAACCTACTCAACCTTGATAGAGAAGACCACCATGAAATTGCTGAAAGCGGCATTAATGTCGATCATCATTGCGATCTCCGGGGCCGGACTGTTCACCCTCTCAACAGGGAGCGCGGCAGCGGCGACGACCCGTACCCAGTGCTACACCTACTGGAGTCATGGAGTCAAGCACCGCCGTTGCCATAAAGTTAAACAATACCGCACTCAGTGCCGCACCTACTGGCGTCATGGGGTTAAGCACCGCGATTGCTATAAAGTTCGGAGGTACTGAACCTCCATCGATCGTTCAGCAGTGGAGGCCAGCGTGGCTGGAAGTGGAGGCGCTATCCGGCCCGCATCGCCGCCGGCCTTGCGCCGGAACGGCTGACGCGGTTTTTCATCGCCACCCTGGACGGCGGCGCCTACCGCATCCACAAAAGCATCCGCGACCTGCCGGTCTTCAGTCGGGCTTTGAAGCCAAACTGGATCACCCTGCCGAGCGGCGCCTGGTGACGGCGTTCTGCTACGGCTGCAACCTCGGCCCAACCCAGCAGCAGCTCGCCGAAACGCTGTCGGGTACTACCCAGGTGTTGACCACGCTGCTCGGGGCGGCATCATTGGCATCGTCATCGCGATGGGCGCATCCATCGTGCTGACCGGCTTGATGAATTTGCCCTACCCGTTCGACCCGACGATCAATCTGCTGTCCTTTGTGTTCTCAGCGGGCATCGGCGTGGTGTTCGGCTACTTCCCGGCCCGCCGCGCAGATGGACCCGATTGAGGCGCTGCGGCACGAATGAAGTCCCGCATTGAATTCAGTCCAGCTCAAGCCAGATCTCATTGCGTCGCAAGAACCACGGCATCCACGGTGGATCATAGCGCGCCCACATCGCCGCGCCGCGCCACCGCAGGCCCGCTTGTTCGAGAGCGTCCTGCAACGTCTTCAAATGCTTTTCGTAGCGGCTCTGTGACCAGGTTCCGGAGTAGCGGATGACGGCCACGGTTCGCGCCGGAATCTCCCGCAGCGTCACTTGCGAATCGAGTGGCTCTGGAAGTGTTTCCAGCGTCCATTCGCGGGGCATGGCGAATTGAATGACGTAACCCCCGGCGCTCGCGCTTTGCGCCACCGGCGCGGTCATCGCAATTTTGATCGGGGTTTGGGCCACGGGGGCAATCATTGCGATTTTACGCTCCCCTTTGTTGCGGCCAAAAATGTAGCCCGCCAGGATAGGAAAGCCTTGGTTCCCAGCGTCTTCGGCGGCGGCGTTGACCACCGTTTCCGCCACCCGATAAGGCTCATACTGACGCACCTCGAAAGTGTCGTGAGTGCGAACGACGGTGTATGGGGGTTCGTCAATAGCCATGGCGCTGCTCCAGGCGACCAGCAACAGGCCGACCACCAGATAGTGAAAGAAGGTCATCGTTTTACTGCCGGTTACTGCCGGAGCCAGGCGCTCTGAAAATGCTTGTATTGTCTCGCAACCTGATAAGTCTACACGCCAAACCACCCCGGCGCTTTGCGCCACCCCTCCTTGAAGAAGGAGGGAATCCCGAAATGTAGGACGATCAGCGAGCAAGGCTATAGGCGTTGCTGGGTCATTGATTTGCACGATCATTGCTCTTTCAGTGGCTGCCGAGGCGTCGAAGTCGCGACCTGAGCGCTTCGATCTCATCGAGCAGATCGAGCACGAGGGCGGTGTTGTCCGCGCTCAATTCCAGATCGTGCGCCAGACGCAATGCCACCCGGGCGCGCCGCAGCGCGGCGCCGCTAAAACGCCAGCGTGGTGCGGCGTCGCCGCTCGGCGTCAATACACCCTCGACGACCAGCGCCACCAGTTGTTCAGCGTCAGTACGGCAGGCTCTGCTTAACTCGACCAGCGTGAACTGAACTTCTTCCTCGACAACGACGCTGTGCGTCACAGACAGGCTCATGGTGTTCAAAAGCTTCATGCCTCCAAGGTGCGGCGGGGATGGAAGTCGCCGAAAATTTGGGCCATGCCGCGATACGCTTCCTGGGCCGGCTCCGTGTCTGCCGGTGGCAGGGCTATCGACAACACGGCATACAGATCGCCGGGGGGAACGCTGGGAAGGCCCTGGCCCTTGAGGCGCAGCGTGCGGCCGGATGATGAGCCGGGCGGCACGGTCAGTTGAACGCTGCCGTCAGGAGTTGGAACGGTGACGCGGGCGCCGAGGACAGCTTCCCAAGGGGCGACCGGCAGGTCGAGATAGACATCGCGGCCGTCAACGCGGAAATGCGGGTGCGGTGCAAACGCGATCTCAAGGTAAAGATCGCCCGCTGGCGACTCGCCACGCCCTGGTTCGCCTTGACCGGCGAGCCGAAGGTGTTGTCCATCGCGGATGCCCTTGGGAATGGTCACGTCCAGTTGCCGTTCCTGCATCGTCGCCTTCCCGTTGGCATCCCGCTTTGGAACCCGCAGCGAGATGTTGCGGTGGCCGCCGCGATAGGAATCTTGCAGGTCAATCTGCACTTTGGCGTGGTGGTCGCCGCCCGCTCGGTGATCCGATGCCCGCGCACCGCGTGTACCGGTGGCGGTGTGCCCAAACAGTGATTCAAAGAAGTCACTGGGATTGAAGTCGCGGCCCTCGGCAAAATCAGCGCCGCTGAACTCGAAGCCGCTATTCCATCCCGGCGGCGGGCTGAATTCCTGACCGTTCTGGTAGCGATTCCCGACATCGTCGTAGGCAGCCCGCTTTTCAGCGTCTTTCAGTGCTTCATACGCCTCGGCCACGTCCTTGAATCGCGCTTCGCCATCCGGTTCCTTACTGACGTCAGGATGATACTTGCGCGCCAGCTTGCGGTAGGCGCGCTTGATTTCATCCTGAGTGGCCGTGCGCTCGATTCCGAGTACGGCGTAGTAGTCCTTGAATTCCATCCATCCTCCCGGCGGTGACCCGCGACCCACGGTAGAGGCTGGCGACGGGCCTTTACCTGATTCCACCCAAATGGGGCCTGAGCCTGAACTTCGCTTTCAAATTAGCCGGATCGGGCGGCGCTGTCTGTGCGATGGCGCACATTAAAGTCTGGCCTGCCGGAGACTCAAGAAACCGGTACCATACTGAAAAAAACCGGGAACGATGATGCTTGACCACTCATCACGGGCCTGCCTTCCGTCCATCATGTTTCATCACATTTTCATTTCATCGACATGGATCAAGCACAACTCAACGGACTTACCAACTTCATCTGGAACATCGCCGACGACGTGCTGCGCGATGTCTATGTGCGCGGCAAGTACCGCGATGTCATTTTGCCGATGACGGTTCTGCGCCGTCTCGACGCCGTGCTCGAACCGACCAAGCAGGCCGTGCTGGAGATGAAGGCGGCGCTCGACAAGGAACGGATCACCAACCAGGACGACGCGCTGCGCGCCGCCTCCGGCCAGGCGTTCTACAACACCTCGCCCTTTCTGTTGCGCGATCTGAAAGCTCGCTCCACCCAGCAGAAACTCAAGGATGACTTCGAGGCTTACCTCGATGGCTTCTCGCCGAATGTGCAGGACATCCTGACCAACTTCGAGTTTCGCAACCAGATTCCACGCCTTTCCAAAGCCGACGCCCTCGGCGCGTTGATCGAGAAATTCCTCGACAACGACATCAACATCAGCCCGTTCCCGGTCGGCGATAGGCCCGGCCTCGACAACCATTCGATGGGCACGATGTTCGAGGAACTGGTGCGCCGCTTCAACGAAGACAATAACGAAGAAGCGGGCGAGCACTGGACGCCGCGCGATGCCGTGCGGCTGATGGCGAACCTGATGTTCCTGCCGGTGGCGGACAAGATTGAGTCCGGCAGTTACTTGCTTTACGACTGCGCCTGCGGCACCGGCGGTATGTTGACGGTGGCAGAGGAGACGCTTCAGCAGATTGCCAAGGCCCACGGCAAACAGGTCGCTACCCATCTCTACGGCCAGGAAATCAACGGCGAGACCTACGCCATCTGCAAAGCCGATCTCCTGCTCAAAGGCGACGGCGACGCGGCGGACAACATCGTCGGCGGCCCGGAACACAGCACGCTGGCCAACGACGCCTTCCGCTCACGCGAGTTCGACTTCATGCTGGCCAATCCGCCTTACGGCAAAAGCTGGAAGAGCGATCTGGAGCGCATGGGCGGCAAGAAAGATCTGAAAGATCCGCGCTTCGTCATCCAGCACGCCGGCCATGCGGAATATTCACTCATCACCCGCTCCAGCGATGGCCAGATGCTCTTTCTGGCCAACATGCTCAGCAAGATGAAGCACGACACGCCGCTCGGCAGTCGCATTGCCGAGGTTCACAACGGCTCATCGCTTTTCACCGGCGACGCCGGGCAGGGCGAAAGCAACATCCGCCGCTGGATCATTGAAAACGACTGGCTGGAGGCCATCGTCGCCTTGCCGCTCAACCTGTTCTACAACACCGGTATCGCCACTTACATTTGGGTGCTGACCAACCGCAAGCCCGCGCACCGCAAAGGCCAAGTCCAGCTCATCGACGCCACCCAATGGTTCAAGCCGCTGCGCAAGAACATGGGCAAGAAGAACTGCGAACTCGCCGCCGATGATATCCAGCGCATCTGCGACGCCTTCCTCGCCTTCAAGGAAACGCCCCAGTCGAAAATCTTCCCCAATGCCGCTTTCGGGTATTGGAAAGTCAAAGTCGAGCGCCCGCTGCGGCTGCATAGTCAGCTCACCCGCCAGCGCATCGAAACCCTGCGCTATGCCTCCGGCGACGAGGACATCCGCGCCGCGCTTTACGATCAACTCGGCGACGCCCTCTTTGAGCAACCCGCCACCGTCCGCGACCGGCTTGAGGAACTGGTCAACGACTACGGCAAAGGCGACAGCGAAGCGGAAGACGACGAAGGCGGCGAGGAGACCGTCAGGAAATCTCTACCTGACGCCAGGAAAAGGAAGCTGCTGAACGAAGCGACCTGGAAACGCGATGCCCAGCTCATCGAAACCGCTACCCAACTGCGCGAAGCCCTCGGCGACGGCCTGATAGAAGACCACAACCTCTTTCTTAACCGCGTGGATGCCGCGCTCAAGAAACTCGGGATCAAGCTCAACGCCGCCGACCTGAAACTGATCATCAACGCCGTCAGTTGGCGGGTGGAAGATGCGCCGGCGGTCATCAAGAAAATCCACAAGCCCGGCAAAATCCAGCCCGACCCCTTGCGCGGCCTGTTCGAGGCGAAGATCGATGGCAGGACCTTCGTCGTCGAATACGAACCCGACAGCGAACTCCGCGACTACGAGCAGATTCCGCTCTTGGAGGAAGGCGGCATCGAAGCCTTCATCCGCCGTGAAGTGCTGCCCTACACGCCCGACGCCTGGCTCGTTGAGGCCGACACCAAAATCGGCTACGAAATCAGCTTCACCCGGCACTTTTACCAGCCGCCGCAATTGCGCACGCTGGCCGAGATTAGCGCCGACATCCTCGCGCTGGAGCAGGAGACTGAGGGGCTGCTCAGTGAAATCACCAGAGGAGTGACCGCATGACCCCAAACGGCGCTCCATAGAGCATTCTGCCGATTACATACCCAAGCAGCCGGGTTATATTAAAGGTAGCCTTCAATATGGAAACAAATTTCTGCCATATTCAACTTTACCAACCATGAGCGAACCCACCGACTCCTCTGTTGACCCGCGCCATCGTTCCGGTCGCTACCAGAACCAGTTGACGGGCTATCGTGCTTTCCTTCCTGCGCCTCTCCCGCCGAATCCGCCGATTCGCATGGAAGGAGAGATCCAATCTTTGCTCTCCCTGGCCGACAGGGCGTTGGGACGTCTGGATGGTTCCATTCAGACTCTGCCCAATCCCGACCTCTTCGTTTTCATGTATGTGCGGAAAGAAGCCGTGCTATCCAGCCAGATCGAAGGCACTCAGAGTTCCTTGCAGGATCTCCTCGCCGCCGAGGCGCATATTTTTTCTCCAAACAGTCCCAAAGATGTCGATGAAGTCGTCAACTATGTGGCCGCCATGAACTACGGCCTCGACCGTTTGCGCGAGTTGCCGCTTTCGATCCGGCTGATTAAGGAAATCCACGAGCGCCTGCTCCACGGGGTTCGTGGCGCTCGTCTCACCCCAGGAGAACTGCGAACATCACAAAATTGGATCGGCCCCGGCGGTTGCACCCTCAACGAAGCCACCTTTGTCCCGCCGCCGCCTCACGAGGTACCCGCCTTGCTTGGAGCCTTGGAGACCTTTCTGCACTCCGAAAGCGAGATTCCTCAGCTTCTCCAGATCGGACTCGCCCATGCCCAGTTCGAGACCATTCACCCGTTTCTGGATGGCAACGGACGCATCGGGAGGCTGCTCATCACCTTTCTGCTTTGCCAGCGGGGAATACTGCTCAAGCCCGTGCTGTACCTCTCTCACTTTTTCAAACAACACCGCACGGAATACTACGAGCATCTCCAGGCCATTCGCGATCACGGGCACTGGGAACAATGGCTCGCCTTCTTCCTTCGCGGCATCGCCAGTGTGAGCCGCGAGGCGACTGAAACCGCCCGCCGTATTCTCGTCCTGCGAGAGGATCACCGCGCCGCCGTCAACACGCATCTCGGACGCGCCGCTGGCGATGGCCATCGCGTACTCGAATCTCTCTACCTGCGCCCTATCGTTTCTGTGGCTCAGGTTCAGGAACTCACCGGCACCACCTTCACTGCGGCCAACAGCCTCGTGTCCCGCCTCGTTAAACTTGGCATCCTTCAAGAAGCCACCGGCTACAAGCGCAACCGCGTCTTCCGCTACGCACCCTACATCGCCATCTTCGGCGCCAACGCACCGGATGCCCCCGATGAAACGAAAGGAGTGACGCCATGATCGAGGGACTCTGGCCGAGATCAGCGCCGACATCCTCGCGCTGGAGCAAGAGACTGAGGGGCTGCTCAGTGAAATCAACAAGGGGGTGAGCGTATGAAAAAGACGGAGAAAGAAATAGTCGCAGCACCGGCGCAACGATCGCCGAATTCAGCCGAGCAGAGCGCCTTTGAAGAGGTGCTTGCCTTGATTGAGCAGTCTCGCGTCCAGGCGTCCCAGGCCGTCAATACGGTATTGATCGATCTTTATTGGAAGGTCGGGGAGTATGTCTGGCACAAGATTCAAAACGAAGGATGGGGCAAGGGAACGGTGCTCGCCCTCTCCACCTATGTGCAAAGCAAACACTTTGGAATTCGCGGCTTCTCACCACAAAACATTTGGCGGATGCGGCAGTTTTACCAAACATACCAAGGGCAACCAGTTCTCTCACCACTGGTGAGAGAACTATCGTGGACCCATCACATGATCATCCTCAGTCGCGCCAAACGCGAGGAGGAACGCGAGTTCTACATCCGACTCGCCATCCGTGAAAAATGGGGAAAACGCGAACTGGAGCGTCAATTCAATACCTCGCGTTTTGAACGCACGGTTCTGGAACCTGTAAAACTCTCAACCGCGTTGAGAGAGCTTCAGCCGCTCGCCACTGAGTTCTTCAAGGACGTCTACACCCTCGAATTTCTTGGTCTGCCCGCCGAGCATTCCGAGGCCGATTTGGAAGGTGCATTGCTGCGCAATCTCGGACGCTTCATCACCGAACTGGGCCGGGATTTCTGTTTCATCGGCTCGCAATACCCGGTGCAGGTCGGCGGGCAGGACTTCGCACTGGATTTGCTGTTCTTCCACCGTGGCATGAACTGCCTGGTCGCTATCGAGTTGAAAATCCGTGAGTTCCGCCCCGAAGACCTCGGCAAGATCAATTTCTATCTCGAAGCGCTCGACCGCGACCACCGCAAGCCGCACGAAAACCCCGCAGTTGGGCTGCTGCTGTGCGCCACCAAGGACAGCGAAGTGGTCGAGTATTGCCTCAGCCGCTCGCTCTCCCCGGCCATGGTGGCCAAGTATGAAACCCTGTTGCCCGACAAGGAACTGCTAAAAGCCAAGTTGCACGAGTTCTATCAACTCTGCACCCCGCCGGAGGATGAGGACGAAATAGCGCCAAAATCATCAAAGCCCACGCCAGGGAGGAAGAGATGAAAAAGAAGACAAGCGAAATCGTGTCGCCAGCGATGGATGGATCGCTGAAAATCGTTGATGAGGCGGCGCTACTCACGGATTTGAGAGAGTTGATCCAGTCCGCCCGCCAGCGGATTGCCTCGGTAGCGAGTTCGACCTCGACGCTGCTGTACTGGCATCTGGGGCGCCGCTTACTCAAGGAAAACCTCCAGGATGGCCGCGCGGCGTATGGAAAACGAATTCTCGCGACGGTGTCGCGAGAATTGACAGAGGAGTTCGGCGGAGGCTTTGGCTACGCCACCGTCAATCGCGCCATTCAGTTCTGTCAGAGCTTTACCGACCTGGAGATTGTGTCGACGCTGTCGACACAATTGAGCTGGAGCCACTTCATCGAGTTGCTGCCGATCAAGGATCCGCTCGCCCGGGACTTCTATGCCGAAATGTGCCGTATCGAGCGTTGGGATGTGCGCACACTGCGCCAGAAGATCGGCGGCATGTTGTACGAACGCACCGCCCTATCGAAGAAGCCGGACGCCATCATCACGGCGGAACTGGCTAACCTCCGCGAAGGACGAATGAGTCCCGATCTCGTCTTCCGTGATCCGTATCTTCTTGATCTGCTCGGCTTGCAAGGCGCCTACAGTGAGCGCGACCTCGAAAGCGCGATCCTGCGCGAGATCGAAAATGTGCTTCTGGAGCTGGGCGCTGGCTTTACCTTCGTCGCCCGCCAAAAGCGCATGAGCGTCGGCAAGGACGATTTTCATCTCGACTTGCTCTTCTTTCACCGTTACCTGCGTCGGCTGATCGCTGTCGAATTGAAACTGGAGTCCTTCCAGCCGGCCCATGTGGGACAGATGGAGTTCTATCTGCGCTGGCTCGACAAATATGAACGCGCTGCGGGCGAAGAAGCGCCGATCGGACTCATCCTGTGCGCCGCCGCCGACGCCGAACAAGTGGAGTTGCTCCAGCTCGACGCCAAGTCCATCCGCGTCAGCGAGTACCTCACCGAGTTACCGCCGCTGCCGCTGCTTCGCGCCCGATTGCACCAGGCAATAGAAAACGCCAGGGAACAGGAGGCCAGGCGAGTCCCGGTACAGGGGGGACAGCCATGATCGAGGGACTTAAGCCGTATGCAGAATACAAGGAGTCGGGGCAGGAATGGCTCGGAAGCATCCCGAAGCATTGGTCTGTGCTGCCAAACCGCGCCCTCTTCGATGAGGTTAAAGACCGAAACCATCCGAAGGAGGAAATGCTGTCTGTTACGATTACGCGGGGAATCGTTCGCCAGAAAGTGCTGCTCGATGGCTCGTCGAAAAAGGATAGTTCAAACTTCAACAAAAGGGCTTACAAACTCGTTCAGCCGCACGACATCGCTTACAACAAGATGCGGGCGTGGCAGGGAGCATTGGGTGCTTCCACCCTTCGCGGCATCATTAGCCCGGCCTATGTCGTGATGCGACCCAGGAAAGAAGCCAACCCGTGGTTCTATCACAATCTCTACCGGACGCCTTCGTTCGCGAAGGAGGCGGAGCGCTGGTCTTACGGCATCACATCGGACATGTGGAGCCTGCGCCCCGAGCATTTCAAAGTTATTGGTTCGGTGCTCCCGCCCCCCGACGAACAAGCGGCCATCGTGCGGTTTCTGGGCCACGCGAACCGGAAGATCGACGGCTTCATCCGCGCCAAGCGCAAGCTGATTGGGCTGCTGAACGAGCAGAAGCAGGCCATCATCCACCACGCCGTCACCCGTGGCCTTGACCTCGACGTTCCCCTCAAGCCCTCCGGAATCCCCTGGCTCGGGGATATTCCGAAGCATTGGGAGGTGCGGCGGCTGAGAAATATTGTCCGCAGAATCGAACAGGGTGTCAGCCCGCAGGCAGCGGGTTTCCTGGCTGACGGCGATTCATGGGGGGTGCTGAAGTCTGGCTGCGTTAATCACGGCACCTTTCGGCAAACGGAACATAAACAACTGGCCAAGGATTTTGAGATTGATCCAAACATCGTCGTGAAGGTTGGGGATGTGCTTATTTCTCGCGCGTGCGGGTCTCCCAAGCTGGTCGGTTCGGTGGGGAAGGTCAGAACGCTGGACTACAAACTGATCCTTTCCGATAAGACTTTCCGCGCTGCTTTCCGCCCATTTGTTGACAGCGACTTCATGGTTTATGCGATGAACGGAGTTTATTACCGGCTGCAGGTCGAACAGGCTATTAGCGGAGCCGATGGAATGGCGAACAATCTTCCGCTTTCTGAGTTGAGGAGCTTTATCTTCGCAATACCGCCATTCGCAGAAGCGGCAGAAATAGCCTCCCAACTGGATGCTGAGCTGGCCCGCTTCAACACCGCCATCGCCCGCACCGAGCGAGAAATGGCGCTGATGCAGGAATACCGGACGCGCCTGACCGCCGACATCGTGACCGGCAAGCTGGACGTGCGTGAAGCTGCCGCCAAACTGCCAGACCTGCCCGCCGACCCCGCTGCCGAACTCTTCACCGGCGAGTCGCCGGAACATACGGATATTCTGGATGAAATCGAACCCGAGGAGTCTTAAGCGATGCCCGACAAAACCGATCCGGTCCTGATCCGCCATCTGGCACCGAAGAACTTCCTGTCTTTTGGGCCTGACAATGCGGGCATTGAACTCCAATCCCTGAACCTGCTCATCGGCCCGAATGGCAGCGGCAAGTCCAACCTCATCGAGGCTGTGAGCTTCATGCGTGCCTCCGCCGCGGCAAAGGACTTCAGGGAGGTCACTCTCAAAGGCGGCGGTGCGTCCGAATGGATCTGGAAAGGCCAACCCAACGAGTCCGCTTCGGTGGAATGGGTGGTGAACAACCCAAAGGGGAATAAGCCTCTTCGCCATACGGTGGCGTTTCGCTCTTCACAGCAGTCATTTCTTCTCCACGATGAGCGTATCGAAGAGAGTGAGCGCCGATATGCCTACGAAGCGGACGTCTACTTTTTCTACCGCTATCAGCAGGGAGACCCGGTGGTCAACACTTCGATGGGACCGAGTCGGCGCCTCTCCCGTGAGTCCATTGAGCTTGATCGCTCGATTTTGTTGCAGCGACGTGACCCCGACGTTTATCCCGAGCTTGCATGGCTCGCGCAAAACTACGAGCGTATCCGCATCTACCGTGAATGGGAGTTTGGCAGAAATGCGGCCCATCGTGCGCCTCAGCAAACCGATGTGCGGAATGACGTTTTGCTGGAGGACTTTTCAAACATAGGACTGTTCTTGAGCCGGATGAAGAAATCGCCCAAAGCCAAAAAAGCTTTCTTGGATAACTTGCGGAAGCTCTATGACGGACTGACGGATTTCGAGGTGGTAACGGAAGGCGGTTCGGTGCAAGTGTTCCTGCATGAAGAGGATTTTGCTATTCCTGCCACCCGCCTTTCGGACGGCTCGCTGCGCTTTCTTTGCCTGCTGGCCATCCTCTGCGACCCCGAGCCGCCACCGCTCATCTGCATGGAAGAGCCGGAACTCGGATTACATCCAGATATTTTGCCGACCGTCGCCGACCTCCTCAAGGAGGCATCTCAACGCACGCAACTCATCGTGACGACACATTCCGACATCCTCGTGGATGCCATGACCGATTGCCCGGAATCCGTGGTGGTCTGCGAAAAGCACGAGGGTAAGACGGAGATGACTCGTCTCTCGGCCTCCGAACTGGCGGTGTGGCTGGAAAAATACCGCCTCGGACAACTTTGGATTCAGGGACAATTGGGAGGAACCCGCTGGTGAGCGCCCATCTCTACATCGAAGGCGCGGAGTCCAAACCCATGAATATTTGTTGATTGCTTTTCTTCATTCGTGCGGTCTGCTCTGGTAGATGAATATCAACTTATTGATAATTTTATTATTTTTTTATGAAAATATTGCTTGATGATTGTTTGATGAAAAGCCAGTTTAAAGGGAAAGTCGATGACGTCAGACACCAGTGAAAAAGGACTGGAAACGCTGATCATGCGCCACCTGACCGGCGTGGATGGCTTGACCAGTGGCGCGCCGACCGGTGTGGCCGAGGCCGCGCCTGCTTACGGTAGCACCGGCTGGTTTGCCGGCAACTCAGCCGCCTATGACCGCGAGTATGCAGTCGATACCGAGCAGCTCTTCACCTTTCTGCGCACCACCCAGCCCGACGAATACGCCAAGCTGGGCATCGTCGATGACCGCGACACCAAAAGCATGGCCCGGCAGAAGTTTCTCGCCCGTCTGCAAGGCGAGATTACCCGGCGCGGAGTGATCGACGTGCTGCGCAAAGGCATCAAGCACGGGCCGCTAAATTTTGATCTGTTCTACGGCACCCCCTCGGCGGATAACGCCAAGGCGGTGGCGCGCCATGCCAGCAACCGGTTCAGCATCACCCGCCAGCTCCATTACAGCCGCGAGCAAACCCAGCGGGCGTTGGACTTGTGCGCCTTCATCAACGGCCTGCCGCTGATCACCTTCGAGTTGAAAAACAGCCTGACCAAGCAGACCGTCGACGACGCGGTGGAGCAATACAAACGCGACCGCGATCCCCGCGAGACGCTGTTCGCCTTTGGCCGCTGCCTGGTGCATTTTGCGGTGGACGACAGCGAAGTGCGGATGTGTACCGCCCTCAAAGGCATCAAGGGCATGGCCAAAGATTCGTGGTTTCTGCCCTTCAATCAGGGTTGGAACGACGGCGCAGGCAATCCGCCCAACCCGGACGGCCTGAAAACCGATTACCTGTGGAAGCGCATCCTCACCCCGGCGCGGCTAACGGAGATTCTGGAGAACTACGCCCAGATCGTGGAGGAAGTGAACCCGAAGATGGGTAAAAAGAAGCAGGTGCAGATCTTCCCCCGCTACCATCAACTCGACGTAGTGCGCCGCGCCCTCGCTGATGTGCAGGAACACGGGGCGGGCCAGCGCTACCTGATCCAGCACTCGGCGGGCAGCGGCAAATCGAACTCCATCGCCTGGCTGGCGCACCAGTTGATCGGCCTGCGCAAAAACGGGGCAGAGGTGTTCGACTCGATCATTGTCATCACCGACCGCCGCCTGCTTGACCAGCAAATCCGTCAGACGATCAAGGGCTTTGCCCAGGTCGGCAGCATCATCGGCGCGGTGAAGGAAGGCGCGGGCAGCTCGAAGACCGAACAATTGGCGAAGTTCCTCAAGGACGGCAAGAAAATCATCATCTCCACCGTGCAGACCTTTCCCCATGTGCTCGACACCATCGGCGAGGCGCATCGCGGCGGCCGGTTCGCGATCATCATCGACGAAGCGCACTCCAGCCAGGGCGGCCGCGCCACGGCGGCGATGAGCATGGCCTTGTCGGAAAGCGGCGCGGAGCAGGACGACGAAACCACCGAGGACAAGATCAACCACATTATCGAGTCGCGCAAGCTGCTGCCCAACGCCAGCTACTTCGCCTTTACCGCGACGCCGAAGAGCAAGACGCTGGAGATTTTCGGCGTACCGTATTCCGAAGGCGGCGAAGTGAAGCACCGGCCCTTCCACGGCTACACGATGAAGCAGGCGATTCAGGAGGGCTTCATCCTCGACGTGCTGAAGCACTACACGCCGGTGGAGAGCTATTACCGGCTGGCCAAGACCGTGGCCGGCGACCCCGAATACGACGTCAAGAAGGCGCGCAAGAAGCTGCGCGTCTATGTGGAAAGCCACCGCAAGGCGATCCGCGACAAAGCCGAGATCATGATCGACCACTTTCTCGAACAGGTGATCGGCCAGCGCAAGATTGGCGGACAGGCGCGGGCGATGGTGGTGACGGGCAGCATTCGGCAGGCGATTCAGTATTTCTTCGCCTTTCGCGCTTACCTCGCGGAACTCAAAAGCCCGTATCAAGCCATCGTCGCCTTCTCGGGCGAGCCGGAATACAACGGCGAGAAAGTCAGCGAGGCGAAGCTGAATGGCTTTCCGGGCAACGACATCGCCGAGCGGATTCAGGAAGACCCGTACCGCTTTCTGATCTGCGCCGACAAATTCCAGACCGGTTACGACGAGCCGCTGTTGCACACCCTGTATGTGGACAAGGCGCTCTGGGGGATCAAGGCCGTACAGACCCTTTCGCGCTTGAACCGGGCGCACCCGAAAAAGAGCGATGTGTTTGTGCTCGATTTCCAGAACGATGCCGAGACCATCGAGCAGTCCTTCGCCGATTATTACCGCACCACGATCCTGAGCCGCGAGACCGATCCGAACAAGCTGCATACGCTCAAAGCCGAACTGGACCAGCATCAGGTGTATTCGCCCGAACAGATCGACGCCTTCGTGGCGCTGTTTCTGGACGGCGCGCCTCGGGAGACGCTCGACCCGATCCTCGACGCCTGCGTGGCGGTCTATGTGAACGACCTCGACGAAGACCAGCAGGTGGCTTTCAAAGGCAAGGCGAAGACCTTCACCCGCAGCTACGATTTCCTGGCGACGATCCTGCCCTACGGCGTGCAGGATTGGGAAAAGCTCTCGATCTTTCTGAACTTCCTGATCAGCAAGCTGCCCGCGCCGGTGGAAGAAGATCTGGCCAAAGGCATTCTTGACGCCATCGACATGGACAGCTACCGCGCCGAGAAGAAGGCCATGATCGCCATCGCACTACCCGATGCGGACGCCGAGATTGAACCGGCCCCGACTGGCGGCGGGGGGCGCAAGCCGGAACCGGAATTGGACAAGCTGTCGAACATCGTCAAGCAATTCAACGATCAGTTCGGCGGGCTGTTTCTGGATTCAAAGGCGGTGGAACAGCGGATTACCGAAGTCATCCCGCCCAAGGTGGCCGCCGACCCGGCGTATCAAAATGCGCTGAAGAACACGCCGAGCACGGCCCGAATCGAGCACGACAAGGCGCTCAAGCGAGTAATCACGGCGCTGTTCAAAGACGACGCGCAACTGTTCAAGCAGTTTCAGGACAACGCTTCGTTTAGAAACTGGCTGACCGAGACCGTGTTTGGCTTGACCTCGGAGGAGATTGAAAATTGAACTGGAATTCACTTTCGCCGTCTGCGATGGCTTCATTGACCCTGCAAGGAGATTAATCATGACATTGGCTGAAACTATTTATCATCATAGCCTTCATCTTCCTGAACCCACTGCGCGTGGCAGGTTTTTCTACAGGATGGCTGTTGACGGGCTAGATGGTCCATGCAGTACTCATCAGTACAACAAAGTCCCGGCGTGACAACACCTGCGCACAATCGCGCCAATCTTTCCCGGGAGGCTGCATCGTACTGGTGTAGCGCAAATCGAAGCCGGTGGCCGCTTGCTGGGCGTTGATGTGCTCGTCCAGCTTCTCGCCCAGGGTTTCCAGGTCCTCAATCCATTCGTCTTTAATCGTATCAGGCAGCGAGCCAAACAGGTCATAGCGGTCACGCATCCGCTCTGACAGGCGTGCGTAGATCTTTTCATCCACCGTCTGTTCATTGACCAGGTTCAGCATATCCACGATTTCGCGCTGCTGACCGAAACGCTTGATTCGTCCAATCCGCTGTTCCAGACGGGTTGGATTCCAAGGCAGATCGATGTTGATCAGCGTGCCGAGAGTTTGCAGATTCAGGCCCTCACAGGCAGCGTCGGTCGCGACCATGATACGGATTTCATGCTCAGCTACCCTCTTCTTGAGCGTCTCGCGCTCACAACTGACGCTGTCGCCACGCTGGTAGAGTCGGCTGCGCCCCGCGCCGGCGTACAGGCCAATGGCCTCATCGGGGTAACGGGCGACCAACGCCTCGGCCATCCATTGGGCTGTGTCGTAATACTGGCTGAAGAGGATGACGCCCAGTTCCCGCCATTTTTCCTGTTCCAGGTAGTGGATCACCGCGTTGAGCTTGGGGTCCTGCTCGATGCGTTCCAACCGGCTGATCAAACGTGCCAGCACCTCGCGCTCCTCGCCGGTTTCGACGGTCACATCAGCCTCCTGCTCATCTTGTTCCTCATGGAGGGTGCGGCCCTCCAGCAGCATCCGGGCGGTATTGAGTCCGGCCTGGATGCTGCTGGAGATCCGTTGTTCCAGCAGGTTCTTCATGAAGCCGCCACCGTTGCCGCGCTGAGCCAGCGCCTGGCCGAACCGGCGAGCTTCCCGGTACGCCTCGCGGAAGTCTTCACTGGTCCGCAACGCCTTGCCCTCGAACAGGGCATCGAACCGGTGGGGGTCGCGCACTCGTTGGCGATCCGGGTGGACCTCGACCCCTACTCGGGTCAACAGGCCCGCATCTTCCAGCCGGACCCGCTTGCGCAACACGATGTGCCGCACCAGTGGGTTCTCCCGCTGAAAGAAGGTCGCGCTGGCGATGCGACGCTCCAGCGCCTCTTCCAGAATCTCCCGGGTGTCCTCGGACAGATCCGTGAGCGATTGATGGGTCTGCCATTCCCCGTTCACCAACTCCAGATCCTGGCGGATGGCGGAAAACAACCGCCGGGCGCGCGGTTCCTGAGTGGAGTCCACCAACGGCAACGGTGAACGCAACAGCTCCCAGGCGAACGCGGGTTCAGTCACTTCCGTTGCGCCGGCGAGGATCGGCAACGTCTTGCGCGGGTGATGCCACAGGGCAAAATCGTTGCCGAGGACGAAGCGGCCTTTGCCCTGATGGAGGATGCTCATCAAGTCCCACAAATCCTCGGGCCGGGTCTGGATCGGGGTAGCGGTGCCCAACAACAGATGATCGGCGCGCGCTGCGATTTCGCGCATGAAGGCGAGCAGCGCGTTGGGTGTACCGGCCTCGTCGCCAAACCCTTGCCGAGTGCGCGCCTTGTGGGCCTCATCGAGGATAACCACGCCGAAGCGCAGCCCCAAAAGCTGTTGCTTCTCCAGGGAGTCGCGCATCATCAAGCCGGTGGAAACGATGCCGATCCGCAGTGGACACCGGGCAATCTGCTCGCGACCGGCCGGCGACAGAATGCGCTCCTCCGTATCCAGCCAAACCTTGCGCAGCGTGTCCCAGCGGGCGGTGGGGATGCCCAGCTTGTCGATCATCTCGGTCTGCCATTGTTCGCACAGGGTCGCCGGCGCGAAAATGACGATCGGACTGCGGCGCTGCTTTTCCTTGTCCGCCAACAGACACAGGGTCAGCGCCGCGGTGCCGAGCGACAGCGTCTTACCCAAACCCACTTCATCGGCCAGCAGCAGCCTTACCACGGGGTGCTGACGGTAGTGGCGCAGGCATTCGGTGATAAAGCCTTGCTGCCAAGGCTGTAATGACAGCCCTTCGCGATACAAGGGGGACTCGATCAGTGCGGCGGGCGCGAGTTCTTCGTCCGCCTCGATCTGATCAAAGATCACCTCGCGGCGATAACCGCGCCGACGCACCTCCCGAATCACCGCCTCCGGCAGTGGGCGGGCGGCGTTCCAGAGGAATGCAAACTCCGCTTCGATCCAGGCCACACCTTCGGGGGATTCGTCTTCCCAGAGGATTTCGTAGTGCCGCTGCCAGCCGCTGCGCGTCTCGTTCATTGAGCCGATGAAGCCCAGGGTGCGGCCATCGGCCAGCGTGATGACTCCCGCCTTGCCATGAAGGAAGCCGCAAATCGCATCCGGCGCCACCCGGACGGCCTGACCGTGTTTTTGCAAAAACGCATCGAGGCGGCGGTAGCGATCACGGTTCAGCAGCGCTTCGGCCTCCAAGGCTTTTTCATTCCAGCGGCCCAGCATCCTGGCCTCGCGCAACTGCGCCACTTTCAGATCGTCCGGGTGAATGTCCACGTTGCAAACGATTTTCACCTCCGGAATGCTTTCCAGCAGTTCGTTGGCGACTTCGAACAGCGAGCTGGTGAAATAGCCGGCGATGCGCTTGTAGCAGCGCGCGCCCTGCAAATGTTGCAGCAAGAAGCTGGCATCCAGGCGGTGGGTGCGGGAGGAAAAGCGGCGAATGGTCACGGGTCAGACCATCTCAGTCAGTTCTTTGGCTTGACGCCGCCCCGGCGACCCAGGCCGAACCCGACCCGATAGAGATCGGGCATGTCGATGCGGCTGTCCTTGCGGGTTACAAAAATGCCGAGGCGCACCAGATCTTGTCGGATTCCGTCCCAACCTTTCTCGACATGCTGGGGAGGCAAATGCTCGGACGGAATACTGCTTGGCCCAGAAGGGAATGCAGTTTCCCATGCACGTTTAATGTCATCGTAATCACGGGGAACATTCACCCCCTTAAGTGGGCGCATCGCTTCAGGCACCCACGGATCATCCTCTGCCACCTGTTCGACGCGGATTTGCGATGCCTTCTGAATGCCGCGCTTGATGCTTTCGTAATGGAGCGCCAGCGGATAGTCGGAATAGCGCAAGCTGTCTTCTGCTCCCCCAGAGATGGCCGCGAGGAAAGATCGCGGCGAAGTCCAACCATGGCCATCCGCAAGATGGCTGACGCTCCACACGTAAGGGACGCCTCGACGAGCATCCTTGCCCATTTTGTCGCCTGCAATCGCTTCAAACAGCCTGCGTTGGTAAGGCGCTTCCGAAGTCAATGCAGGTGCCAGGAACCAAACATCTGCATCTGAACGCAATCCCTCTGTGGGCGGTAGCACCGATGCCACTACCGCACGTAGGCAGCTCCCACGCTGATCGGGTGCGTTGATAAGGCGCTGCCACATCATGGCGTGCAGGTCGTGCCGTTCCCACGTGAGATCGGCGCGAGTTGCCAGGATTTTCGAGGCATCGACGAACGAGGTGACCGTCCGCTCCATTTGATCTGGCCTCAAGAAGACTTTGGCGCGTAGCCTAGAAAAATCACGCAACCACAAGGCCACTTGCAGCAAATCGCGCACAATACGATTCATCGTGTCCCAGTCGTGACTCGTGCGATCCAGGGCATCGAAAATGATGAGGCCAAACTGATTGACGTTAGCCAATTGCGCGTTGGCCGTCTCGGCAATCTGCGCAAACTGCTCGGGATTCTGTACCACCCACTGCACGGTGGCATTCCACGAATCAGCCGGAACCTGCTCCCTGGTGAGTTCGGCCAGCCAGCGCAGCACAACTGCGCGCCAGACGTCATAAGGTTCGTGCCCACTGCCAATCAGGGTCTTGAAGGTATCCCGGTTGGGATAGGTCTGGATGCTCGGCTTGGCCGCATGGCCAACATGAATGGTTGTGTAAGCCAGTTCTTGTACCGACTCACCAATCTGACGGCGTAGCTGATCATTGCTTAAGGCAGCCGTCCAGAACGACTTGCCGACTCCTCGTGCGCCCACTACCAGTACAGCTTCACGAGTGAGCGCCTTGCGATGAGCAAGCGGGATGTAGAGTGTGCCAGGGTGAGGGGTTTCGCCCGTGTTATCCAACTCGAACGGTGCGGCAAGTATGGCCTGCCGGATGGCTTGGGAAGTGTTCATGTTCCACTCTACGAAGTAAAGGCGCGGTTCAGAAAGTCGATAAGCGCGCCATAGACCGCATTCACCTCATTTTCGTCTACCTGCACCATACGTTGCTGTAGGCTCAACAAACCATACCAGCCACGGTTCCAGCGGATCGGCAAAGGAGCATGGGGGGCGTTGTCGTCGTCTTCTTCAAAGCTCCAGTCGCTGATCTCCCCCGCCCCAACTTGGTCGTAGCTATCCTCGAACAGCGCATAGGCATCGGCGCGAAGAGTACCCAAGTACTCCAGCCTGCGTTCATCATCCGGCACGAGTCCGGCGACCAATTGCAGGCGATTCCGGATCTCCGTGATGACTCCACGCTGCCGCCAGTGAGCAAACAACGCCTGGTAGCCCGTCCAGGTTTGCTGGCCTTGAATCGCAAACATCAGGACTGTGTGTGCCCCCAGGTCGGTTACACAGGCTGCCGCGACCTCGTCGATCCCAGCTCGAGAGTCAATCAGGATCACATCAGGGCGGATCATTTCTTCGAGACGATTGACCAAGCGATTCAGGCGAGCTGACCACGCTTCGGGTGGCAGTCGATGGGTAACCTTGGGCATCCACACCCGCCCCAGTTTTGCCACATATTCGCCTGGCTCACGGCCATGGGCAGGGACTAGATAGATTTGCCCGGCCGTTTGCAGATCGCTAGTCCCGTAGAGGTCATTAAGCAGCGTGTCGCCATTGTCGACCAGATCCTCGACCAGCCAGTCGGTGACGCCGTACTTCGGCTGACGATCGATCGACAACAGGGCGCTGGAAAGGCCGGGCGACTCCAAGTCCAGATCCAGCACCAGCACCCGTTTGCCTTGCCTCGCCAAAGCCCAGGCGCTGGCTGCCAATGCCGTTGATCGCCCCACACCGCCCTTGATGGAGAAGAACACGATGCGTGGTGCGCCGGGGGCAACCTCTGCAATCGCTTCCCAGCGACTTTCTGTCGCCAAGCGGTCAATAACCCATACGTTTTCGAAGTCCGTTAGCAAAAAGGCGAGTGTGCCTTGGCACGCCTGCTCTCGGTCTGGTTCATACAGGATGCCGGATGCAACCGGATAGGTATGCGGTGCAATCCGCCCGGCAACAGCTTGATAAATCTCTTCCACCTGGGGACGTTGCACATCATTCACCTCAATGCTTTCAGGAGCGATGAGCCGCACCCTCCCGTTTAGATCGCGGTTAATCAGCAGCCAGTCCAAATGGGACAGTACTTCGCGGCGGGCGCCGAGCACCTCCTTTGCAATAGGCAGGATTTGATCAAATGTGGTCATATCAGTCCCTCGCGTTGCGCTTTCTTCACCAGGTCACCGACGAGCTTCGCGCCGGCCTGATGTGATTCAGTCCGTGCCTGATAGAAGTTCGATTGATGGGCATAGCGCTGGGATACGTTCCAATCATCGAAGGGATTAACCGGGGACAGAATGTAGCTCGCGCCCCGGTGATGACCGCAGCGGTAACTTTCAAAGCGTGCCCAAATGCCATCTGCGTGTTTTTGGTCTTTTTTTTCCGCAGGCATATCTTTGATCACGTCAAAGGGCATCTTAAAAGCCAGCATCAGCCGCTTCAATCCGCACTCCGCCGCCAAGCCGTACAGATGATCCGCGTTCGCCCAACGCTGTCCCTGGAATAAGCGCTCGGCATCGTTCCAGTGGCGTTCATGAGCATCCAGAAAGTCTGATTGCATTTCGTTTCCCTTACGCCCCAAACCGCAAATTCTTGATCCGCGCTCCCAGCACTTCGGCGGCGGGGCGGACTTCCGGTTCCGGGGCTTTGCGTTCGATGCAGGCCAGCAGATCGATGAGGATTGGCCGCACTTCCAGAAAGTCAGCCATTTCCGCCTGCAACTGGCTGATGATCGTTTGCGGTTCGGTTTCGGCGAGCATTTGTTGCAGGGCAATAATCAGCCGGCCAAGCCGGGTTGCGCCGAGTTCGGTGCTGTCGGTCAGGTCGCGGGATTTGAACTCGGTGAGGCGCTTGAGCCGGGCTTGATTGGCGGTCATGTTGCCCATCACCCGGGTGTAGTCCTCGACACGGAAGGCTTTGGCGAAGTTTTGGTAGTTGTCGAGCTTGGCGGCGCCGGTGGTCTCCATATCCATCATGCGCAGCAGGAAGCGCTCGATGCCGCTGAGTTTGGTCCAGGTGTCGGCGGCCAGACCCTCCGGGACCAGCAGGCTGTTGGCGGCTTCGGCGGCTTGCTGGACGATTTCATCCACGACGGTTACTTCGCCACGGGTGCGCGGGCGCAGGGCAAAGGCGGTTACGTCCTCGCCGCCGATCTGGGTGTAGGCGGTCAGCACCTTGAGGGCGGCGGCGTAACCGGCCATCTGCAAGTCGGAGTCGTTGAACACCGGCTCGCCGTGTTTGCGCTTCACCGTGTCGTTGAGGTGCATCATGGTTTCGATCTGCCGCTGCACCTCGGCGCGGACGGCGGGCATGATGCGTTGCTTGAAGCCGGTGCGTTCGCCGGCGGGGCGCTTTTTGAGCATCAGGATCAGCGTGCCCTGGACGTAGCCGCCTTTCTTGAGTTCGGAGGTGGTCTCGGTAGCGATGTACCAGGCGGCTACGACTTGCAAGCCCGCTGCCCAGAAGATGCCCACCATGTCGGACCACACGCCGGTGTCCTGGTGGGTGAACATCACGCACTGCATACCGTTGTCGGGCATGTGTTCGGCCATCGCTGTGTAGGCCGCCACCATGCCGCGCCGGAAGTCCTCGCCCGATCCTTTGATTGCCAGCGCCCGGCGCGAATCCCAGACCCATTCGTCGAAAGGCTTGGGCGGGTTTTTGCGCAGCCAAGCGATGAAAAATTCGGTGATTTCGTGGTAATTCACCGCATCGGCGTAAGGCGGATCGGTCAAAAACATATCGCATTCCTTGCCGATAAAATTTGCAGGATTGGTGACTGCGATGGAGTTCATGACGACCAATGTCCCCGACTTACCAGAGATGTCTCGCAATAGAAAGGCCCCTATGAAAGAGTAGCTTGCTCGCACCCCCCAATTTGAAATCGTATTGAGTGCCTGGTTTGAGAAAACCTGAAGGGGCAAATCTTGGGCCGGAGTACTACTCCATCTGCAAAGTTTTGCTGATCTGTCCAAAGCTCTAGCAAATGCCACGATAAGTTCTGTCGGACATGAGCAAATAAGTATTCTCTTCTTCAAAATGGCCAAACTAAGAATCTGCCGAGCCCCAAATAAATGATGCCAATAAATCCAACCGCGTTCACGAGTAAGGCGCGTTGTTTCGTCACCCGGCTCAATAGCCATATCGGGTGCCAAGCCTGCTTCCTGCCAGTGCGAGAGATTAGCCGCAACGATGGCCTCGACCTTGCGCTCGCGTGCCAAATCGGCTTCAGTCACGGACGCGAACAAGGTCTCCTGTCGCGACTTGTTCAAGCTCTCCTTGGTGATCCACTGAATGGCGTAGAGTCGTTCCTGAAAAATGTCCTCGGGCTTGGGCTGAAAATCGTGCTTTTCCCAGCGGCGAAGCCGATTACCAGTATTGCCGGCGACATCGCGGTAGTCACCGCGCAAGGTCTTGATGGGAGTGCGATAGGTCTTGCCGTCGAGTTCGTACACAAGCACCCCGTCCTGAACCGTCCCTTTTTCGGCAGCCTTCAATTCGGCACTTGTTACGCCGCTTATCACGTCGATGTCGAAGTCCTTGTTACCGTAGTTAGGCTTGAGTTTTGCGATGACTTTTTTGTCTTGTGAAATCACCCAACTTGGTGACATCGGCACCATCCAGCCGGTTTCTGGGCAGCGGGTCTCCAGGCTGTAGAGATAGGCTTTCGCGCGGTTACCGTGTGCGTCGTGCTCGATGCCGAGTTGGGTAATTTCCGCATTCACCGCTTCGGCGACTTCGCGCTGAGCCTTCTCGATTTCGGCCCGACGTTCGGGGCTGGCGCCAATGATATTGAGCGCGCCCCAGGTGAGCATGCAGGCGACCGGATTCAGGTCCGAGGCATAGACATCGCAGCCCAGCCGCGCGGCCTCGAAAGGAATGGAGCCGCCGCCGCAAAACGTGTCGCCGACGCGCGGCCGGCGTCCATAGCGCAAGAAGCCCAATTGCTCGATCAGTTCGGGAAACGAATGCGCATTGAGGCCCAGGTGCGCGTAGTGGCGATTGACGACTGGCCAAACCGGCGCATAAAGCCAGTCCTGATCGACCTCTTCCGGGCGCTTGCACAACGCAGCTTTTGCTTCGTAAGTCGAAAAGGTTGCTAACGCCTGGCGATACAGGATCAGCTTGTCATCGTCTGTCACCTCGCGCTTCCAGCGGAGAGTAATGCCCGCCGCGTCGCAATTCAGCGGAAAAGTCATCCAGCGAATGTCTCCGCCCGTTACTCCACTCGAGCAAATTTTGGCCTTGAAGTACTCCCAGGGGTCTTGTAGCTTGATACGGGCGGCAATTTCCTTAGCGGAAAAGGCATTGGCGGCCAGCGCCCGCCGCGCTAAGCCTTCATCGTCGAAGGCCATGAGTTTCTCGAAGATTTCCAGGTCGCCTTCCGCATCACCGGTAGGCGGCAACAAGCTCCCCAACACGGTAGCCCGCACCAAGATCAACGGTTTGCGGCCTTTCCAGTAGGAACCCAGGCCAGTCAGCGTCTGGCCAAGGTTCGCCTTGCGTTCCTTCTGTGCCTCGAAAGAAACCTTTTGCGCCGGAAAGACCGATTCAATCAGGGCTGGGGCGTTTTGCAGGGCCAATGGGGATAAGAGTGATTTCATGTCCGTCAACCCGGTGTGATCAGGGTCACTTGGGGGAAGTAACCGGCATACTTGCCCGCATCCCGCGTCAACAGCGGAATCCCAAGCACGGATGCATGGGCGCCGATAAAGAAATCCGGCAGGACGCCGCGCTTCGTGCCTTTTTGCCGACGGTATTGGAGAAAGGCTTTTCCCGCCAAGAACAGGGCTTCTCGCGGTATGGACTCGACGATCAATCCCGCCTCGGACACCATGACCTCCAATTCTTCGATACGATGGAAGGCAATGGACAATTCGGCATAAATGACCGGATTGATGAGCAGGGCGCCCTGCAAGGCGGCTCGATCCAGTTGCGCTTGCGACCAATCGGCCCATGCGGGGTCTTCTTCGATAACATCAAGGATGACGTTGGTATCCACCAAAATCACGTCAGTTTTCGCCCCGTGTCAGGGCCATGATTTCGTCCGTGGTCATTTTGACCGTGGCGATGCCGCGTAAGGTCGAGAAACGGCTGACGGTGGGCTTAATGAACCGGTTGCGGTCCGCAGGGACGACCAACACCTGACCTTCCTCCGTAACCTGGAAATCAACCGCGCTACCGGCTTGCAAGCCCAGCAGATCCCGAATGGATTTGGGAATGGTGACTTGCCCCTTGCTTGTGAGTGTCGTAGCCATGCGTTTTGCTCTTGGGTAATACAGAAAAATTGATGGTATTACCCCATACCATGACGCGCAACACGTTTATTCATCTGTAAACAAATCCAGCGTCGGACGTTCATCATCCTGTTGCACTTTCTGAAGTCGGGCGCGGGGCGCGAGTTGCTCGCTTTGCGCCACGTCGCCCAAGGCATGACGCAAGGCCAGCCGCCAGCCTTTATCGCCATCGTGGAGTCCACCCGTGCTCATGGCGGCCATGCCAAACAGCCACCAGCGTTCTTCAGGGCGCAGCGCCAGCCAGTTACGCACCGCAACCGGGACCTTTTCCAGTTCGAGATGTTCCACCGCCCAGGCCAGCACACAGAGTTCCTTGCCCAGCAGCCGATCCACCGGGTTATCGCCGACCTTCCAGGCGCTGGGCCGGAGACCGTGGGCGACCAGACGGGCGTTGAAGGCGCGTTGCACTTCGGAACGAACCGCAGTCCACCCAGCGCGATCCAGCAGCACCCGATCGATGACGGCCTGCTCGCTGCTCGTCGCCTGCAAGCCGAGGTACTCGCTGATTTGCACCCGTCCGTTGTTGCTGCGCGGGATGATGACCTTGAAATGATGCGGGTCCGAGGTCGCGGGTACGCCAAAGCCCAAGGTCGGGCGCACCGGGCTATCTTTGCCGGAGGCGCTGCGCTGATCCGGCCTACGGTTGGCCATCGATTCAGGTCTCCTGAATCACATCGCCGGGCTTGAGTTCGAGGCTGGCCAGCCTGGCAAACTCCTTGGCGGCGAAACCGGTATCGAACTGAATGCCATCAGTGATAATGATGGCCACCGGGGCTTCGGTCTCGTTCAGCACCTGACGGAGGCTGTTGACCACACCTTCGATCATGCTGGCAGTCACCTCACGCTCCTGAAAGCGCACCGTCACGGTGTTCTCGCCTTCGCCGATTTCGATGCGCACGCCCTTGAAGCGCGTCCCCGGCTGATCACGAAAGCGGTTGATCACGCCGTAGACCCGCTCGGTGGTATCCAGCGATACGCGCTTGGGCGTCAGCTTGGCCGGCTTGGCGTCGATGATTATCACGGTCTTATCGCCACTGGCCGGAATCTGGAAGTCAGCGGTTTTATTGGCTTCCCCCGCACGGGCGTAGACCAGCAAGCGGGCGGCCTGCGGGCCAATTTCAAAGGGTTTCTCGTAGGGTGCGCCGTCTTTGGGATTGGAACCATCCAGCGTGTAGAAAAGATCCGCTTTGGGCGTGCAGGCCAGCGTGACGCGCCGCTGATCGGCCGCCGGTTCAACCTGATGGCGGATCTTGAGGTCCGCCAACCAACGCACCGCCGGGCCACTCTCAAACTGGCCAGTCGCGTCTTTGACCCAGAAGTACAGTGTGCCTTCGCTCGTGCTGAAGCTGTCCAGATCATCGACCAGCCGATTCCGGTCTGACGCCTCCGGCTTGGTTGCCCAATAGACAGCCGGGCTTTCGCCGGCGTGGCGCGGAGTGAGGTTCAGGAGGGTTTCGCCGGTTTCAGGGTAGACGCCGATTACCGAGATATTGACCGTGGTCTTGTCCTTGGGAAAAGGCCCCTTCTCAACATATCCGTCCTCGCCCAGCCGCCAGCGGCCCTGTTTGAGAGCCTCGGCCTTGAGCGTGTCCATGCCGCTGCTGCCGGGCATCCACGGCCAGACCGGATGGCTCTTGGCGCGGCTGACGACATCCTTCCACGGTGTGCGGCGGTTGTCCTTACCCGACGGCCACAGGTATTCCTCGGCCATCGCAAAGTACTCGTTGAAATTCCCGGTCAGATCCGTCGCCAGCTTGTAGTTGGCGCGGGGACTGGCCAGCAGAGCCTCGATCTGCGTCTCCGCCGACTGATCGCCCTTGCCCAACTTCAGGCCGTTATCGATGGTGACCGCAACCAGAACATCACGGTTATCGACCGGATCGTTGGCGGGAAAGTAGAGGCGGTTGTAAGCAGCGGACAGCGCCTTGTTGAAGCGGTCCTCGGCCTCTTCCATCCGATCCCGCGCTTCTTCGTACAACGTGTCGCCCGGTTTCAGGCGCTTGTGGATTTGCTCGATGGCATAGAGTTCGCGCAAGCGGTCTTCCACGGCATCGGCCAAGTGGCTGTCCTGGCCGGTGAGCACCAGCAGGTTGTTCTTCTCCTGCTGGTAGTCGAAGAAGTTCTGCAACTCGCTGGGCGGCGCCTTGCCATCGGGCTTGATCGCAATCAGTGTGCGTGGACCGGTGAGCTTGAGTTCGTCGAGCTTGGGCAGGACTTGCACATCCTGCCAGGCGTTCCGGCGCTCCGGTTGCAAAAGGCCGGTCAGGCGGTTGATCAGCGCCTGATCGATTTTCGGCTGCGGCGCTTCTTTCGCGTTGCGTTCGATCTGGCGCGACAGGTTTTCGGTTTCCTTGACGAAGAAGCGCTGCTCTTCACGGTGCAGATACCAGGCTTGTTCACGCAGCCGTTGCAGGGCTTGAAGAAACTCGTCCGGCTTGCGATGGGGCGCCGCCAGGTATTCGATGACTTCACTCTCGGACAGGCCGATCCGGCCACCGACCGCCCGTGAGAGGGATGAGGCCAGCAGCAGCGTCATGACCTGCTGCGCGGCATCGCCGCTTAACTCCGCGTCGATCAACTCGGCGCTGGCGTTGCCGTGGTCGGCGATGTCCCGGGTCAGCGCCGGCATCAGCGTGGGGGCGATCCGTTCGATCTCGTCCTTGACCTGATCGTCGTTGAGGTCCAGATGCTGGGCGCCGATCAGGAAAACGTCATCGGTGGTGCGCCCGGCGACGCTTTTTAGCAACCGGGCGGTGAACTGCATCAAACCGCGCGTCTGCCGGAAGCCTTCGTTCTCCTTGAACAGGGCGACCAGATGCTTGAAGGACGGATGGAAGGGATAGGTTTCCCGCACCTGTTCGGCGATCTGCTCCAGGCTGGCGGCGATGATGTAACCGCCGTCCTCGGCCTTCTTGACCTGCTGGGCGTACTCGTCGGCGAGATCGGCGATCACCCGTTCATTGGGCAACGCATCGATGAGCCGCTTCTTGAGAATTTCGTAGATTTCATTACCGGCCAGTTGCACCGGCGTCAGCGTCATGGCCTGGCGGCGGGTTTCCTGTTGCAGGTTGGAAATCGCCTCGCCGAGGACTCGGGTTTGCGCCTTATAGCTACCGGAGAGGTTGGCCACGACGATGCAACAATTCGGCAGTTCGAGCGCGGCGCTCATCAGGCTGCTCAGGCTGTACACGACCATGTTAGCCAGTGTCCCCTGGCCAAAGACCTGGGTGCTGGCGTTGTCGAGATAGGGCGGCAGTTCGTCAAGCAGGATCAACGAGGGCCGGTCGCCAATGATGGCTTTCCACTGGCGCTGGTCAACCGCTCTGGGACCATTCACCCAGTACGGTTTGATCGCCTCGGCTTCGCCAAGCTGGCTGGCGATCTCGCCCCAGAGATAATGATCCGGGTTATTTCGGCCATTGAAAGCGGCGATGCGGGCCTGGCTGAAATCGATACGGCTGTTCAGGTCCGTCGGCAGTACTTCAGCTCGCAAATGCGGATGGCGGGCCAGGAGTCCGAACGCGATCATCATGTGGGTCTTACCGCCACCCATCGCTTGGGTGAGTTCAAACACGGCCTGATCCGACTTGCCCGATAGCCGCAGCAACCCTTCGCGGAACAGTTGCTCCATGCCGTGGGTGATGAAGTTGCGCGCGAAAAACTCGCGACCATCCCCTGCGTCGCTGATGAGATCAGCCAGGTTCTCAATCGCCTGGCTCATCCGGTAGTCCTGAATAACGGGGTTAAACCGGCAGGCCTGCTTGACCGTTTGGATCATGAACGCTCTCCGCTGCTTTTCTCGGTTTCTACAGTATGGCGACCGCTCGAACAACACTGCGGCCAAAATTGATGCGTTGCTTGGGGCGTCGAATCCATACGCCGTTGATGTACGCTACCGCACAGATTGATGTTGGGAAAAGCCGTAGGCTTAATATCAGCTTTGCATTCGGAGCTGGATCAGATGACGGGCGCTGAACGGGCCGTGACCCAGGCGGCGGCGGAAATCCCGGCGGACGTGCGCGAGCGCTTGAATACCGCCGAAAAATTGAGCGATGAAGATCGTGCAACGGTCATCGAAATCGCTCGCCAGGCGCTCGCAGGACGCTCGCCCGAACCTGGCGCCACGCCTGAGTCGGATAAGACCCCGACTTAACCTGCGCCCAACGGGCGCCCCAAAGAGAAGAATTCATGAAAACGATCCTCACCCGCGAATCCCTGGCCGAGTTCGCATCGGCTCATCAGCCGCCCTGTCTATCGCTGTACCAGCCGACGCATCGCTGTCATCCCGAAAACCAACAGGACCTGATCCGGTTCCGCAATCTCTTGAAGACCTTGGAAACCTCGCTGCTGAAGCAGCATCCGACCGTCGAGATCCGGCGACTGCTGGAACCGTTTGAGGCGCTCGCTGATGACCCGGTGTTCTGGAACCAAACGCTCGATGGATTGGCGGTGCTGGGCGGGTCGGGCCTGTTTCGAGTGTTTTGCTTGCAGCGGCCAGTGCCGGAACTGGCGGTTG
>Ga0209573_1001882_pt1 | contig 29516 bp, 20 predicted proteins | sample TNRBio252014_DNA_FD_185870 | JGI IMG/M metagenome (GOLD analysis project Ga0209573, IMG submission 185870) | Wastewater treatment Type I Accumulibacter community from EBPR Bioreactor in Madison, WI, USA - TNR Reactor_6/25/2014_ DNA (SPAdes)... | ecosystem: Engineered > Bioreactor > EBPR >...
TGGCTTTGCGCCATGGCTTTGTTTCTCATCGCCGTCGGCTCGTTCTTTGCCTGGCGCATGTGGCTTTCGTATGAAACTGCGTCGATCAGCCGCCGCTGGACGCCCGTTTCATGCCGCATCGTCTCCTCCCGCGTCGTCAGCGAGCGTCCCACACCGAACTCAGCACCCGCGCATCGCGTGGAGCTTCGCTACGAGTATGAGTTCAACGGTCAAAAACACACCGGCACCCGCCTCCGCCGTGTGGAAGCCGCGCCAACGCAGCATCTCGACCAAGCGCGTGAAAAACAGCTCAACTACCCGCCGGGCTCATCACAAACCTGCTTTGTGAATCCTGCGGTGCCTGAGGAAGCCGTCCTGGAGCACGCCTCACGTGCCGCGCTTTACTCCATCTGGTTTCCCCTGCTGTTCGTCGTCGGCGGCCTCGGCATGCTGCGCGGGGCCTTGAAGCGGCCGCGAATGTGAAACTTTGACAAGCTGCTGAGACGATCACCCACCATGCCTCCCGACCTGCTCATCGTCCGCACCTTCATCGTGCAGTTCTTCGTCCTGCGGGATGGCGACGCGCTCTATCTCATCGATACCGGCTTCATCGGCGGCATGCGTGCCTTGGAAAAGGCATTGATCACCCGTGGCAGGGACAAGCTGCCCATTCGCGGCATTCTTCTCACGCACGGCCACCTCGATCATGTGCTCAACGCCCCTGCGCTCGCCAAACAGCACGGTGCCTGGATTGCCGGCCCCGAACGCGATCTCGATCACTACGAAAACCGCGCCCGCTACACCGGCTGGGGACGCGTGGCGGGTGTTTCCGAATGGATTGGCCGACGCGTGCTGCGCCAGCCATCATTCCGCCCCGACAAACTGCTGCACGATGGCGACCAGCTTCCCATCTGGGGCGGACTCCGCGTCGTGGCACTTCCGGGGCACACCCATGGTCATTGCGGCTACTACTCCGCCAAACACAAGCTGCTCTTCAGCGGCGATTTATTCGCCACCTTCGGCTTCGGCCCTCAAATCGCCCCGTTCTACCTCAATCAAGACAACACCGAGGCTCGGCGCAGCATTCATCGTGCTCTTGAACTGCCGCTTGAAGGCGTCCTGCCCTGTCACGCCGATGAATCGCCGCCGGAAAGGCAGTTGGAGTATCTTCGCGGTCTTGCGGACTCAGCTTAGCAGGCATCACGCCAGCAGAGCCTTCACCACCTCGCCGCTCACGTCTGTGAGCCGATAATCTCTTCCGGTGAAGCGATAGGTGAGCTGTTCGTGATCCAGGCCGAGCTGATGCAGCATCGTCGCATGCAGATCGGGCACGGAGACTTTGTTCTCGATGGCGCTGTAGCCAAACTCATCCGTCGCTCCGTAAATCTGACCGCCTTTGATGCCGCCGCCAGCCATCCACATGGTGAAGCCTTTGGGATGATGATCGCGGCCCTTGCCGTTTTCGGCAACAGGCGAGCGGCCAAACTCCCCGCCCCACACGACGAGGGTGCTGTCGAGCATGCCGCTGATCTTCAAATCATCGAGCAACGCGGCGATGGGGCCATCCGTCTCGGCGCAGTGCAGGTCGTGGTTCTTTTTCAGATCATCATGCGCGTCCCAGGCCTTCGGGCCTTCATTGCCGCCGCTATAGACCTGCACGAAGCGCACGCCGCGTTCGACAAGGCGACGCGCCAGCAGGCAGTTCTTGCCGAAGTGCGCCGTCACCTTGTTGTCGAGGCCATACATCTTCCGCACGCTTTCCGGCTCGCGGCTGAGGTCCGTGCATTCGCTGGCGCTCATCTGCATGCGATAAGCCAGCTCGTAGGTGTTGATGCGGGCGGCGAGCTGCGTCTCCGCCGGGTTCGCGGCGGCGAATTCGGTGTTCCATTGCTTCAGCAGATCCAGCCGCGCCCGTTGCTGGCTTTGCGACACGCTTTTCGGCGGCGTCAGATACGCGATCGGCTCGCCGCTGCTGCGGAAGGGAACGCCTTGATACGAGGCGGGCATGAAGCCGTTTGACCAGTTGAGAGCGCCATTCACCGGCGCGCCTTGATGATCCAGCAGCACGACAAACGCGGGCAGATTCTCGCTTTCGGAGCCGAGACCATACGTCACCCACGAGCCCATGCACGGCCTGCCGGGCAGGATGAAGCCCGTGTTCATCTGGAAGATCGCGGGGCCGTGATTATTGCTCTCCGCGTGCATGCTGCGAATCACGCAGAGGTCGTCCGCATGCCGCGCGAGATTCGGAAACGTCTCCGCCATGTCGATCCCGGCCTGGCCATGCTTCGCAAAGCGGTAGTAGCTCTGCATCGCCACGTTCTTGGTCTTCTTTCCCATGAACGCATCCTCCGGCTTCCACACTGGAATCGCCTTGCCATGCCACTTCGCCAACTCCGGCTTCGGATCGAGCAAATCCACATGCGACGGCCCGCCATACATGAAGAGGAAGATCACCGACTTCGCCTTCGGCGCGAAATGTGGCGCGCGTGGCGCCAGCGGATTCGTCGATGACAGCACGCCATCGGCACCGAGCAGCGATTGCAACGCCAGCGAGCCGAAACCGGCTCCGCTGCGCTGAAGAATCTGTCTGCGGGTGAGGGGATGCATCTGCCTCATGATGATGGAGGTGGAACGTAGTCTCAAGCACTCTCGTTCATGCCAGAGCTTCAAGCGCCCGCAAGCTGGCCGCCGTGCGGCTTTCGACACCCACCTTTTCGAAGATGTGAATGGTGTGCTTTTTCACCGTGGCGATGCTGAGACCAAGGATCTGGGCGATCTCGTGGTTTCCTTTGCCCTGGGCCACCCAGAGCAGAACCTCGGCCTCGCGGGGGGAGATGCCGAGTTTCTCGAGCGGCTTCGGGTCATCGAAGTTCGGTGCGAAGCTCTGCTTTTGCTGCTTTGCCCGCTCCAGGCGTGTCCGTACGGCTTTGAGCAGGTCGTTTCGCGAAACGGGCTTCGGCAGGTAGTCGTCGGCACCCAGGTTCATTCCTTCACGAATGTCCGGCGGCGAGCCTTTGGCGGTCAAAAAGATGAACGGCACGGCTTTCAGCGCCGCGTCGGCCCGCAGCCGGGCGAGCACCTCGTGGCCGTCCATGCCGGGCATCATGATGTCGCATAAAATGAGCGCCGGGAGCTGCTGCGCGGCCATTCGCAGGCCTTCGCGGCCATTGTCTGCGGCGTGGACATGGTACCCGGCCAGCGAGAGCATCTCGCGCAGGTTTTCACGCAGCGGCGCGTGGTCTTCGATGAGCAGGATCGTGGTCATGCGGGCAGGGTGACGACGGTTTGAGTTCCCCGGCCTTCCTCGCTGTGAATCGTGAAAGTGCCGCCACAGAGTGCCACGCAGCGTTTCACCACCGCGAGGCCTAATCCGGTGCCCGCGATGTCGCCGACGTTTGAGGCGCGATGGAAGGGCTCACCTAGCCGCGCGAGGTCGGCGGCAGGGATGCCGATGCCTTCGTCGGTAATGAGAAAACGCATGGCTTGATCGAACACTTGAACGGCAAAGATCACCTTGCTGCCAGGCTTCGAATACTTCACCGCATTAGACAGCAAATTGACGAAGATACTGCGCGAGAGCAAGGCATCGAGCGGCCTTGGGGCAGCGTCAAAGGTTGCAACATCTGTTTCGATCTCGCATCTCCGCTGCGTGGCGATCTGGACCTCCTCCACGATCTCGCGGCAGAATTCAGCGACATCCATCGGTTGTGGATTGGCCTTCATCGCGCCGGACTCGATGCGGCCGAGCAGGAGCACCTGCTCCACCATCTCGTTCATTCGGCCTGTGGAGGATTTGATCTGCGTGAGGAGTTCGAGCCGTCGTGATTCGCTGAGCTGGCCTGCATGGGCCTCCAGCAGTTCCGCGCCGGAAAGGATGACGCTCAGCGGCGTGCGGAACTCGTGGGAGACACTGCTGACGAACTGGTTCTTCATCTGCCCGAGTTCGCGCTCGGCATCCAGAGCGGCACGCAGCTTGCCTGCACGCGAGGCGATGATGACGAGGATGGACAAGGGCACGACGCTGAGTGCCAGAGCGGCGAATCCAATCCATGGTGTGGGTGTGCCATACTCGCGGCTGAATCCGGGGCCGCGTGTGACGGACACGGTCCACTCTGTTTTGTTTTCGCCATCGCTGATGAGCTTGCGCCGCTCGGAAGGATCAAGCGCGTCTTCGGCGGAGACGGGACGCGCGTGAAGCACCTCGCCACTCAAGAGCGGCAGCGCCGGATCGTGGCAGAACGATTCGAGATCGAGCCAGCCAAGCATGTAGCCGATGACCAGCGTGTTATCGGCAGGCGAGGTCACAGCTCCGGCGACCACCAGGGTGCTCTTGGAAGGATGCGCGCCGAACACGAGTGGTGCGGTGCTCAGACGAGCCTGTCGCAAGGCGGAGGCCAGCAGCGGATTCTCCGCGAGGTTATCCCCCACCTTCGCGGAGGTGCCACGGCCCTTCTGCCAGAGGACGGGGATGCTTGTTTCAGTCTCATGACCGGCATAGGCGATGGCCCGCAGATGCGTGATCCGGGTCTCCCAGCCAGAGGGCGGGATGCCTTTCGGCGGCCGGGCAGGGTTCTCCAAATAGCGCCACTGATTGCGCATGATGTTGAGGAGGTTCTGATGGCGCAGCGTGTTGATCTTGAGCTGCTCCACGAGCACCTCCGTCGCGGTGTCAAAGAGCCTGGCGTCCCGCTCTCTCGCCGCCCTGAAGGTGACGAAAGCAATCGCCGCAGGCACCAGCGCAAAAGCCAGTGTGAGCGCCGCGAGCGCGCGGGGTTGCTCGATCCAGCGCGGAGTTTTCATGACGATTTGCGTTTCAGCCAGAGCACATAGCCGCTCAGCACCTGGAGCAGCAGCGCCACGCAGGTGAGAAAGGCCAGCCAGCGCGTGGCGGCTCCGCCGATGCCGCCCGTGTGGATGGAGAGTTGCGCCATCTGGTATTTTTCCATGAGCGTGCCCTCCCGCGAGCTGTGCAGGCCGAGCACGCCGCCATCGAGCCGGCTGATGAAGGCCACGCTGCGCCCGGCGGGTGATCCATCCTCTGGAAATGCGAGCTGGATGCGAAACACGGGCCTTTGCGGCGGCGGCATCTCCACGGAGGCGGCTCGGGCGCCAGGCAGCGCGGCTTCGGCGAGCCGGACGGCCTCATCCACGCTGAGAAGCGGCTGCACAGGCTGTGTGAAAGGCACTTGCGGCGGCTGCGGATGCTCCCCATGGAGGTAACGCAGCGTGAGGCCGGTGATGCCGAGGATGAGCAGGAAAACCGACGAGTAGAGGCCCGCGACGCTGTGCAGATCGAGGTTGAAACGGCGGAAGTTCGCGCCCTTGCGAAAACCAAAGATGCGCAGCGGCCACCACAGCCACAAACCGGTCAGCGCGAGCCCCAGCGTGATGCAAGTGGCCACCACCACGACGGTGCCGCCGGTCGGGCCTTGCAGCAGATTCACATGCAGCTTCATCATCGTCTGTTCCCATCCACCCATGCGTGGCCGCGTGCCAAGCAACGTGCCATCCTTGGGATCGAAGTGAAAAGCCTGCGGCCCGGCAAAGAGCACGAGCGCGTCGGTTTCATCACGCGGCAGGCGGATGCCCTGCGCACGCGGCACTTTTCCGAGCGCGATGGTGATGGGGGCACGTTTGGTCTTCGGTGTCGAAGTTTGCGGACACAAATCCGGTCGCAGCCAGCGCTGGATCGTCGGCTCGAATACCAAAGCCCCGCCCGTGAAGGCGACGACGAGAATGACCGCACCCGCGAGCACTCCAGCCCAGCGATGGGCCCACAAAAGAGCGCGTCGAAAATTCATGCGGGGATTTCAGCCTGCATCACCACCGGATGCAAGGCCCATGAGCGGTGGCCGATGCTCCCAAAGGAGCATGTCTCCGGGAAGCTGCGTAATACCTCTTCAGAGGTATTGGCGGCGGTGGCTGGCGGTGTAGGGTGCGGTTGATGAAAAAGGTCCGCTGGATCGAGCAGTCGCGTTTGCTGGCACTGCTGGCGCTCGTGTTTGCGCTGGTGCCGGCAGGGCTGGCTGTGCGGACGTATCGCGATGGACTGCGGAAGGACGCGCTGGTTTATCAGACGACCATGAAGGTGCTGGCGGAGCAGCTCCTGCGCAGCTTTGAGCGTCACACCTACCTGCCTCGCGATGTGCGGCAACAGGCGCGGAATTTGGATGAGGCTGGTCTGCTGGCAGGAAAGATGGTTCCCGCGTTTCCATGGCAGCAGAGACTGCCGCATCTTCTCGCCATGGGCTATGCGCGGCGAGAGAGCGGGCAGCTCATCCTGCGATGGTTGAGCGATCAGCGATCGCCCGTTGCGGCGTTGGGGGATGATCTGCTGCAACAGCGCGGCGTCGCCGATGCGCTCAAAGCCGCGCCTCCCAACGATCCGTTTGTGACCCTGGGTTGCATGGTCGATCCCAAACTCATGCTGGTGCTGCTGACGATTCCTGGCACATCACCCGCGAGTGATTCGCGTGGTTACATTGTGGCGTGGGTTGATCTCGAATCGTTGTGTGGAGACCGTGAACTGGAGTTGATCCGTGACGACGTGCTGTCAGCCGCGCCTCAGGCGACGATGCAAGCCTCGTCGGACATGGAGAGCTTTGTGCCAGTCGGTGACGGCGCGGCGACATGGGTGGCCCGCATTCGGCGGGGCGCAGGCTTTGACAAGTATGGCGCTCCGACTCCGTGGCTGACCTTCATCGCCGTGGGTCTGAGCACGCTACCGCTGCTATTGCTCGCGTCACTGGCCGCGCGGTCTGCACGTCTCAGCGCCTCGCTGGAGGCTGAGCGCGAGGTGTTGCGGCAGCAGCGGTTCTTCACGCAAAGTGTGTCACACGAGTTCCGCACGCCGCTGGGCATCATCCAATCCGGCGCGGATTTGCTGGATCAATATGCGGAGCACCTGACGACCGAGCGCCGCCGGGAAGTGCTGGATGAGATCCGCGACAACACCCATCAAATGACGGCGATGGTGGAGCAGGTGTTGTTTCTGGGGCGCATGGAATCCGGCGGCACTGCGTGTCAGAGGAAACCGGTGAGCCTTGCCGCCATCTGCGAGGAAGCTGCGCAACGCATAACCAAAGCAGCCGGCAGCGACCGCAGTATCGAAGTCCGAGTGCCGCAGTGTGAGGTGATGCTCGATCCTTTGTTGATCGGCAGCTTGCTGGAGAACGTGCTGGGCAATGCCGTCAAATATTCGCAGCCAGACAAGGCGGTGACTTTGGAGGCTGCGGCCGATGATGAGCGCATGACGCTTGTCGTCCGCGACGAGGGGATGGGCATCCCGGCTTCCGAGTTGCCGCGTGTGTGCGATCCGTTCCACCGCTGCGGCAATGTCGGCACCACGCCAGGAACGGGGCTGGGGCTGGCGATTGCAAGTCGCTGCGCTGCTTTGCACGGAGGCGTCTTGAACATCGAAAGCGCCGAGGGCAAGGGAACGACGGTGACCGTCACGATTCCAACCAGCGCAGCATCATGACCACGATTCTGCTCATTGAGGACAATGCGAGCCTGCGGCGAAACATCGCGCAGATCCTCACCATCGAGGGCTATCAGGTGCTGTGCGCGGCGGATGGGGCCACGGGCTTGCAGATGCTGCGCGAGAGCAAACCAGCGCTCATCCTGTGCGACATCATGATGCCTGGCATGGATGGCTATGAGATCCTCGCGCAGGTGCGTGCCGATTCCGCGCTCGCTTCGCTGCCGTTTATCTTTCTCACAGCGAAGGGCGATATGCCGGATCTGCGCACAGGCATGGCGCTGGGCGCGGATGATTATCTGTCAAAACCCGTCACCAGTGGTGATCTGCTCGCCGCTGTGCGCACGCGCTTGCAGCGTCACTCGCAGGTGCGCTCCTTCACGCCGAGCTTCGAGGATGCCGCACCGCTGGAGAAGCTGGGCATCTCACCACGCGAGGCGGAGATCCTGCTCTGGATGGCGCAGGGCAAGAGCAATGGCGACATCGGCACGCTCTGCGGCATCAGTGTCGGCACGGTGAAGAAGCACGCGAATCACATCTTCGAGAAACTCGGCGTGGAAGGCCGCACAAGCGCGACGCTGCGCGCTTTGGAAGTGCTGGCGGAGTCGAGGTGAGCGCCGAGGAGAGCGCCGAGGAGAGCCGAATACCACCTTCGATCCATTGTGAGTTTTCCTGGACGCGCGAGCCTTTGCGTCGTCATGAGAAACCTTCACGTCTTCGCCCTTCTCCTCATCGTTTGCCTGCCGAATCGCACGATCGCCGCGACTTATGACGTGGGTCCAGGTTTGCCGCTTTCGATGCTGCGCGATGTTGCGTGGGCGAACTTGCAGCCAGGCGATGTCGTCAACATCCACTACAAGCCCGGCGGCTATCACGAGAAGATTCAAATCTCCGCCAGTGGCACCGCCGCCCAGCACATAGTCATCCGAGGCATTCCTGATCCCACGACGAACGCGCTGCCGATCATCGACGGCAAGGATGCCATCGAAGACCCCGCGTTTGACCCCCGACATCCCAAGTTCACGGAGCGGAGCGTCATCCTCGTGAGTCCGCGCCAGAGCACTTACGTTTACGGTGCCTATCACATCAGCTTTGTGGACATTGAGACGCTCGACATCCGCAATGGCACCTACTCCGGTGATGGCAGCATCACATACACCGATCAATTCGGCACCGTGCGTGGTTACGGTCCCTTCGCTGCCGGCATTTACATCGAGTGGGCGCGCGACCTTGCCATTCGCGGCTGCGAGATCAGCAACTGTAGCAACGGCATCTTTGCCAACTCGAAGAACCCAGGCCAGGGCGACCAGATCACCCGCCGCCTGCTCATCGAAGGCAACTACCTGCACGACAACTCCAATCCCTACATCGCCAACCCGGATGACCCGGATGGTGTGCCCCTGAGCAATGGCTTCAGCGAGCACCACGTCTATGTCGAGTGCGCCGGTAACATCATTCAATACAACCGTTTTGGCCCCTTGCGTCCCAACGCCCACGGCACGGCGATCAAGAACCGCTCGTCCGGCCTCATCATCCGTTACAACGAGTTCGTCATGGATGGCCAGTCGAACGTCATCGCCATGCCAAACTGCCAGGCAGGCACGGGCGATATCGACCTCCAGCCTGACTACCGCGACGCCTATGTCTATGGCAACCACATCACCATCAAGGACTACCCTGGAAACATCACCGCCTTCCAGTGGGGCGCGTTTGATGGTGCTCCGCTCTATGTCCCTGTCTATCGCGGCACGCTGCATCTGTATAACAACACCATCGTGAACCACCACGCCGGTGTCGCCCTTCTTCTCCTCCCCGGCTCAAGCTACACGTCCAACGCCACCATCACCAACCCCACCTACGAGAACGTTGATTGCCGCAACAACGTTATCTACACGGACCCGGCTCTCCAGGCCAACATCTATGACGCCTTTCGTTTCATCAACAGCGGCACCACCAACGGCGGCGGGGACATCACGCTCGGCAAGAACTGGGTCAGCCCCGGCTGGCGCAAGACCGCGCCTTCTCAAACCTGGTCCGGCGAGCTGATCGGCACCGGGAACCTCATCGTCGGCGATGCGCTTGGCGCGAATGACCCGCACTTCATCGACATGAATGCGCGGGACTACCATGTGCTCACGCCGTCGAACATCCTGGATGCTGGTGAGGTGATCGCCGGTCTGCCGCTCGATCTCACGGTGACGCGCGAGTATGTGTTCCCGCAAAACTCTCAGGCGCGCACGTTGCAAGGCATCGCGATGGATCTCGGCGCTCTGGAGAGCACCGGACTCGCCAGCGTGCCGCCGCCAGGGGGCGCAGTGCAGTTCAGCGTCGGTAGCTTCAGCCGTAGCGAGTCTGGTGGCACGGCTACCATCACGGTTACGCGGCTTGGAGGAACTTTGGGACTGGTCGGCGTGAGTTTCGCCACGATCGCAGGCGGCACGGCTGCTGACGGCGCGGACTATACCGGCGTCGTCGGCACGCTGGCATGGGGCGATGGCGACAGTGCGCCGAAAACCTTCGCAGTGTCCGTCTTGACTGACACCGAGATCGAAAACGCCGAGACCATCAGCCTCGCGCTCTTTTCCCCCAGTGGCGGTGCCGTGCTCGGTGTGACTGATGCCGCCACGCTCACGATTCAAGACGATGACACGCCGCCTTCCACCCTCATGTATGCGCTCGGTCATACGAGCAACGCGCTCTTCCTGTTCAAAACTCAAGCGCCCGGCACACCGCTCAGCTTCACGCTTCCAAGCGGACTCGTGGCCGGCGATTCCTTGTGCGCACTCGCCGTGCAGCCAGTCACGGGAAAGCTTTTCGCTGTCGGCACCGCAGGCGTGCTCTACACGGTGAATCCATTCACCGGCGTCGCTGTCGCAGTTGGCCCCACACTTTCGCCAGCCCCCACGGGTGAGACCATGGACCTCGCGTTTGATCGCGTGACGGGGCGTCTGCGTTTGTTCACGACCTCTGGGCAAAATATCGTGATCAACCCAGCCACTGGCGCGGTGATTTCATCCGAGACCGTTCCCGCCTACACCGCAGGCGATGTGAACGCGGCCGCCGCGCCGCAGATCGTCGGTGCGGACTTCGCGTGGATCGGTGGTTTGCAATCACTCTATGGAATCGATGCCGCTCGCGACACGCTTGTTAGCATCGCCAGTCCTGCGACGGGACAGCTCGCCACTATCGGCATGCTTGGCTTTAACACCGAGACGCAATCTTCGCTCGAGATTCCATCAGGGGCCGCGTTTGGCTGGGCCAGCCTCAGCCTGCCAGGAGCGACCGGATCAGGCCTCTACGCCGTCAATCTCGGCAAAGGAACTGCCATCTTCCAGGGTGCGATCCGTAACGCCGAACTCGTGCGCGACATCGTCGTCGCACCACCGCGCGACGTTTGGAAACAGGCGCGTTTTGGCACGGATGCAGGCAATCCGCAGATCGGCGGAGATGAAGCCGATGCGGATCACAATGGCGTCAGCAACTTGATGGAATACGCGCTTGGTGCGCAAGTCGGCAGCCCGCCTTCGGCGTTCATGCCGGTGCCCGGCTACGCGGGCAATTACCTGTCGCTGAGCTTTACGCGCGGAGGAGACGCCGTTGATGTGATCTACACGGTACAAGTCTCCGACAACCTTGGCACATGGCAGGATGGCTCCGTTTACTCGTCGTATGGCGACACACCATCGAATGCCATCACCACCGAAATATCGCACACGGCTGCGGGTGGTGCGGAGTTCATCACGGTGCGCGACAACGTGGCTATTGGCGCTTCGGGCCATCGGTTCATGAGGCTTCAAGTCACAGCACCTTGACCGATGAGGGCCATGCTCCCGCAGGTGCATTGTTCGTTTTGCGATCAGGCCGGACAGTCGGCGCATGAAAGCAACACTTCTTCTTTCGCTCGTCTCCCTCTCCGTCATCGCTGGTCCGATCCAGAATGGCGGTTTTGATAGTAATCCCGCGAACCTTGCTCAGATCACTCCCTGGCAGGTGAATGGCACAACGGTCGGGCTCGGCGTCACTTGCACCGCTTCGGACTACACCTCGCCACCACTCTCGCTGCGCGTGACAGGTCGTGGCACGGCGACGGACGGGCCGGTGCAGCAGCAGAATGTGCTGGCTGCGCTGACAAACGGCGAGACTTATGTCACACGGTTCAAGATTAAATCCGAAGGCCAGGCGCAGATACGCTGCCTGTTGTTTGTGGCCTCCAGCATTGCGCAAACACCGATCCTGATGGCGGAGACGGTGGTGCGCAGTGATCGCGTAGGTCAATGGGTGACGGTGGAAGGTTCCGCGCCGGTCACATGGACCGGCACACCCACAGCGGCGCGGATGTATTTTGCCGTGGAGCAGCTTTATCCGGGCACGGCTCCAGTGAGTGCCTTTCCGTCCTACAATCTCGACGATGTCTTCATGGAACTCGACAACGACGGCGATGGTCTCAGCAACGCCGAAGAAACCACCACGAATCCGAACGCGAAGGACACCGACCTCGACACGCTGCCGGACAAATGGGAACTGGCGCACGGCCTCAATCCAAACTCCGACACCGATGCCGCACTGGATGCGGACAGCGACGGGCACAGCAACAAGATCGAATACTGGGCCAGCACGAATCCTCTCAGCTCCACGTCGTATCCAGGAGTCACGAGTGATCCGCAGGCAAGCACGGCGACGAAGGCGCTGCTCTACTATCTGCAAACACGCGGCGCTCGTGGCAACGGTCGTTACCTCACCGGACAGCAGGCGCACGACATCGCCAACGGCGACTACACGAACTACGTCGTCGGATTGAACACGCTCATGACCAACGCGGGCTTCCCGAGTTGGGTTTCCGTGCTTGGCATCACGGCGGAAGGCCCCAGCGCGGCCCAGCCTTTGCAAATCACCGCCAGCGGGCCTGTCGGACGTGCCTACATGGATGCGGGCGGGCTGGTAGTGCTGCATTTCACGCCGCGCAATCCGTGGACGAACAACTTCAATGGGGACAAGACCGGCGTGAACATCGCGGACCTGCTCACACCCGGCACGGTGGCCAATCTGCGCATGATCGGCTGGATGGACGCCATCGCTGCCGAACTGGCGCTCTTCGGCCCGGATCGCCCAGTGATCTTCCGACCCTTCTCCGAGCAAAACGGAAGCTGGAACTGGTATGGCCGCCTCCAGCAGGATGAATTCGTCACCATGTATCGCTGGCTCCGCGATTACATGGTGAACGTCAAAGGCCTGCACAACATCATCTGGACCATCGAAGGCCACATCGGCATTCATCGCCCCGCTGGTGCAGGCAGTGCGGGCGCAGCGATGGACTACTACTACCCCGGCGATGACGCCATCGACCTCATCGGCTTCAGCGCCTACGTCAGCGGCTGGAATCCCGGCTTTGATGCCGATGCCCAGTCACGCCTGCATCCCAAAGCCTTCGCCATCACCGAGGGCGGCCCGCCGCCGAATGAGGACGATGTGCCGAATGCCTACAACTCGACCTACCTGCCCGCGCTGGACACCTGGTATCCGCGCGCGGCGTTCTTTGTCATCTGGAACAGTTGGCCCACCGGCCCCTTTGTGGCGATCAAAGACAACGCGAACTACGTCCCGCTGCTCACCGACCCAAGCGTGACGAACCGTGAAAACGTGAACTTTCTGAACACCACGGCTTACTGGCAGGCGGCGAATGGTTTGCAAAATCAGAAGCTGGATGGTGACGCAGATCACGACGGCCTGGCAAACGTGCTGGAGGCCGCGATGGGCACGAACCCGCTCATGCCGGACAGTGCCGCGATGCCGATGCAAAGTTTCGTCGCAATCAGCGGCCTGAGTTATTCAGCCCTCACCTTCACGCGTGATCCTGCCATCGCCGATCTCATGCCCGTGGTGGAATGGTCGGACGATCTCCTCAATTGGAGCGCTGCGGCCACCACCGAGGTCTCCCGCATTCTTTCTGGCGGACTCGAAACCATCACTGTGCGTTCAAATGTGCCTGTGGGAGTTGGGCAGCAGTTCCTGCGGGTGAAGGTCGATGCGCCGTGAGATTCCAGATGCAGTGTTCGTTCTCGTTTCACCATGACACGCACCACTCTCCTCCGCTGCCTCCTCACTCTCAGTCTCGCCACATTCGCGCGGGCAGACACTCCACCCGCAGGCCTTCGCATCCTCACCGCAGGCCACAGCTTCCATGTCTGGATGCCAGGCCTGCTCATTGAGGCCACGAAGAATGCTGGCATCAACGGCCATCAGCAGGTCGGCCTTTCCTCCATCGGCGGATCGCGCACCATCCAGCATTGGGATGCGCCGGGCGACAAGCAGAAGATCAAACCCGTGCTCATGGAAGGAAAAGCGGACGTGCTCACGCTCTCGCCGATCTTCCTGCCTGACGCAGGCATCGAAAACTTCGTGAAGCTTGGCCTGGAGCACAATCCGAAGCTGCGCATCACCGTGCAGGAGTTCTGGATGACGTTTGATGATGGCTCACTCTGGGGCAAACCGCTCAACGGCAAGATCGTTGACCGCGACAGCAAGACGATGGCCGACCTCCACGTGGCCCACGACGACTACTTCAAGAGCATGGACGACCATGTGCGCGAGCTGAACGCGAAATACGCCAAGGGCAAGCCTGCCATCCTCGTCGTCCCCGTCGGCCAGGCCGTGATGGAACTGCGCCGCCTCATCATCGAGGGCAAGGCACCCGGCATCGCGAAGCAGAGCGATCTCTTCACCGATCCCATCGGCCATCCGCGCGATCATGTGAAAGCCATCGCCAACTACTGCCACTACGCCGTGATCTATGGTCGCAGCCCCATCGGCCTCCCGATGCCCGCCGCCATCGCCAAACTGCCCGAGGCGGAAAAACTCAACGCCCTGCTCCAAAAACTCTCCTGGGACGCCGTCACGCAGCATCCCCTCAGCGGCGTGAAAGCCAAATGAGCACCTTCAAGCTCGCCCTCGCGCAAATGCCCGTCATCGGCGGTCAGCGGGAGGAAAATCTGCGTTGTGCTGTCTCATCCATCGCCCAAGCCGCCAAGGCCGGTTCCGCAATCGTCCTGCTGCCGGAAGCTCTCGATTGCGGCTGGTGCCACGACTCCGCACACACCGATGCAGGCACCATTCCTGATGGTGATGCCTGCATGCGCCTCCGCGATGCTGCCAAAGCTCATCGCATCCACGTCTGCGCCGGTTTGATCGAGCGCGCAGGCGATCAGCTCTTCAACAGCGCGGTGCTCATCTCGCCAGAGGGCGAGGTGTTGCTGCATCATCGCAAACTCAACGAGCTCGCCATCGCGCATCATCTCTATGCGCAGGGTAATCGCCTCGCCGTCGCGCACACTCCGCTCGGCACCATCGGTCTCATGATTTGCGCCGATGGTTTTGCTTCCGGTCAGGTTGTGAGCCGTGCGCTCGGCCTCATGGGCGCGCAGATCATTCTCTCGCCCTGCGCCTGGGCCGTGCCGCCGGATCACGACAACGTCAAAGAACCTTACGGCCAGCTCTGGCTCGACAACTACGGCCCCGTCGCACGCGAATTCAACATGTGGATCGCTGCCACGAGCAACGTCGGTGTCATCAGCCAAGGCGAATGGTCCGGCCACCACTGCATCGGCTGCTCGCTCGTGATGAGTCCCAGTGGCAAACCCGTCGTGCGCGGCCCCTACGGCGTGGACACTGCCGCGTTGCTGTTTGTGGAGATCGAATTGAAGTCACCTCCGTTTCGCAGCGATGGATGCGTGTGACTCCGAACGTTCTGAAGGTGATGAAGCTCTTCGTTCCGCTATTTGGCTTTGCCCTGCTGTCATGCGCGATGGCCGATGAGGCGTCCATCCGCGCCGCCGTCGCCAAATCGTTGCCGCTGCTGGAGCGCAGCTCGGTCATTGCCATTGACGAGCGTTCGAACTGCTTCACCTGCCATCACACCGGCCTGCCGGTGATGACCTTCGTCACCGCACGCGAGCGCGGGTTCAAGATCGACGCGGATAATCTCCAGACGCAGCTCCAGTTCACCGCCGACTTCCTCGCCAAAGGCCGCGCGAACTACCTGCAAGGCAAAGGTCAGGGCGGCCACGCTTTTACCGCCGGATCGGCGCTTTGGGCGCTCAAACTCGGCAACTCTAGGCCTGACACGAACATTGAGGCCGTGATCGAATATCTGCTCGGCCATCAAAAAGAACTCGATCACTGGAAGCCGCCGTCCATCCGCCCGCCGAGCGAGGAAAGCCCCTTCAGCGCCACGTTCTTCGCTCTCGAATCCATCGAGCACTTCAGCACCTCCTCGCAACAAGACCGCGCGACTGCCCGCATCGCCCAGGCGCGCGACTGGTTGCTCAAAACGCCCGCGCAGAACACCGAGGACCGCGTTTTCAAGCTGTGGGCGCTTCATTCCGTCAGAGCCGACACGAAGTCCGCCGCGCAAGACCTCCTCCGCACGCAACGCGAGGACGGCGGCTGGGCGCAGCTCGAAAACATGACCTCCGACGCCTACGCCACCGGCACTGCCCTCGTCGCATTGCATCGCACCGGCAGTGTCGCGGCGGATGATCCAGCATTTCAGCGCGGCCTGGAGTGGCTGCTCAAAGCCCAGCTCCCCGATGGCTCCTGGCACGTCGTTTCACGCGCCAAGCCGTTCCAGAAATACTTCGAGTCCGGCTACCCGCACGGGAAGGACCAGTTCATCTCCATCACCGCCGCCTGCTGGGCCACGACGGCGCTGGCGCTCGCCTTGCCTGTCGCGCAATAGCGTGTCTATCCTGCGCGTAGTCGTGTCACGATGAATCTCTCCCGCCTTGCGCTGCTCGCTTGTTTTGTTTCCACGGCTCTCCGTGCCGACCTTCCCCAGCCCACTCTCGAACCCACACTGCGTGCGGTTGATTTGACGATCGGCGAGTCTGCTGAGGTCAAACTGGCCGATGGCAGCACCGCGAAGGTCAAGCTGCTCGATGTGCAGGAGAAACGCGACTCGATGGCGAAGGCGGTGCGTGAGGCAAAGGTGCATGTGGAGGTCAACGGTGCTGAAGCCTGGCTCACAAGCGCGAATTACAATCTGCCGCAAAGTGTCGGCGGCGTGCAGATCGACTCCCCGATCACGCGCGGCTACAACGCTGACAGTGGCGAAGATTCGTGGGGACTCGAAAAGGATGCGCGGCTGCGTTTGTGGCCTGCCGGATCGCCTTGGATCAATCCGGGCACCTTTGTGTATCCGCTGAAGCAGCGCTGGTTCGCCACCTCGACGCAGTTTTCCAACGAGCCGACCTATGTCGATGGCGGCGACAAGCCGGATCGGAAGAAGATCTATTATCACAACGATCTCGACTTCGGCGGCTGCGAAGGTCTCACGGAGGTCGTCGCGGCCACAGATGGCCTCGTGGTGAGTGTTTCGGAGAAGACGCTGCCGGGTTACTCGCTCACGCCGGTGAGACCGCGTTACGATGTGGTGTATCTGCTTGATGAGCGCGGCTGGTATTACCGCTACAGCCACCTGCACACGATTGATCCAGCGATCACGATGGGGGCACGCGTGAAGCTGGGCCAGCGCATCGGCATCCTCGGAAAGGAAGGTGCGAGCGGCGGGTGGACGCATCTGCATTTCGGCATCAAGAGCCGTCAGCCCTCCGGCAAATGGGGCACGCAGGAAGCCTATGCTTTCGCGTGGGAGGCGTATCAGCGTGAGAACAAGCCTGCGGTCATCGCTGTGGCGCGTCCGCATCACTTCATCCGTGCTGGCGAGATGATCACGCTCGATGCCTCGAAGTCGTGGGCAGCATCTGGCACAATCAAAAGCCACGATTGGACGTTCACAGATGGAAAAATCGCCTCCGGTGCGAAGATCAAGCGCACTTACGCGAAACCGGGCGCTTACAGCGAAATCCTGAAAGTCACGGATGACTCTGGCAACGTGAGCTACGACTTCGCCATCGTCCAAGTCATCGGCAGCGACGAAAAGAATCTGCCGCCGACGATTCACCCGACCTTCTGGCCCACCACCGGGATCAAGCCTGGCACTGAGATCACCTTCAAAGTCCGCACCTTCCGCACCACCGGCGGCGAGATCTGGGACTTCGGCGATGGCACGCCGAAAGTCAGTGTGAAGTCGGATGGCAATGCCAAGGCGCTGGCTAAAGACGGCTATGCGATCACGCAGCACTCGTTCGCGAAAGCGGGCAATTTCATCGTCAGCGTGGAGCACACGAATGAACGTGGAGAACGCGTCGTGGGCCATCTTTGGGTGCGGATCGACAACTGATAAAGTTTTGTGGGTGCTGTAACCGCCCCGCATCCCGTGCGTAGAAGCCCGCAAAGGATGTGTCATCGTGATTCCCAGCTTCCATGATTTTGACCGACAGCGAATCCCGCGCCTGCATGGCCGCATGGCCGCATGGCCGCGTGGCTGCGATGCAGCGACGAGGGCGCGGAGCGGGCGCTCGTGGAGGCGTTTTATCCGTTCGTCGTGGCCCACTCCCTAAAGTTGTGCGGATGTCCGCAGACGGTCTTACAGCACTTGGCTGCGGCCTCGGCATCAAAGCCGCCTGACCGAGGTCACATCGCCAGCACCATTTTGAGAGTAGCGCTGCCGCACCAAATCAATGTTTTCGCTCGAAACTAACATCGTCGTCGCATTTGCGTGGAGAAGAGTCTGGGAGTCCCTCATGATGCCTATATGGCCCCGCCAAAACAGCAAATCTCCGCGGCTTAGCATCGAATCCTTTGGTATCGCCCAACCCAATGACCGCTCTTGCTCAGCGGCGTTGCGGGGAGCCGTGATGCTCGCTGCTCGAAGGGCGGCCTGCACTAGGCCGGAGCAGTCAATACCCAACGCCGTGATGCCTCCCCACAAGTAAGGTGAGGTCATGAACCGCTCGGCTACCTCGACCCAGTCAACTTCCCTGAAATCGACCGATGCAAGATGCTCTCTATGGACGAATCCCTCGGTGAATCTCATGTATTTTTCATGCTCTTCAATGATATGTACCCGGGCGTTCATCGGCAGCGTGGCGATGGGTTTTGATTTAAAGCTCAAGCAAGGGTAAACGAATGTGAGAGGAGCCGTGACACGGTGCGTTGCCGGCGGCGACTGCGGGCGTAAAAACGAGTCTTTCACATAACCCACGCAGCCATCATACCGGAGCTCGACATGGTGGTAATCGCCAATCGTGCAAAGAACGCGGACCGCATCGCCATACAATGCTTGTGTTTCAATTCTGGCGTTATCATTTGGCTCAATCTTCAGGTCTGCCAGAGGGACTCCGATTTCGCACCATCTAGCACTCAATTCAGGCACGCGTGGAGCGTCATTGGGAGTGTCGGGCCGGGCGAGAATGCCGGTAGATGCCGACTTGAATTTTTTTGGCTGAGTGGTCTTCCAGTCAAAAAGCTGATCGACAAAGGTGTTGGGGGCTGTTTTGGATGGTGATGTGAAGTAAGCGCTCATACGCCGCGACTGTCACCAGCCGACGGCGATCTCCTAGCCGCTTAAATCAGGATGATTGTCACTGAAATCCTTGCGGGCATGGCTCGGAAAAAGTTGGCAAATCGAAGTTTTTTTCGGAACATGCACTCCTCCTATCCAATGAGCGCCCCTATTCTGCCCGCAGACAACTCCGATGCTCTCGTTCATCCAGAGATAAACGACTGCCTCATCGCAGCAAGAGAGTTTGCCAATCATCTGCTCGAATCGAGAGCCTCTGACGACACGGCACGGCATACCTCTGAGTTGAAAACACTCCATGCGCTGATGCAGGCATTTCGAATCAAGCGTAAGCTCACTTGGCTACAGATTGGGACCGGAACCACCAAAAAGGCGGTCGTTGGCTATACTGACAGCCTCAACAAGTCACTCGCCAAATGGAATCGCACACGAGCCACAACGATGTGCATCCAGCGAGATTATGTGGCCAACGATTCGGAAAAGCTATGGTTGAGCTTCGAGGTCAACAAAGACCAAAAGGCGATCAAGCACACTTTTGAGTGGAAGATAGGAACCAAAAAAACAGGCATAACGAGCCTGACAGTCGAGGACATCCAGGTGATCACGGGTCACAAGTCAAATTTCGGTCGTCTGGACATCATTCTCACCCCGAGTCATTCTTGGCTGCCCATGCTTGATCCGCCAGATCGTCCGGCGCATGTGGGTAAATACGAGGTGCGCAAGGCGAGCCATTGGCGCGACTTTTTGAATGAGAGAGCTGCTGCCCAACCGCCCAGGCCTGTGCCAATCAAATCTTATCTTTGGCATGTGGAACGATGCTACCCCTACAGCCGCAACACCATCACCGGGCGCACTCAAGTGATTGTTTTAATCAGGGGCTGCGGATTCGATGACCATGTGGCAACTACAAAACAGCTCGACAAACCGATCTGGGAATATGGCCAAACCCTCCGGACGCATCTGATGAACACTCCCGTGCCGGGTTTTGCCCCCCATTTTCCGCTCGGCAGCGCCAACCCTTTGAGTGTGGATGTGTGTGTTGTCACTAACGATGGTGTTTTGATTGTGCGCCAACAGGAGTTAAACGGACCGTACGAGTCCGCGATCTACGGCTATGTTGATGCGTTGGCAGATGTCCATCGTCTAGATCCTCATCTACCGTCCCCAAAAGACACCGTTTTTCATTGGGGGTGCCGTCTATTGAATCTACAGGTTCCGCTTTCTGGAATTCATTGGCTGGGTGTGTCGATGGACAGTCAGGATGGCACAGTGTCACTGTTGGGCGAAGTGCATGTGAACCTTGCGTTTAGTGAGATCGAGAAGCGGGTTAAAGAGGCAGCAGAGTACACACATCGCACCCAAAAAATCGCGGCCGTGCCACGAGGTCTTCAAAATACTAAACAGTGGCTTGAGATACAGCGCAAAACAAACACGCCTCCTCGTTCTCATGTCCAGGCATCCATCATTCTGACAACCTGCAACCTGCAAAATAGTCGTGGAACGTCTTTTAGAGCGAAGTCGGCGGTGGTGGACTAGCAATCCACGAAGGCGAATCAGCGAGCTGTTTCCGCATCTCTCGAAGCACGCGGACGAGCTGTGCCTCATCAACTCGATGCACACCGAGCTGCCCGCGCACGCTCAGTCGTTTTTGAAGCTGCACACGGGCAATTCGCAGTTCGTGCGGCCCTCGCTGGGCGCGTGGACACTCTACGGCCTCGGCACGGTGAATGAGAACCTGCGAGGTCGAGGGCGCGATCGAGTCGTTTGAACTCGCCTTCAAGATGCAAAGCGAGATGCCGAATGTGATGGGTCTCACGAAGAAATTGCAGGCGACACTCGATGCGTATGGCATCGGCACTGACAGCCCGACGGACAACTTTGGCCGCAAGTGCCTGCTCGCAGGTCGCATGGTCGAGGCAGGCGTGCGTTTTGTCGAAGTGATGCACAGCGACTGGGATCATCATTTCAAGCTGTCGAAAGACCTGCCAGATACCTGCATGGCCGTCGATCAACCCATCGCCGCGCTGCTCGCCGATTTGGGTGCGCACGGCATGTTGAAGGACACGCTCGTCGTCTGGTCCGGTGAATTTGGCCGCACGCCGCACGGCCAGGGCGCGATGGACGCGATCACAACAACAAGGGCTTCACCGCCTGGATGGCCGGCGGCGGAGTCAAAGGCGGTCTGCGCTACGGCAGCACCGACGAATCGGCTACGAGGCCGTGGAGGACAAGATGCACATCCACGATCAGCATGCGACGATCCTGCATCTGCTCGGCCTCGATCACGAACGGCTCACTTATCGCTATGCTGGTCGTGATTTCCGGCTCACGGATGTGAAGGGCGTGGTGGCGAAAAAGATCCTCGCCTGAGGTGAAATTAAGTTGCCCGAAAGAGAGGTGCGTTGGATCCGTATTTTGCCAAACGGTATACCAAATGCAGACATCCACCCTCATCGCCTCTCGCTCCGATTCAGCCGCCTCGCGGCTGCGAGCGGACATCCTCAGCGGCACCGCCGGACCGGGCACCTTGCTGGCTGAATCGGCGGTGGCGCTGCGTCTTGGCGTGAGCCGCGTGCCGGTGCGCGAGGCCTTGTTCACGCTGGAACGCGAGGGCTTGGTCGAATTCAGCCCGACGGGCCGCGCGTTCGTGAAGGAACTCACACCACAGGATTTTGAGGAGCTGTTTGTGCTGCGCCTTTCCCTGGAGCCGCTGGCATCACGACTTGCGGCACCACGGCTGAAGGAATCGGCCGCCAAGCTCGAAAAGAATCTCGCCGCCGCGCACCGTGCCAAGTCCGTGCAAGAGGTCACGCGCCTTGATCTGGAATTTCACCAGATCATTCTTGAAGCATCTGGCAATACGCGGCTTTTGAAGCTGTGGCGTTCCTTGCGCGGTGAATTGGAACTCTGGCTCGGACGGCTGCATCGCCGGCACCAACTGCAAACCCGCGAGACACTCAGCGAGACGGCTGACGCCCACGAAGCCATCGTGAATTGCTTCAAAACGCAAACTCCCACCGCCTGCGAGCGTCTCATGCGTGAACACATCCTCGGCTGGCGCGAATGGCTGCCGCTTTTCCAATGAACCGCATCTTCCAGAGCCTGATCGTGGCCTCTCTCGCGCTGTCTTCGGCGCGGGCAAACGATGGCATGGCCTTCTTTGAAGCCAAGGTGCTGCCAGTGCTGCAAAGCCGCTGCTACGAGTGCCATTCGCATGAGAAGAAGATCAAAGGCGGCCTGGCGCTCGATTTGAAGACGGGCTGGCAGACCGGTGGAGACAACGGGCCCGCCATCATTCCCGGCGATCTGGCGAAAAGTCATCTCATCCAAGCTGTGCGCTATGCCGATCCCGAAACAGAGATGCCGCCGAAGGGCAAACTCGCAGCGAGCGAGATCGAAGTGCTGGAGAAATGGGTCGCGATGGGCGCACCCGATTCGCGAGTGGCGAAAGTGACGGAGAAGAAGGCGCGCGTGATCGACATCGAGGCCGGAAAGAAGTTCTGGGCCTTCCAGCCCGTGCGCGATGCCAAAGCACCTGCTGTGAAAGACACCGAATGGCCGCTGGATGCCATGGATCGCTTCATCCTCGCGAAACTCGAAGCCAGTGACCTCATGCCGAATGCGGATGCGGATGTTCACACCTGGCTTCGCCGCGTCTCCCTCGATCTTATCGGCCTGCCACCGACGCCGGAGGAGATCGAGATATTCACTGCGGATCTCAATCATTCGTCATTCCACATTCGTCATTCGGCATTTCCGAAGCAGGTGGACCGGCTTCTTCAATCCAAGGCCTTCGGCGAGCGCTGGGCGCGGCACTGGCTCGACCTCACCGGTTATGCGGATCAGATAGGCACCTCAAACAACGTTTTCGCCGAGCATGCGTGGCGTTACCGTGACTACGTCATCAACGCCTTCAACAACGACAAGCCTTTCGACCAGTTCATTCGCGAACAAGTCTCGGGTGATTTGCTGCCGTCTGATTCACCGCAAAAGCGCGCCGAGAACATCATTGCCACCGGCTTTCTCGTGCTCGGCGATGTCGAAATCGTCGCCGTGGACAAGCTCAAGATGGAGATGGACCTCGTGGACCAGCAGGTGAGCAAGGTCGGCACCGCCTTCCTCGGCATGACGCTCGGCTGTGTGCGCTGCCATGACCACAAGTTCGATCCCATCGCTCAGACGGACTACTACGCCATCGCTGGCATGTTCCGCAGCACCGACTCGACCTACAAGACCGACAACGGTGTGTGGAGCAGCGTCCACAAGGCCGAACTCCCCGAAACACCCGAGCAGAAGGCTCAACGTGAGCAGTTCCTCGCCGCCAATGAAGCGAAGATCAAAGCTCTCACGACCGAACGTGAAGCCGCTGAAAAGGAAAAAGCCACGCTGGAGCCGCAGATCGCCAAAGCGACGAAGGAAACCAAACCCGATCTCGAAAAGAAGCGCGATGTGCTGGCCGCACGCATCAAAGCCATCAGCGGCGAAGTCGAACACGCCAAGTTCTTCGCGCCCATCGCGCCGAAAGCCTTCGCCGTGCATGATCGTGAAAAGCCCGCCGACATGCAGATCACCATACGCGGCAATCCGTATGCGCTGGGCGACTCGGTGAAGCGCGGCGTCATGCGCGTGGCCTCGTGGGGCGAAATGCCGCCGATTCCTGCGAATCAAAGCGGTCGTGTGCAGCTTGCCGACTGGCTCGCAGATGCACGCAATCCACTCACGGCTCGTGTCACCGTGAACCGCATCTGGCAGAAGCTCTTCGGCGAAGGTTTGGTGCGCAGCGTCGATTACTTCGGCGTGCGCGGTGAGGCTCCTTCGCATCCCGAATTGCTCGATCATCTGACCACGCGTTTCGTAAACGGCGGCTGGTCGCAGAAGCAGCTCATCCGCGCCATCGTGCTCAGCCGGGCTTATCGCATGAGCAGCGCGCACAACGCCCTCGCGATGAGCCAAGACCCGGAGAATCGCCTGCTCTGGCGGATGAATCGCCAGCGGCTCGATGCGGAGGCGATTCGCGACTCCATGCTCGCCATCAGCGGCAAGCTAGCGCGCTCGACAGGAGGAACGGCGCTGCCGCTCGAGTTCCCTGAGAACGTCACCAGCCTCAGCCCGAGGGCAGTGAATCCACCGGCCTTCAATCTCAAGAAGATGCGGCCCATCCAGGACTTCGAGCGCACGATCTACCTGCCCGTCATTCGCACCGCCGCGCAACCCGGCTCCGCGAAGCTGCGCGATGTCTTCGACTTCACCCAGCCCGCGCAAATCTCCGGCAAACGTGCCGAGACCGCAGTGCCTACACAGGCTCTCTTCCTTCTCAACAGCGACATGCTGCGCACCCGCGCGACCGAGCTCGCCGCCGATCTCACGCTGACTGAAACGAACACAGGCACACGGCTTGAGACGCTGTGGCTCCGCGTTCTCGGCCGTCCCATCACCTCCGCCGAGCGCGATGATGCCGTTCAGTTCCTCGAATCCTCACCCGCCAAAACCGCCTGGATCGAGCTGAGCCATGCGTTGCTTTCCTCGAACGAGTTTCTTCTTCGCCTGTGATCATGAACCCGCCCCCCGCATTCTCCCGCCGCTCCTGGCTGCAACGCACCGCCGCCGGTTTCGGCGCGCTTGCCTTGCATGATCTCGTGCAGGCTGCCAGCAGCCCGCTTGCGGTGAAGGCACCGCGTTTTCCGGCAAAGGCAAAGCGCGTGATCTTCCTCTTCATGTCAGGCGGGCCATCACAGCCGGATTTGTTCGACCCGAAGGACTACATCAAGCGCATGCATGGCAAGACGATCTCCGCGCCGATCAACACGAACGAACTTCGTGTCGGCACGGACAAGTTCCTCGCGCTCGCCACGCATGGTGCGGTGCGTCCGCGTGGGCAGAGCGGCATGATGATTTCCGATCTGCTGCCGCACACCGCGACCATCGCCGATGAGATCAGTCTGCTGCGTGCCGTGCATTCGGACAACAACCAGCACCAGCCTGCCGCGCTGCAGTTTCACACCGGTGTCACCGCCGATGTGCGTCCGTCGATGGGCTCGTGGATCAGCTACGGCCTCGGCGCGGAGAACAGCAACCTGCCGAATTTCATCACCATCCATCCCGACAGCGACACGCGGCTCTACGGCGCCTCCTTCCTGCCTGCCGCGCACCAGGGCACGAAGGTCGTCATTCCGCAGGGCGACAAGCAATCGCCCATTGACTACCTCGCCGATGTCTCGGGCGATGCGAAAGCGCAGCGAGCACGCATCGACTTCACCCAGCGCATGAACCGTCGCCTGCTCAAAGGTGCCGAGGTCGATGCGCGGATGGAAGGCATGATCGAGAGCATGGAGATCGCCTTCCGCATGCAAAGCGCCACACCCGAGCTGGTGGACATCTCCAACGAGTCCGAGGCGACGAAAAAACTCTATGGCATCGGCGAGAAGACCACGGACAAAAACGGACGTGCTTGTTTGCTCGCGCGTCGTCTCAGCGAGGCCGGGGTGCGCTTTGTGCAAGTCACCATGGGCGGCTGGGATCATCACGGCAACATTCGCGACGCGCTGCCCAAGAGCTGCTCCGAAACCGATCAGCCCTGCGCCGCTCTGATCAAAGATTTGAAATCACGCGGCCTGCTCGATGACACGCTCGTCGTCTGGTCCGGCGAGTTTGGCCGCACGCCTTGGAGCCAGGATCTCAGCGGCACTTCGCCCATCGAAAAACATGGCCGCGAGCACCAACCCGAAAGCTTCTGCACCTGGATGGCCGGTGGCGGCATCAAACCCGGCTTCACCTTCGGCGAGACCGACGACTTCGGCTTCCGCCCTGTCTCCGGCAAAGTGCATCTGCATGACCTGCACGCCACGATCCTGCATCAGCTCGGTCTTGATCACGAAAAACTGACATGGCGGCATCTCGGCCGCGATTTTCGCCTCACGGATGTCTATGGCAACGTCGTGCGCGAAATTCTCGCCTGACCCTCCTGCCCATACTCCTACTCTTCCTCATACTCAAATTCCGAACACCCCAAGCTTCGCCGACACCATCCATCACGCTCCACATCCGCCCGTCTGAGTATGAGGAGGAGTAAGAGTATGAGAAGACTTCAAACACCATGCCACTCGATCACGAACGACTTATCGTCTATCAGCGAGCCATCTCTTTCATCACCTGGTCTTCTGTGTTGAACAAAGAGATTGGCCCCAGCGGCGATGTCCGCAACCAGCTCGACCGCGCCAGCACGAGCGTTCCGTTGAACATCGCGGAAGGGAATGGCAAGTTCTCCATCCGAGATCGCATCAAGTATCTCGACATCGCTTATGGGTCGGCGCTGGAGTGCTCGGCTTGTCTGGATGTCGTGGTCGCGAAGTTAGCGGCAGCTCCAGGGCGAGTCGAAGAGGGCAAACAAATCATTGAAGAGATCGTGAACCGACTGGTTCGCCTGCGAGAGAGCATCGCAGCACGCGAAACCGCGGAACGGTCGAGCTATCGTGTGCGCGAAGGCGCTGACGACGGCTGGTTCAGCCTTCGAGAGATGGAGGAGGACTCGTGATGACTGGTTTTCATACTCATACTCGTGCTCCTACTCATCCTCAACGTTCGCTCCCAGGCGCTGAGTTCATCTTGGGACGCTCGTTTTTGAGTAGGAGCAGGAGTAAGAGTATGAGCTTCGTGGCGGCACTGGCTTTCAGCTTGAGCGCTGGTGGTCTTGGAGGCGCTGATTTTGAAAAAGATGTCCTGCCTGTCTTGAAGGAGCGCTGCAACACCTGCCACTCCACCGAGAAGCAAAAGGGCGATTTTGATCTGGAGCGCTTCACCAGCCTCGCCGAGATCAAGAAGGAGCCGATGATTTGGGAAGGCGTGCTGGAGCAAATCGAGATGGACGAGATGCCGCCGAAGAAGGAGAAGCAGCTCTCGGCTGAACAGAAAACCACACTGACAATCTGGACGCGAGGCACGCTGGATCAGATCGCGCTGGCGAATGCAGGTGATCCTGGCCCCGTGGTGCTGCGTCGGCTGTCGAACATGGAATACACCTACACGCTGCGGGATTTGACCGGCGTGGAGTCGCTCGATCCGGCGAAGGAGTTCCCGGTGGATGGCGCGGCGGGCGAAGGATTTACGAATGCAGGCGCGGCGCTCGTCATGTCGCCCGCATTGCTCACGAAGTATCTCGACGCGGCGAAAGAGATCGCGAACCACGCGGTCTTCACGCCGCACGGCATGCACTGGTCGCCGAGCACTTCGGCACAGGATTGGACGGATGAAGCGCTCGCGGCCATCCGCGCCATCTATGCACGCCACACAGCCACAGCGACGGGCACGCAAACGGAGGCCCAGGGCATCAAACTCGATACCGGCACTGGCGGCGGGCGTTTGCCGCTGGCGAAGTATCTCGATGCGCTTCAAGGACGCGGCAACGCGGATGGCTTGAGCGCAAAATATCTCCAAATCCTCCGCGAGGCACTCACGAGCACCAAACCGTCGATTTTGCTCGATCCGCTGCGGGAGAAGTTCCGCGAGAAGAAGCTCACCGCCGCCGACATCGGGCCCTGGCAGCAGGTTTTGTGGCGATTCGCCAGCGTGGGCCACATCGGCAAGGAAAACGGCCCGAAGGCCTGGCAAGAGCCGGTGACGCCGCTGGTGCAAGAGCATGAGATGCGGGTGAAACTCACCTCGGATCGCGATGCGACGCTGTATTTGACCACGACCGATGCAGGCGATGGTAGCGCGGATGACGAGGTGATCTGGCAGGATGCGCGGCTCGTCGCTCCCGGACGGCCTGATTTGCCGATCAGCGGTCTTCCAGCGCTCGTGAAGCATTTGGAAGAGCAACGCGCAAAGATCATCGCGACCACGGAGCAGTGCCTGAATGCCATCGCGAGCGGCAAGGACGATGTGGATGCCACTTTGATGACGGCGTGGCGTGAATACCTCGGCTACGGCACCACGAAGCTTGAACCGTTGCTCACCAAGCAGCTCAAGAGCACGCCAGACTATGCTTTCATCCAAGGCTGGCAGGGCGAGCAAGCGCTGAGCGTGCTGGCGAACTCGTCGGATGCCACCGTGCGCACGCCGGGCGTGATGAAGGCGCACAGCATCGCCACGCATCCTTCGCCGAGCCATGCGTCAGTCATCGCATGGCGTTGTGAACGGGCCGACACGCTCCGCATTCACGGTGATGTTTCTGATGCACATCCCGAGTGCGGCAACGGCGTCACCTGGGCGCTCGAAGTGCGTCGCGGCCACACCAGCGAGGTGCTCGCCAGCGGCGTGACGAAAGGCGCGACCGTTTTGCCGATGGGACCGTTTGAAAACGTGCGTGTCGATCCTGGTCAGGTCATCGCGCTAATCATCGGTCCGCGCGATGGCAGCCACGTCTGCGACCTCACCGCCGTCAATCTCACGCTCAGCGATGGCAAGACGACCTGGGACCTCGCGAAGGATGTCTCGCCCAACATCCTGAAAGGCAATCCGCACGGCGCGTGGCATTTCCTCAGCCAGCCAGCCACGCTTGAAGCCGCGCCGAATGTGCCCGCGCCCATCGCTGAGTGGCGGAAGAAGCCATCGGCGGAGCTTGCGGTGAAGGTGCGGCAGTTTTTGGAGAAGGACTTCCCGCTGACTAGTCCGCTGCTGAGGCCGTTTTTGTCGGACAGGTCTGACTCGTCCGACAAGTCTGACATCACGGCCAAAGCGCCTTCTATTATCGAAGTGAAAGTTCCCGCTGCTCTCGCTAACGGCACCGAATTCGTCGTCACCGGCAAACTGGCCTCAACGACGAGCGGCAGCGTGCAAATGCAGGTGCTCACCGAAAAGCCGAAGACCTTCACAAGCCTCGTCGCAGGCAAATCCGAGTCCGCGCAGAAAAGCGGCCAGTGGAGCGACAACAACCTCGTCACGCAGCATAGCGCCCCGATCATCGTGAATGAAGGCAGCGAAGCCCGGAAGCACTTTGAGGCCTCGTTCGACGACTTCCGCGCCCTTTTCCCCATCGCACTCTGCTACAACCGCATCGTTCCCGTGGACGAGGTTGTCACGCTCACGCTGTTTTATCGCGAAGACGAGGCTTTGAAGCGACTCATGCTCACCGAGGCCGAATCCCGCGAACTCGACCACCTCTGGGATGAGCTCCTCTTCGTCAGCGAAGCGCCGCTGAAGCAAGTGGATGCCTTTGAGCAGCTTTATCAGTTCGCCACGCAGGACGCGAAGCCCAGCGCCTTCGAGCCTATGCGGCAGCCGATCCTCAAAGCCGCCGCCGCCTTCAAAGAGCAGCAGAAAGCCGTCATTGAGCCGCAAAAAGCCGCCGTGATCGACTTCGCCGCTCAGGCATGGCGTCGTCCGCTTAGCACGAAAGAAGTTGCCGCGCTGAAATCCTTCCCGCCGCGTCTCATGCTCGCCCGCGTGCTCACCTCGCCCGCCTTTTTGTATCGCGGCGAGAAAGCGCCCGACAAAACCGGCCCCGTGAGCACTCAGGAACTCTCCACACGCCTCAGCTATTTCCTTTGGTCCTCCGTACCCGATACCGAACTCCGCGCCGCCAAGCTCGAAGACATTCCCTCTCAGGCCCAACGCATGCTCAAGAGCGACAAAGTGCGACGCCTCGCGACCGAGTTCGGCTGCCAGTGGCTACATGTGAGGGATGTCGCCACGCTTGATGAA
>Ga0209573_1001883_pt1 | contig 29493 bp, 30 predicted proteins | sample TNRBio252014_DNA_FD_185870 | JGI IMG/M metagenome (GOLD analysis project Ga0209573, IMG submission 185870) | Wastewater treatment Type I Accumulibacter community from EBPR Bioreactor in Madison, WI, USA - TNR Reactor_6/25/2014_ DNA (SPAdes)... | ecosystem: Engineered > Bioreactor > EBPR >...
CGGCCGAGCCGATGCGATTGTCCCACTCCTGCGCGGCGCGCTGATAGGGGCTCTCGACCGGCGCGGAGCTGCCGTAACGGTCTTGCGGTCTCCTGAAGGCGTTCAACATGGCGGTTCTCCAGGGGCTCTAGGACTTGGGTTCATCGTCGGGACGGATCGGCGAGGCCGACATCCCGGGGCTGTTCGCGTCACCGCTGGCGGCCGCGGTCGCGGTGCTTGTGCGCGCCGCCGAGCCCAAACCGCCCCGGCGGGTCCGGGCTCGCGCGACGATCGGCGATGTAGAGTCGGCGTCACCTGCAGAGGCTTCCGCCTTGGATGCCGACGGGCCGCTCGAATCCTGCGCGGGCGCGCTGCGGCTGGTAGAGGCCGGGCTTGGAGTGGAAGCCGGCCCTTGGCTGGGAGACAGGCTCGGGCCGCCGCCGCCAGGGGCTCCTCCACCTGACGACAGGCCGCCAGAAGCAGCCCGCGCGGCGGCCACCTTCGCGCCGCCAGCCGCCGCGCCCTGAGCGATGGCGCCACCCGCCATTCGAGCCGCAAGGCCGACGCCGGCTACGCCGGCAGCGACACCCGCCGCGCCCATCAGGGCGCTGCCGGCGTTGAGCTGCGGGCCGCCGCTGATCAGCGCACCGGCGATGGCGGGGATCTTCAGCGCCAGCATCACCATGACGACGGCCCCGAGGAGCAGGCCGACGTCCTCGTTAATGTCAGGGGCGGCCGAGACCGTGTAGCTGTCGAATACCGTGGTGCCGAGACTGACCACGATGGCCAGCGCCATGAGCTTGATGCCAACCGAGATGACGTAGCCGATCGCGCGTTCGCTCATGAACGAGGTCTGGGTAAGCACGCCGAACGGCACCGTCACGAAGGCGATCAGGGTAACGATGTGGAACTCGATGATCGTCACCACGATCTCGATGGCGAGGATGACAAAGGCGATCAGAATTCCGATGGCAGCGACCAAAGCCATCAAGACAACGTCGATATGGGCAAAGAACTCGATGGGTCCCGGAGCCACTTCTTTGACGTAGAGCATGAGGCCCTTGACCACCTCGATGCCCGAAATCACGATCTTGGAGGGCGAGGTCGTGAAGTCCGCCAAGCTCATCGCTCCGCCACCCGCCTTGAGACCGAGCGCGGCAAAGCCGTTGACGACCGTCTTTGTCAGGCTCGCCCACTGGGTGACGAGGAAGGCGAAGAAGCCGACGAGGAGCACCTTGCGGACGAGCGAGGCTAATACGTTCTGGTTTTCATCGATCGCCCAAAGCAGCGCCGTGATGGTGATGCTGATGACGACGAGCGCCGCCAGCGTTCCAGCCACATCGCCTTGGATCAGCCCGAAGCCTGCATCCACCTGGCTGCGGAAGCGGTTCAGAAAGTCGTCGAGTACTGCGGGGTCGGCGGTCGCCATCATCGTCTCCTGGACACGCGCCTAAAGGCCGCTGGGGTTTTCGACCCGGCCGCGAGGCTTCTTGACGTCCCAGAAGCGGTTACTTTCGACGGTGCCCGCCGCGGCCAGAGCGTTCACGCAGTTGGCGGACTTGCCGAGGCCGCCCGGATCGTTGCGGCATCGCTCGAGCATCGCCCCTCGCTCATCGGCGTGCGCGAGGTAGTAGGCCTTGTCATGGGCAGGTCCAGCCGGGCTACATCCGGCGAGCGTCAGCGCGGCCAGGCCCAAGAATCCGAGCCGGCGCATTACAGATCCCCCGGGTTCTTCACGCGGCTGGCGGGGTGCTGGACGTTCCAGTACCGCTGACTCTCGGCCGCCGCCGCCGCTCGGGCGCCTTGTGCCTGCGCCTCGGCGGTCTGCTGAGCCCGCCCCTGAGTGATCAGGATGGTCTGGAGCTGGGTGAGCTGGGTGCTGAGGCTCGCCAGCAACTGATTGGTCGCCTGGATGGCCGCCGTCTGCCCCGCGGCGTTCTGGGAAGCGGCGACCGCCGCGTTGACGGCCCCGGCGGTCGTCGGCTGCGAGCGAACGATCAGGTTCTGGGTCGCCATGGCCTCCTGGAGGGTCTGGCGGCTGTTGGCCTGCCATCCGGCGAGCGCCTGCCGCGTCTGGGCAAAGCTCATCCCCTTCAGGTCGGTGGGATAGGCCTGCTGAAACTGCTGGGCGAGGTCTTGGCCCTGATAGCCGATGCCCTGCGCGGTTTGGAGAAGCTGCGTCGCCTCGGATGCGATCTGTTGCAGCGGGCCTGTGACGTCGACGCCAAGCTTCTGCAGCATGGCCGCCTGGCTGGCGACCTGCTGCTGAAGTTGCGTGATCATCTGGAGCTGTTGCTCCACCTGCTTGATGGCCTGGACGATGGCCTGCGGATCGATGACAGCGATCTGCGCCTGCGCCGGCGGCGGCGCGGTCGTGCTGAGACCCAGACTGAGGACCGCGACAACGGCGGTAGTGGCGACGAGCCTACGCATGGCGAGAGTCCTCCGAGGGGGGTGGGGAAGGGGAAGTGACCAGCGGTCCTGCGGCGTCCGCGCGCTCGAAGAGCGGCTCGGTCAGCGCGCGGAACAGGGCCGCGGCGCCGAACAGCACAATCCCGAACACGAGCAGGAAGAAGTTGTGGTGCAACGGCGTCGCGAAGATCGCGACAAAGCCGGGCGCGCACAGGGCCAGGAACAATAGCCGCCGACGCCGGCGTGTCCGGGTCCAGCGCGCCGGCACCCGAGACGCAAGACCCGCGAAGGCGTTGATCCAGAGGGCAATGAGTGGCTGGCGGCCAAGACGGGCCGCAGTCGTTTCATCCGGTTGGCGAGGCACGGTCATGCGACCCTCGCCTCGACGAGTTGGTCGCTGAGGTATTTCGCGACGTCCGGGTGTCCGACCGTCGCGAAATAGGCTGGCGCAAACCCGGCCCGCCCGTGCTCCTCAAGGAGCGCCGTCATGAGTTGCTGATCGCCGGGCGAAGAGGCGCCCACGGTCGCCAGGGCCAGGGGCCCAAGACCTAGCTCGAACAGCCGGTTGCCGGTGCTCGACTGATAGTAATATTCCCGCTTGGGCGTGGCGTTGGCGATGATCCTGACCTGCTGCGCGTTCAGGCCGAACGCCTCGTAGAGCGCCAGGATCTGTGGCGTCTGGGCGTCGGGGTTGGGCAGGAAGACCCGGGTCGGACAGTTCTCGATGAGCGCCGGCGCGATCGAGGAGTTGGCGATGTCGGCCAGGCTCTGGGTGGCGAAGACCACGGCGACGTTGAACTTGCGCAGCGTCTTCAGCCACTCGCGGATCTTCGCGGCGAAGGCTCCCCTATCCAGGAAGAGCCAGGCCTCATCGAGGACCAGCAGTGTCGGCCGGCCGTCGAACCGCTTCTCGAGGCTGCGGAAAATGTAGGTGAGAACCGGGGCCAGGGCGGCCTTGCTGGTCATCAGGTCCGACATCTCGAAGGTCTGCCACCGGGCGTCCGACGAGAGGTTTTGCTGGGCGTCTAGGAGATGGCCATGCGGCCCGCTAAGGGTGAAGGGCGCCAAGGCCGCCTTCACTGTGTGATCCTGGATTGTCGCCGCCAGCAGCGTCAGGGTGCGCTGTTCGCGGGGGCCGGCCGCGAGGTTCTTGATCGCGCCCCAGATCTCTTCCTTTACCGGCGGCGTGATCTCCACGCCCTCGGCGGCGACCAGATCCTGCACCCACTCCTGCGCCCAGGCGCGGTCCTCGGCGCCGTCGATCTCCGCCAACGGCTGGAAAGCGAGTTCGCCCTGGTCGCCGCCAAGGTGGAAGAACTGCCCGCCGGTGAGCAGCGTGGCCGCGCGCGAGCTGGCGCCCTTGTCGAAGAAGAACACCTTGGCCTCGGGGTAGCGGAGCCACTGGGTGGCGATCATATTGAGCAGCACCGATTTGCCGGCGCCGGTCGGGCCCACCACCATCGTGTGGCCGACGTCGCCTTGGTGCAGGTCGAAGCGGAACGGCGTCGATCCAGCGGTTCGCGTGACCATGAGGGGCGGCTGGCTGCCGGGATGGCCGCGCTTGGCGCACTCGGCGGTGAGGTGTTCATTGCGCGTCGGGCCGGGCCAGATGGCCGACATCGGCATCATGTCGCAAAGGTTCAGGGAGGAGACGAACGGGCGGCGCAAGTCGGCATAGGCCTGCCCTGGCAGGCTTCCGAGCCAGGCCTCGACCGCATTGATATCCTCGACCTTGCAGACGAAACCCACCCGGTTGATGGCGCCTTCCACTTCACGAACCCGGTCGGCCAGCCGGTCGGGGTCGCGGTCCATCAGGGTGACGGTCGGGGTGAAGTAACCGATGGAGGCGAAGTCGCCGCCGAGGATTGCCAAGGCGGCGTCGGCGTCGTCCGTCTTGGCGGTCGCGTCCGGGTCTTCCAGTTGGGAAGGCTCGTGGGTGATGGCCTCCTTGAGCAGAGCCATGACCCCCTTACGCTTGGCAAACCAGCGTTTGCGCAGCGTGGTCACAGCCCGTCGGGCGTCTTCCTTGTCGAGCGGCAGATAGCGGCACACCCAGCGATAGCCGACGCCCAGTTCGTTCAGGCGGTCGAGCAGTCCGGGGGACGAGGTCGTCGGATAGGCGCGCACCGATATCGTGCGGATGAAGCTCTTCCCGAGCCTGGGAAGAAGTCCGCCCTGAAAGTCATCGTCGGTGAGGAAGGCATCGAGATAGGCAGGCGTTTCGGGGGTGCGGACATAGTGGGGCTTGGTCGAAACGCACCCGTGCAAATAGGTGAGCGTCTCATCGTCCGAGAGCTCCCGCACGCGGGGCATGATCGCGGTCAGGATATCGACCACCTGGCGAACCGTGCCGAGGAAGTCATTGAGGGCCGCGCGATACATCCCCGCGGCGCCGCGGCCCGATGGCGCGTTCTCCAGCAGGAGGCTTTCGGCGGTGCTGACCGCCTCCTCGGGCGGCAGGTAGGTGAGGGTGAGAAAATAGCGGCTCTCGAAGTGCCGCTCCTCCGCCTCGAACGCCACACGCCGTTCATCGTCGATGAGGTCGGACACCGGATCGGGAAACTCGCCGGCCGAATAATCCTGGGAGGCTGCCCGGAGCGCCTCGATGTGTAAACACCAGCGCGAGCCGAGACGGCGAAGGGCGTTGTTGAGCTGGGCGCGGATCGCCACGAGGCTGGCATCGGTCGAGCTGGCGAGGTCCGGTCCCCGGAAGCTGAGGGTCTTCTGGAAGCTGCCGTCCTTGTTCAGGACGAGGCCGGGGCCGATCAACGCGACCCAAGGCAGATGGTCGAACAGGCGCTCAGCCTTCGGGCGGTATTCCTTCAAATAGAGCAAAGTGAAGCCTCCTCCGAGAAAGCTGAGTGCCAGCATCGGGCTGGCGCCGTGGAGACAGGACAAAGAGGGGAGGGGAGCCCAAACGCGCGGGCCGCCCCGACGAAGACAAGCTGCAGGCCGTCAGGCGTCCCAGTAGGGTTTTTGCCGGATGTGGCGGCCGAGCACGTCGAAGAAGTAGGGATCGCGCTTGGTCAGCCAGTAGGCGCAGACGTGGACCGCGAGGCCCAAGGGGATGCCGATCATCGGGACCTGGAGCCCCAGGGCGAGCGTCGCGGTCACGGTGCCGTTCAACACCGCGATCATCCGGGGCACGCCGCCGATAGTCACCGGCTCGGACAGCGAACTGTGGAAGCCGATCTCGAAGCCCTCGATCCGGGATCCCGCCATCCTAAAACGCCGCGCCAGCGGTCAGATTGAAGAAGCTGGTCACGAAGGTTGTCGCCGTGAACGCGATGGCCAGGCCGAATACGATACCGATGCCCTTGCGCATGGCCGATCCACCTTCGGCGAAGGCAAAGCCAAGCCCGGTGATGACGATGGCGATCACGCCGATCGCCTTGGCGACGGGTCCGGCGAGCGAATTCATGATCGTGGTCAGCGGTCCTTCCCAGGGCATGGCCGTGCCGCTGCCGGCCGCCAAGGCCGGCACCGCCGTCACGAGAGCCGCCCCGACGGCGAGCAGCAGAACAGCCCCCATCGGGTGGCCCAAAGTGATCCCACGACGATTTCTGGAGATGGGTCTCATCGCTGGATCCTTCCGTCTCGACAGCCCGTGAAGGCTGGGCCGCCCAACCGTGGGTTGGAGCCGACGGCGGGTCAAGGCCTTTTATTATCTAAAAGGTCCCCAATGTGCTTAATTAAGTGATTTAGAGTTGTGCCAGCAGACGCGGCTGCGGGATCACTCCGACGACCCATCAGGTCGGCGCGCGATGGCGCTCTCTTTCGAAGATTTTGACTGTTTCCGCTACGTAAGGGGCCATTTAAGGGCGGAAGCCCGAGTTCTGTGGGCTGTTGATTCGGCACCCCAGAGCAGGCGTCCGTCATGGCCCGCCATCTCGGGTGGTCGCGCAGACCGAGGTCGCCCGCGACCTGGGAACCGGGTGGACACCAGCCAGACTCACCCCTCAGAAGGCCGCGAAGCTCGGCCCTCAGCAGAAAGCAGACTGCGAACCACGCGAGGGAATATCCCGCGCCGCGCTGACTTCTACTTCTGGGCGGCGTCGCAAGACGCCTCCCAGAAGAATTATCGTCGCGAGCCAGCAACTGGAGACAAGCAAGTGGCCAAGGTCACCTATTGTGAGCATGACGGGATCGAGCACGTCGTGGACGTGACGCCTGGGCTGTCAGTCATGGAGGGCGCCGTGAAAAACAGCATTCCCGGCATCGATGCCGACTGCGGCGGCGCCAGTGCCTGCGCCACATGTCACGTCTACATAGATGGAGAGTGGACAACCAAGACCGGCCGAAAAACGGCGATGGAGGTGTCCATGCTCGAATTCGCGGAGGGTGTGACTGAGGACAGTCGGCTCGCCTGCCAGATCATGGTCACTGACGAACTCGATGGGTTGATTGTGCGGATGCCACAGAGTCAACATTAGCCCGATTCAAGCGACACTGCTGCCCCCTGACCCTGGTGCCTCGGCGTGGGCTCAGACGATCTCGCCGGCGTCCAGCGCGACCCGGATGTCCTTTGTAGCTGAGCAGGTGTTGCAGGGCGTTGTGAAGTGAGTACCGTTGTCGGTCAGCACGATGTGGATCTTGTATGGAACCGCCTCGATCAGTCGCCGCAGGAACTCGGCGGCGGTGCTGCGGCTCACCCGGTCGTGCAGCTCGACGAAGGCGAACTTGCTCGTGCGGTCGATGGCCACGAGCATGTACAACTTGCCATCCTTGGTCCCGACCTCGGCGATATCGATGTGGAAGTAGTCGACTGGATAGGCCTTGAACCGCTTCTTGGCGGACCTCTCGCCCTCTATGGAGGGAAGGCGGGAGATGTCGTGCCGCTGGAACAGCCGGTGGAGCGACGAGCGCGTCAGATGCGGGATCGTCGCCTGCAGGGCGTAGAGGCAGTCATCCAGCGGCAGCAACGTATGGCGACGGAAAGCCACGGCAATGGCCTCTTCCTCCGTCGTCAGCACGGTCGAGTGCGGACCCTTCGGCCCCCATCGCCGCGTCTCGCACCGTGTCTCAGCCGCGCCATTTTCTCACGGTCTTGCGGTTCAGTCCGTACTGTTCGGCGAGCTCCTGGATCGAAGCCTTCGATCGCTGTATCGCCGCTCGGACAACCTACTGAGAGCTCACACCTAGCCCATAGATCCTCCCGATGAGTGCACTCAGCTAAACTGAGTCCCCCACACATCGGGACTGAACATCTAGGCAGGGAGTCAGGCAATGCGCTCAACGGCCGGCATGGCCCATCGGAGGTCCAGGAATTCGGGCCTTGCCAGGTAGGCCCGCAGTCCGGGTCGGAACTGTCCTTTCGGGATGGGCAACCAGTTCTGGGCCATCAGCCCGGCCGGCCGCGTGTGCTGCATGATGATGTCAAGCGACCCGTCAGCGTTCCACAACAACCCTTCTGTCCTGTCACCGATCGAGTATCGGTTGATCGGGTTCGGCGACAGGAACAGGCGGCCGTCTGATTCAATCTGATAGACAGTCAGGGACCAGAATGCGTCGACCGGCGGTCCCCCAGGCGGAATGCGCAGCCGGTAGGCGTTCGATCCGTCCAATGGCGCGCCGGCGGCATCGACCAGCGCATGCGCATAGAACGCTTCCTCAGGCGGCAAGGCGGCCAGCCCCATCAGGGCGACCAGAGCACGCTGAAGGTCGTCGCTGCCGAACTGTCCGGTGGAGAGGAGGGAATAGCTCCAACCGTTCGTCTGTCGGCGCCGGTCTCGGCCGGCGTCGGGCAAGGCCGCCAGTTCGAACGGAATCGTTTCGCGCCACTGCTGCTGAAGGTCGGCGTTCAGGTTCGCAAAAGCGCCGCGAGCGCCTCGCCTCAATCCTTCATGGCGGAATCGGGCTGCATTGAGAACACGTGAATCAGAGGTGGGCGCCCGGGCGAGCATCGCGTTGACCACCTCGAGGAAGTTGGCGGGGTCGTTCACGTCCCGAGGGGGGACCAGCAGCGGGCTTGCCCTGGGCGGGCCGTCAAGTCCGGACAGCTGGATCCTGTCCTGAAGACTATTGACCTTGGCGTACTCGGCGGGGCCCGCGATCAGAATTCGGGCCAGAAGCCAGAGGTCGATTGTCGGCGCTTCCACCTGTGTCGTCGCGGCTGGAACCCGGCCTCGCCACCCCGGCGGCGTCAAAAGGAAACGTCCGCCACGCCCGCCTGTCTTGCGTGTGCCGACAATGAAGAAATTGTCGGTGAAGGCGTCCATGAACACGACACTGAAGTAGCGATCACGGATGTCGGGCACGTCCAGAAGAAGGGGCCCCATCGACAGGTCGATGCGCGCGGTGCTGACCAAGCAGTCATTGTTTGGCGTGGTGATGATGCGAGACGTCGGGTCGGTCAGGCGTCTGCGATGCGTGACGCGATTGAAGGCTCCGCCAGGGTCTTCAGGTGTCGGCTTCGCGACCGCCCAGGCCGTCCGGGCGAACTCAAACAGTGGAAATCCGACGACAAACGCATCCGCGACCCCATATCCACCGCCTTGTCTAGCGGCGGCCAGGGCTCGGATCGGTGCGGACGCGGCCAGGGACGAGGCCAGAAGGGAACGGCGGTTAATTCGATTGGGCATTTGGCTCCCTCGCCGGCGTTAATCGTCTGAGCTCGCATCGGTTGAACGGCTTATCGGCCTAGAGCGGCTTGTCGCCCTTGATGGTGACACGGTTGCCGTATCGGGCGTGCGGCCAGTAGTCCCAGATCGCGTGGTGCTGGGTGCAGCGATTGTCCCAGAAGGCGACGCTTCCGGCTTCCCACCGGAACCGGCATTGGAAGGCAGGGTGGGTCAGGTGGCGAAACAGGTAGGCCAGCAGGGCGTCACTTTCGTCCCCGGGCAGGCCGACAAGTCGTGTGGTAAAGCCGGCATTCACGAACAGCGCCTTGTAGCCGGTGACCGGATGCGTTTGGGCCACCGGGTGAGCAGCGCTCGGATAGGCCGGCTTGTCCGCGACGCCGAGGCCCGCATAGAGCCCACGATAGACGTGCTCCCCGTCATGGATGGCCTTCAGGCCGACAAGGTGCGCCTTCATCCGTTCTGACAGGGCATCCCAGGCTGCGTACATGTTGGCAAACAGAGTGTCGCCACCTTCTGGAGGGCAGGTCTTGAGGAAGAGGATGCTCCCCATCGGGGGCTCTTCGTCGCAGGATACATCCGTGTGCCAGCCTTCGCCGTTGGCGCGTTCGGAATGCTCGTCCGCGGCGATGATCATGAGTTCCGGGAATCCAGGTTCACTCGGCGCCGCAGGGTGGCGGTGGAGGTCACCGAACCGCCTTCCGAACGCAAGCTGTTGATCTGGCGTCAGGGTCTGGTTGCGAAAGAAGATCACCAGGTTTTCGGCCAGGGCCCTCTTAATTTCGGCAAGTGTCTCGTCATCGAGCGGTCGCGACAGGTCCACGCCTGATAGTTCCGCCCCGATGCTTGGCGTCAGTCGTCGAACGCCGAGGCGCTTGTAGTCCTGCATTTCGAATTCATTGAAGACTATCGGTCCCTTGGCGACCTGGCGACGGGAGGAGGAAGCTGACGGGGAGGACATGGACACCATACCTGTCTGTTTGAATCAGGAAACCCCAGACGTCTGACGACAATAGTGGGGAAAGGTCCCGGGGCCGTATCGTTCCGGGGCAGGGATTCGAGCCGCCGACAATCATGTCCGGGCATTGCGGAGCACTTCATCAAGGCCGCCGAGAACCAGGTTCCGCCCGCGCGTGTCGGCCTCGTCGGGAAGCCCGTCCCGAACGGTGCGATATATTTCCCACCAGAGCCGGGCCGTCCGTTTGCGGCGATCAGGGTTCAGGATGGCTGCCCAGAGCACAGCGATCTCGTGTTCCAGTTGCGCGGAAATCTTCGCCAGATAGGCGTTGCCGCCCAACTTCGAAAGAAGGATCGAGACCCCTCGGCGGACGCTGATGTAGCTGCCGATCTGCTCTTCCCCTGAATCGGCGATCTCGATCAACAACTCTACACCTTGTCTGACGGCGTCGAGGGCTGTTGGATCCTTCTGCTCGGCGGCCGCAGCCAGCCGGAGAATCATGCCCGAAACCTCGGCCCGGATGTGAAAGATCGCGATCGTATCCTCATCAGACAGCGACCTGACGGTCGCGCCGCGGTTATCGTTCAGGACCACCAGACGGTCCCGGACGAGCAGCCTCAATGCAGAACGCACCGGCCCACGGCTCACGCCGAAACGATCCGCCAGTTGCTGTTCTCGAATAGGTTCTCCAGGTTTGATCTCGCCGAACTGAATCTGGTCGACGATCAGTGCTGCAATCTGTTCCGGCAGTGCGGCGGTTACAGGCGTAACCCATCCTGAAAGATCGACTGCGCGAAGCAGGTACTTCCGCGAGACGTCTCCAAACGCTCCGGTCATGCCGTGAGACTCGACTCGATCTGCCCAAAACGTCCTGGCGCCACAATCGCGATCTGGATCGCGGCGAGGCTCAGCAATTCGCTGAGGCGGCGGTTGCCACTGATCTTGCCGAGCATTTCGAGCCGCGCCTTGACGGCGGCAAACCGCGCAAACATTCTATGTGGTTCTGGTTGCGCCGCGCCATAGATCGGAATGTCTCCGTGACGCCGTCGGATTTCGTCAAGCATCAGAGAATAGAGCCGGAACCAGACCGCCATGACCTGGTCAGGCTGAAACTCCGTGGTTCCGACTACGCGGGCCCCGCGCCGCGAAGACAGGCGAACGACGCCAAACCACTCAAGGAAATGCAAGACTTCCCGCGCCGTTGAATAGTTACAGTGGTAACGCTCAGTCACTTCGCGCTCTGTGAGTCGCTGATCGCTGGCCAAAACACCATCAACGATCAGGCCCTCCAGATCGCGAGCGATATCTGCGGGTGCCGGACTATGCGTGACGTTTTCTGCGACTGCGTCGCTCACTGAGGTTTTTCCGACTTGCCAACACAGAGTTTCATTGCTTCCCGCCGGTACATCCCGGCGAGAGCGACTTCAAGATGCCCTTCCTCCCTCCCGTCCCGTCCAATTGCCGACGAGACGGCTTGGGCGACGGATAGGCTACCAGCGATACCTGAGTTGCACGCCCCAATTGCGGGGCGTATTGAGCCGCTCCGTGGTGGAGCTGTTGAAGATACTGAACTCTTCATTCGTGGCGTTGGTAACGAAAAGCGAAACCTGCACATCCTTGATATCGACACCGACGCGGCCGTTGATCAGAGACATGTCGGCAAGATCGTAGTTGGGCGTCGTGAGGCCGGGCCGGATCAGTTCCTGGCGGCCGCCCCATTGGCCGCTCCAGTTTACGTTGAAGAACAGCCGGGTGTCGCCGATGAAGGGGCGGTTGTAGTTGACATCGGCGCCGGCGATCCAGTCCGGGACCTGCGGTAGATCTCGGCCCTTGTAGACGCCGTCGGTGACCTCGCCAGATTGCCGGGAAACGCTGCCGCTCAAACGCAACTGACCGTCGAACAGAGTGAATCGGCCCACCGCTTCTGCCTCAACACCCTGGCTTTCGGCCTGGCCGGCGTTGATGAGGAAGGCGACCGCCAGGGTCGGGCAGGCGGGAAGTGAAATTGCGCACCCGTTGTCCGTCTGGACGATCAGGTTTTCTGTTTCGGTCTTATAGGCCGCGAGACCCACAAAAATGGACGGCGTAATATTGCCCTTTAGTCCGACCTCGTAAGTCTTGGACGTTTCATCGTCATACGACGATGTAACTGGATTGGGCGCCGTAGCCAGACCGAGGTTGGTGTTGAAGCCGCCGGAGCGATAGCTCGTTCCGACCTTACCGTAGGCTAACAACCCCACAGGCGTCCGCCACGAACCAATGATGTTGTAGGAGGTATTCGTCGGGGCGATCTGGTCGTCCACGATGAAGGCTGGCCCTCCTGCGGGCAGACCTGTTCCCGCGTCGTAGCGCCGAGCGTGGACGGCCTTTTCGTCTGACGTGAAGCGGGCTTCGCCGGTCAAGTTGATCGTGTCGGTGATATCGAACCCGAGCGAGCCATAGACTGCCGATGACTGGTAGGTCAGCTTGACAGGCGAGCGGGTCCCGAGGGAGGGGCTGAACAAGGTGGGTGTTCGCCGGGCGATTGAGGAGCTGAGGCTCGTTAGGTCGAAGATTTCGGCGCCAACTAGCCAGTCGAGCCGGCCGTCAAAGCCCCCGCCTGCCAAGTGCAGGTCGGTTGTGCGGAGCTCGGTGGTGTCGTTGATGATTGCAGCTTGGCCGGTATCAATCGTGGTGGTGATGATGCCAGCGGTGCGGTTGGCGAGGTATTCAGCCTGGTTGGTCCCGTCAGGGTCGAACTGATAAAAGGACGACCGGCGCCGGCTCGAACTCGTCAGGCTCAAGGTGGCCCAGTCGAACCGGTAGTCCAGACTGAAGATGCCGCCGTCGAGGGTTTGCGTGGCCGCAGGCGGAAGGCTCCAAGTGTAGTCGTACTTCGGCTGGCTGAAGCCGAATGGGAAGCCGGGTCCCGGCGCAATGACGACCCGATAGGTGATCGCCGGGATGTCTCCATCGGAGTGTTCCAGCAGCAGGTTTACGTCGGCCCGCTCACCGCGAAAGCGTAGTTGCCCCCGAAGTCCCGTGCTCTCCTGGCGATCAAAGTACACGTCGTTGATAGAGTTGTAGAAAAAGCCCTTCTCCTGATCGACGGAGTCGATGCCGATCCGGAAGGCGATCCCGTCGGAGACCATGACGTTGGCAACGGCCTGGAACTGCGTGCCCTCGGTTTCGCTTGCGTAGCGAAGGTCAATCCAGCCAGTGTTTTCGAAATCGGGCCTGGCGGACACGACGTTGGCCGCCCCGCCAACTGCGTTGCGACCGTACAGGGCGCCCTGGGTGCCTCGCAGGATCTCTACGCGCCCGAGATCGAACAGATCCAGACGCGTAAAGCTGCGTCCGCCCACCGCGCCGCCGCCGATGTATGCGCCGTTGCGGTAGAGCCCGACGCTCGGGTCTGAAGCGGTTGCGCGGGCGGTTGGCGAGGCGCGGATAGAAATCTCCGAGTTCACTGGCGAACTCGTGTTGAAGAATCGGACGCTCGGCTGGCCGGCCAGCAGATCAAGCGCCGAGGTGGCTCCGCCCCTGTCAGCCAGCGTGGCGGCGTCGATCACCGACGCGGCGACCGGTACATCCGCCAGCTTTTCCTCGCGACGACGGGCGGTCACCACGACTTCGCCGACGCTGACAGACGGTGTGGACGGGGCCGGCGCGGACTGCGCGGACTGCGCCATGGCGATCGCCGGAGTCCCCAAAAGTGCGAAAAGCGAGACGCAAGAGCAAAGCTGACGGCGCATGTTCGTTCTTCTCCCCAAAATGCGCGTTGTAGCCCCGCGCCTGTTAGTTCGTCAGATTGTCAATAATCGACGACAAGTCAACCGGGGTGTCTCAATTGGGGAGGAGATTCGGGGCCGGATCAGTCGCGCAGCGCCGCATAGACCAAGGGGCGCAACGTATCGCGCAGCTTCACCACCCCCGAGGGCAGGAGCTGTGTCATCACCACGACCGACAGCTCACGCCCGGGAGTCGCCCAGAACGTCGTGCTGGCCGCGCCGCCCCAGCTGTATTCACCAATCGATCCGGGGCCGGCCGAGTCATCCAACGCTACGACGCCGCCAAGCGCCTGACCCAATCCGGCGCCCGAGCCGCCCAAACCGAATGGGGCGAACTTCTTCAGCCCCGCAGCTACATGGTCCTGGGGTCCGAAGGGCTTGGTCATAAGCGCCGCCGATTCCGGTTTCAGCACGCGCGCGCCACCGATCGCGCCGCCGCTGGTCAACATGGTCGCGAAGCGGCTGTAGTCTGACAAAGTCGAAATCAGACCCGCGCTGCCGGACTCGATCGCTGGTGGCTTCAACGCCGCGGACATGGCGCCAGCTTCGGCCAGAATCGTTGCGCCGCCCACCTGCGTGTATAGATCCGCCATCCGCCTGCCCTGGCCGCTTGCCACGGAAAAGCCAGTGTCCTTCATGGCGAGCGGCTGAAAAATCCGGCGCCGAAGATAAGTTCCAAAAGGCTCGCCCGCCGCGCGTTCGACTACCAAGCCAGCAATATCGTGGGAGAATCCGTAGAGCCATCCGTCGCCAGGCTGGAATTCCAGCGGAATGGCCGCAAGGCGCTTTGCAAAGCCGCTCAGTCCTCCAATCTCAGATTTGTACATCCAGCTACCGGCGCCCAGGCCCGCCTTACGATAGGCGGCGGCGACAGGACCACCTGACCAGCTGCTGGCAATTCCGGAGCAGTGGGTCAGCAGATGGGCGACTGTCATGGTGCGCGCCGGCTCGGTTGCGGAGAGCGATCCCTTGGCAACGGACAGATTGGCGAACTCGGGCACGAGGTCGGCCACCGGTGTGTCCAGGGTCAGTTTGCCTTCCTCGCACAGAGCGACGACGCCACAGGCCGTGACCGGTTTGGTCATAGAGAATACACGGTAGAGCGTATCGGGTCCGACCCGACTCCGGCCGGAATAGTAGCCCTCGAACATAGTCTCGCCTCGACGGGCGATGCGGATCGCGACGCTTGGCAGTCGGTTCTGAGCGACCAGGGCCGCGAGCGCGTCTTCAACCGGCTTGAAACGCTTATCAGCGGTCTTCGCCCAGGCCACACCGCCGGAGGCGGCTGCGGTTATTCCTGCGAGGATTGCACGTCTCGTGGTCATGTTGTGGCGCTCGACTGATCCTATCAAAGTAGCAATGGTGCAGGGCTGTCCAAAATTGTCAATTATCGACCTTCCTGTACCGCGAGCCGATAGGCAGCGTGGCATGGCGTCTTTGTCGCGAGCTCGGAGCATCGACCCCCGGCGCTCCCCGCTGCGTCAGCGGATCATTGAAAACATGACCGTCCGCCAGTTCCGCGAGAAGGCCCCGCGGGACATTGCTGCGCTTGGTCGCCGATTCGCCCGGCTTCTGAGCCGTTCGCACGACCAAGCATCGCCCGAGAACCTGAGACAATACCGGCTGCACCTGGCGTGAGAGGGCGCGTCGCCGGCCATTATGAACGGCGCTGTCCCGGTCCTTCTTCAAGTTCACTTTGGCGCGCTGGTTCTACGACGGGAGATCCGTCAATCGAACGCAAGCTTGTCTCCACCATCTGTACTCGAGACGGGCGCGAAGGTTTGAAGTTCATGAGGCTGCTGTCGTCCAAGCGTCGCCGTTTTCCAGATCGGGTATTATCCGGCAGGCGAGCCGGCTCCACTCCGCTTCACTCTGGGCCTCCGCGACCTCAAGGAGATGCCTAGGGGCATTGCGCTTCCAAACAGGTGTCGGGTCGGGGGCCACCTTGGCGGAGGGAATAACAGCCGACGGCCCATGCGCCGCAACAACAGGTCGAAGACATGGCCGCACCGACCAGCCGTGACAGAACTCTCAGATCAACCTTGCCAATGAGGTGCCGTGCAGACATGTCGGCGGTCATGACGGGAAGCCTGACGATGATTCCGACGTTGCTGCTGTGCGGGGCGCGTCCGACCGGTTGGCCAGGCGAGGCTTGTTCCTGCTCGGCACCCTTCTCTCCGGCATCTGGGCTAGGGCGGTGTGCCCGCTGCTGGAGAGCGGCCTGGTTCCGGCGATTTTCGCGGCTATCGCGGTTCAGCTGGTTCTGGTCAGCATGATGTACGGTCCCCAGGCGGCGCTGTTCGCCGAGATCTTCCCGAAGTCCGTGCGCTACTCGGGCGCGTCTCTCGGCTACCGGATCGGGGCGGTCGTCGGCGGAGGCGTAGCGCCGATTGTCGCCAAGGCCCTGTTCGCCCGCTACCAGTCGAGCCTGCCCATCGCGATCTATCTAGCGGCGACCTGTGTGGTCTCGTTCCTCAGCGTCGTGCTGCTCAGCCGTCGGATGCTCCAGCCGCCTGAGCGGGGACCTAGGTTCAATTGAAGGAGAATCCGGCGATGATCGACACAGACAGACGAGCCTTTCTTGGCGCGGGGGCGCTTCTCTCCATGGGTGCGGCGGCGTCAGGATCATCTGCTTCCGCCGCCGGGCGCGCCGCGGAGTTGATCGAGGCGGACCTGCTCCGGTACGCACGGTTTGGAAACAAGCGCGCCGGCGGACCCGGCGACACCGCTTGCGGCGACTGGCTGGCGGGCGAGCTGGAGAAGGCCGGCTACGCCGTGCAGCGCCAGTCCTTCGCCACGCCCTATTTCGAGGTGCGCCGCGCCGATCTGGCGATGGGCGGGGACAGCGTGCCGGTCTACCCGCAGCCGATCGTGACGCCGACCGGGGCCGACGGCGTTTCCGGCCCTCTGGTGAGAGTGGATTCCGCCGGCCGGTTCGCCGGCTCGCTCGACGGCGCTGTCGCCCTGGTCGATCTCGCCCACTCGCGCTGGTCGTCGATGCTTTCGCCCGGCGCCCGTAATCCTGTCGAGACGGCGTTCGCCGCGGGGGCCAAGGCCGTCGTCGCGATCACCAACGGGCCGACGGGCAAGGTGATCGCCCTCAACGCCGATGGCCGCGGACCGATGTTCAAGGGACCTGTCGCGCTGCTCGCGCCCGAAAGCGCGGACCGCTTCCTGGAAGGCGCGATCAGTCGGCGGCAGGCGCGGCTGACCATCGACGGAGAGGGCGGACAGCGCCCGGCGTTCAACTTCGTTGGCCGTATTGATCGCGGCAAGGGGCGCTGGCTGGCCATCTCGACGCCCCGCTCAGGCTGGTTCGACTGCGCCGCCGAGCGCGGTCCGGGCGTCGCGGTCTGGCTGAATCTCGCCCGCTGGGCGGCGACGGCTCTTCCGGACCACGACCTCGCCTTCGTCTGCAACACGGGCCACGAGTACGAGTACCTGGGCGCCGCGGAAGCGATGAAGGCGATCGCTCCGCCGCCCGCCGCGACCCGCTTCTGGCTACATCTCGGCGCCAATGTCGCAGCGCGGGACTGGCATGAGACGCCAAGGCAGCCGACGCCGCTCCCCAGCGTCGACAGTCAGCGGTTCCTGTCAGTGTCGCCCACGCTCCTGCCGGTGGCGCGCAAGGTGTTCGCCGGGCAGCTCGGATACGAGCAGCCGGTCTCGAGCGATGTCCTGACCGCCGGCGAACTCGTCGAGGTGATCAAGGCCGGCTATGCCCCCGCAGCCGGGGTCTTCGGCATCCACCGCTACCACCACGTCGCCGAGGACGATGAGCGCTGCCTCAATCCGGCGGCGACCGTACTGGCGGCCGATGCGTTCCGCAGGCTGGTCCTGGAGGTCCTTGCCGCGTCGGCCTAGCCACCAGGCACCATCGACAACGGCGTCTTGGTCAATATGGCGCAATGCCTTCCTGTCGGCGCCGACCTCCCCTGGACTAACGTCGCGTCTCCATAGCGAGGTCGCGCCAATGGCAGCATTGGGCATTGAAGCCAGTGTCCTCTCTTGATGCTGTGGACGGCTCCCCGCCCAGCGCCCGCTCCATCAGCGCCTTCTTCAACTGCCGGAACAGGCCGGCGTCGCCCATCAGCTCCTCGGGGCTCGAAACCCCGGCCAGCAGCTCGTCCAAAAGCTCAGGCTTGATCGTGCTCGTCATCGTGGAAGCCCTTCCTCTCAAGAATGGGACCCACAGCTCCGCTTACACAAATGATCTGACACCCGCCATAGCCCATCCAGCCTGACTGCGGTCCTCACCGGGTGGATAGGCCAAATCCAGCCATGTCGCCTCACATCGCGACCGGCGTCTGGATGCTCCTAAATTTCTTCGGCCAATCAGCGATCAGCTGGGCTTCCGGCTCCTGTCGTTGCGAGCGGGAGTGGCGGGGTGGCGATGTCCAGTTCAGCGTTCATCGAATCCAGGACCGCCTCGATAGCGGCGAACAGCTTGTGTGCTTCGACCGGTTTGTTGACAAAGGCCTGCATTCCCGCAGCCCGGCAATGGTCGACGTGGTCGGCGGACGAAGACGCTGTCAGCGCGATAACGGGCGTATTCCGATTCATCCCGTTTGAGTTTCTTAGCCGCCGCACTGCTTCCAAGCCGCCCATTACCGGCATGTTCATGTCCATCAGCACGACATCGAATTCGCTGATCGCCAAGAGCTCCAAGGCGGCCTGACCGTCTTGAGCGGTGACGACCTGGCGGCAGAAGGGCCGCAACATCATGCCAAACGCTCGACGATTGATCTCGTGATCATCGACGATCAAGACCCTGAGATCCATGCTGGGCGTCACCGGTTGTTCGTAACCCTCCGGTTCGAAGGTTCCGTCGAGCCTTGCAAGCGGCAGCTTCAATGAGAAGGTCGTGCCTGCGCCAGCGTCGCTGACCACCGCCAAGTCCCCACCCATCAACTCCGCCAACTGCCGGCTGATGCTCAGACCAAGCCCGGTGCCGCCGTGAGTACGGGCTGTGCTCGCGTCCAGTTGCTCGAACGCGACAAAGAGGCGTTCGAGCTGATCGGGGGTCATTCCGGGTCCTGTATCAGTCACCTCGACCCGCAGGAGTTCACCGTGAGCGTATACGGGCGTTGTGACCCGCACCACAACCCCGCCATCGTCGGTGAACTTGATTGCATTCGAAAGCAGGTTGTTGAAGATCTGTCGAAGTCGGGTGCGGTCACCCCGAGCCCAGCCAAGCATGGCTCCGGCCTCCAGCCGGAGTGAAATGCCCTTCTTGTGCGCCTCGGCGGACCAGAATCGCACGGTGTCTTCCACCAGTGCTTGAAGGTCGTAGGGGACATCTTCTGTCGTCAGGCGGCCCGCTTCGATCTTGGACATGTCCAGCAGGTCGTTGAGCAGGCTTTGCATCATGCGGGCGGAGTCAAGGATGAGGCCCGCGCCGGAACGATCGCAAGCGTCGCGAGATCGGCCCTCGACTGCGGCCGCGCCCGCCAGAATGGCGCTAAGCGGCGTGCGGAGTTCATGGCTAACCATCGCGACGAATGCTGACTTCGCGGCGGTGGCGGCCTGCGCCTGCGCCTTGGCCTCGCGCTCGGCCGCCAGGGTCTTCTGATAGAGTCGCCAAGCCAACAATGCAGCTGTGACGTTTAACCCCGCCGTGACGGCCAGGGCGACCGCCTGGCCGAGCGACGCGCCGAGAGGCATGGCGAGGAGGACGAGAATGACAAAGTAACCGATCTGCGGCAGGAGGGCAGCGGTGAACACCGGGCGGCAACCCACGCTGGTCAAGACAGCGTTCAAAATCGCGCCCGACACCCACAGCGCGCCGCAGGCTACCCCCCAAGGTCCGCCGAAAACGGCCGCGACGATGCCAAACGAACCGAAGATCACGCCATTGACCGCCACAACCGCCAGCGCGGCGCTCCGCCAGCGCGTATCATCCATCCGACGCTCAATCAGCACGCGGGGAAAAATCCCGACCTCAAGCGCCTGCAATAGGAAGTAGCCGAGCACCCACGCCGCAGCAGCCACGAGCGAGCCGGTAAAACTGACGTAGATCGGCGCGACGATCACCGGAAGCGATAGACGCATGACTATCTGTTGCCGTCGGGTCGAAATAACGGCGGCGAACTGCTGATCAGTTTCCGGTGATGAGCTTCTCATCGATCCATCTTTCCTCGTTGGATGATCGATGGTGACCCTACACACACAAAACCCATGTTTGGTTAACGTCCCTCGGGCTGTCCGCTGCCTTGGACTACCCTTCGACGATGTTTCCCCACGACCGTTTCCCGCACGTTAGTAACGGCTCCCTTCCGGTGCGCCTCGGTACGTCACGACCGAAATGTCGTGGGTACATGCGGCTGTTCAGGCGAGCGGCATCCCGGTGCATGGAGCAGTCAGAGCGCCGACCAGGCGGCCCGCTACGCCATGCCACCGCACAGGGTCTTGTCAGCCTTGATCCGCTGCTCGGGCGTCAGAACGCGATAGAGGCCCGACACTGCTACCCTGACCTTGTGGAGGGCCTTCAGGTGCGCCTTCATCATCATCTCGTGGTGTGCCAGGCGGTCGGGGAGCGGCTTCGACATCATCATCGCCATCATGCCGTCGCCGCCCATCATCCCCTGCATGGCGTCCGGCTTCATGGGCATTGTCATGCCGGCGGGCATGGGATGCGCATCGGCCTTCACGGCCGCTGCGAAGGCGTTCCAGGCCTTGAGTTGCTTGTCGGTGATGTTCAGCTCGGCCTTGAGCACCGACAAGCGCTCATCAGACAGGGTCATGCAATGCATGGCCCCCATGTTCATCATCCCGCCCATCATGTCGCTCTTCGCAGCGGGGGCGGCAGGACTGGCCGGCGCGTCCACCTGATCGGGAGCAGGGGTGTGGACGTGGGGCGGCGAAGGTTGTTCGGCCGCATAGGCCGAAGTGGCCAGCCCGAGGGCGGCGGCGAGCAGCAGCGGCTTGAATGACATGCGCATGGTTCTCTGCTTTCTGGACCAGGCTGATCCGATCAGTGAAGTATTCACCAACCCGCCCCTGCGTCCTTAGACTTGTCGCAAACGCCTTCCCTGAGCGTTGCGTTCCGGTTTGGAGCATTGGCGGGCTTGGCCGTTCATCGCGTTGCATCGTCAAATCACGGGTTCATGGGGCGGCTCCGATAGTGGTTTCCGCGAGAATGGGTCGTTGGCGCGCATCCAGTTTCGCGCGGGACGTTCGACCAGGTGATAGGTCGCCATCGAAACGAGCAGGGTCGCTACGAAGACGCCGACCCAGGCGACCCGGGCAGCCGCACCCGTCACACCGGGCGCCAGCCGGTCGAGTGTATGGAAGTAGGCGATGTCGACCGGCAGATGGGTCATGTAGACCGAGTAGGAAACCTCGCCCAGGTAGACCAGCCAGGCGGCGCTCATGACTCCTCGCGCGCTGGTCTTCGAGGTTTCAGCCAACGAGAAGATCAACAGGCCGAACGCTGGCCAGATGGCGGCATCGCTCAGGCGGAGTGTCGAGGCGATGACGATCCAGCACACGGCCCCCGCCGCCCCGCCCAGGGCGAGCCAGCGGGGCAGGGAGACGGTTCTGCCGAACTGATAGAGGGCCGCGCCCAACAGGAAGGCCGGAATGATCCGGATAAAGCCCAGCCGCGTCACCTCCGGTAGCGGCAGGCCATGGCTTTCCACCGCCCAGAACATCAGGGCGAAAGCGCCCAGCGCGACGACGACGGCCGCCCAGGCCGCCCGCCTGAACGCGAGCACCAGCACCGCCGCCGCCGGAAAGGCCAGATAGGCGAACCACTCGGCCGAGATCGACCAGGAAGGGAAGTTCCACTGCACGAACGGGGTCGTGCCCCAGGCGTGGATCAGCAGCAGGTGTTGCGGAAGGACCGCCGGGTCGAAGGCGACGGGATCGAAAGTGGCGCCCATCTTCATGCCGACCAGCCAGATGGCGATGGTCGCCGCCAGGGTCACCAGATGGACCGGATAGATCCGCGACAAGCGCGCCCACAAAAAGGAGCCGTAGTTAAACTGCTTGGCTTCGAACCGGCCGAGATAGACGTGGCTCAGGATGAAGCCGGACAGGATGAAGAACAGGTCCACGCCAAGATAGCCCTTGGCCACCAGGCCGAGGCGGTCGACATCGAGCCCGAGATGATCGCGGAAATGGTAGGCCAGCACCCAGATCGCCGCCACGATCCGCAAGGAGGTCAGCGGCCGGATGTCGTTTGGATACATGGTTCGCCCCCACACGGCCGTTTGTCCGGCGCACCAGCTGGATGCGCGGACAGGTAGCCTTGAAGAGCTATACGGTTGGCGCGGGCCGACCCCTCATGATCGAGATCGTCGGTATCCAGTATGGGAAGACCTCCCCATCCTCCTTCTTGAGGGAAAAGGGCCCTTTGTGCGTAGTACAGTTGGGATGCAGGAAGGCCTGAGGGCATGGTCGTCGTAAGTCGTCACCCGTGCCAGCCATGTCCTCGGAGAGACGCTGATGAAACCCGGACTGCGCAACCTGCTGATCACCGTGGGCCTGGCCGTCCTTGCGGCCGGAGGCGGCGCCTCGCTCTGCGCCTACTACGTGATCAGCCACCAGACGGCCCGACCATCGCTGCATGACATGGTTCACAGGGATCTGGACCTGACGCCGGAGCAGTCCCGCAAGCTCGACGCCATCGAGGGCCGATACGCGGCCGAACGCAAGGGGCTGGAAGCCGATGTCCGCGCGGCCAACCGTGAACTGGCCGCCGCGATCCGCGACGGCCACAACGACTCACCGCAGGTCGAAGCCGCCATCGACCATCTGCACATGGCCATGGGCGCGTTGCAGAAGGCGACCATCGCCCATGTGTTCGACATGCGGGCCGTCCTGACGCCGCAGCAGGCCAAGGTGTTTGATGCTGAAGTGATCGCGGCGCTCACCCAAGAGGATCGGTGAACCCGGACATTGATCCGCCGGACGACCAGCTCGCCGCCAGCGCAGTCGCTGGCGACGAGCGCGCCTTCGCTCGGCTGATCGCCCGCCACAAGGACGGGCTTTATCGCTTCATTCGCCGCTACACGGGCGATCCTGACGAAGCCTACGATCTCCTGCAGGAGACCTTCGCGGCGGCCTGGACGGCGCTCAAACGCTTTGATGCCGCACGCTCGTTCCCGACCTGGCTGCGAAGCATTGCGCTCAACAAATGCCGGGACTGGTACAGGCGGCGTGCGGTGCGACGCTGGCTGACGCGCAGCGATCCGCTCGACAGTCAGGCGGGGATGAACCTGACAGATGACGCGCCGTCGCCCGAGGCGGCCGTGCTGGATCAGCAACGTCTCTCCCGGCTTGACCGGGCCGTGGCCAACCTGCCGCAAGGTCTGAAGGAACCGCTGATCCTGACAGCGCTGGAAGAACTCAGCCACGAAGAGGCCGGCCGTATTCTCGGGTTGACCGCCAAGGCCGTCGAGCTACGGGTTTACCGGGCCCGTAAAGCGCTGGCGGAGGCTCTGGCTCTCAACGAAGCCTAGGCTTTCGTCGCGTGCGACGACCAGTGGATGTGAGCGATCAGCCAGACGCCCTTTGCCCGCTTCAGAACCATGGTTTCAGTTGTCCCCCGGTCCACGGGCTTGCCTTCATAGGTTCCGGTTGTGCGGCTCTGCGTCATGACAACCGCGAACGCCCCGCTCGTCGAGATGCGGCGGCTGATGACCTGATCGGTCATCCCGACGCTGTAGGCGATATCTCCGGGGAGGTGGCCGGTGACATATTCGTCCTTCGAGACTTCCACCCAGCCTTGCTCGTGTATGACCGCATCGTCGGCCATCAACGCGGCCACCGCTGCCGCGTCGCCCCGCTTCATCGTCGTGTGGAACTGTTCGGCAACGGCGAGCGGGGTGGCGGCCGGCGAGGCGGCCTGGACAGGACTTGCCGGTGTGGACGCGGCAACAGTTGCCCCGGCGAGACAGATAGAAAGGGCGAGCGCTCTTAGAACCACGGGAGGACTCCGATGTCTGGGGTTAGAACCATGCACGCAAGCCGATGACGAGGCTGGTCGCCTGATCGTCTTTGCCCAGCGCGCGGGCGTAGTCGGCCGTGCCGCCGAACTTGCGGTCGAACGAGACGCCGATGTAGGGCGCGAACTCGCGCTTGATCTCGTAGCGGAGCCGCAGGCCCAGCTCGATGTTTGATACACCCGAGCCCAGCTCCAGCTCGGAAATGTCCTGGCCGGACAGGTTGGCCTCGATACGCGGCTGTAGAATCCAGCGTTGGCTCAGGCGCAGGTCATAGCTTCCTTCCAGACGCGCGAGCAGTTCACCCTTGTTCGAAAGGAAAAGCGAGCCGGCCGTTTCGAACCAGTAGGGCGCGCCACCTTCAAATCCGACGGTGGCGTAGGTGCGCTTCGGCCCCGACTGGAAGTCCTGTCGAAGGCCCGCCTGGAGATCGAAATAGGGACTGACCGCGCGCGAGTAGAGCGCCTGCACTTCAGCCGCGTCGATCCCGTCTTCGCCTCCCTCGCCTTCGGACTTGATCACCAAGCGATTGAGGTCGCCGCCAACCCAAGCCTCGCCTTCCCAACGATAGCCGTTCTCGCCGTCGCCGACCCGGTATTCGCCGAGGCTGAGCATCACCTTGGAAATGACGCTGCCGCTATGCTCCTCTTCAAGCTGGGCACGGGCGCGCGCCATGGCCGCCGGGTCGAACACGCCATCAGCAGCGTGATCGGTGGGCAGGGGAGGTGCAGGCTCGGCGCCGACCTCTTCAGCGGCGCCCTGATCCATTCCCTCCATGCCCGCCATTCCGGCCATGCCGCTTTCGGCGGGTTCCGCCCCAGGAATTTCTGTCGGCTGATCCATCGCCGGCTTGGCAGCCGGGACGGGAGCGGCGGCGGCGCTGCTCGGCGACAGGGGCTTTGGGGGTGCGGTAACCGGCTTCGCCGCCGACTTTCGCGCCGGCTTGGGCGGGGGTTTGGGTGTCGGAGCCGCCTTTGGCGGCGGCATCGGCATCGGGTGGCCCTGGTGTTGCGCGAGGGCGGGCGTCGCCGTGATGGCCAGAAGCGCCGTCAGGATCGCCGCGGTCTTCATGCGCCTTCTCCCACGAGGGGTCGGACACTGACCACGCGGAACATGCCGGCATGCATGTGGTAGAGCATGTGGCAATGGAAGGCCCAGTCGCCCGGCGCGTCCGCCGTCAGGTCAAAAGTCACCTTGCCGCCCGGCGCGACGGTCACCGTATGCTTGCGGGGACGCCTCCCCTTGGGCACGACCAGAAGCTCGAAGAAGTGTCCATGGAGGTGCATGGGGTGCGCCATCATCGAGTCGTTCACCAGGGTGACCCGAACCCGTTCATTCAGACGGAACGGGATCGGCTTGGTGATCTCGCTGAACTTCTCGCCGTCGAACGACCACATGAACCGCTCCATGTTGCCGGTCAGGTGCAGCTCCAGGGATCGCGACGGGGTTCGCATATCGGGATTGGGATCGAGCGCCTCAAGGTCGGTGTAGACCAGAACCTTGTGGCCGACGTTTTCCAAGCCCTGACCAGGCTCGCCGGTGCGATCAACGGGCATTGGTGAAATGGTCTGCACGCCCGGCCCCATCGCCACCTGCGGGGCGTTGTCGGGATTGCGCATCGACATATCCATGCCGGACATGTCCATCTGCATACCGCCGGACGTGTCATCGGCGGGGCCATGGTCCATGCCGCTCATGTCCATGCCCATGTCCCTCATGGTGGCGAGCGGGCGCTTGCGGAGCGGGGGCACGGCGGCGGTCATGCCAGGGCGCGGCGCGAGCGTGGCGCGGCCCATGCCTGAGCGATCTACGGCTTCGGCGACCAGGGTGAACGCTTTGTCTTCGGTCGGCTTGACGACGACGTCGAAGGTCTCGGCGACCGAGATCTGGAATTCCTCGACATCGACCGGCTTCACGTTCTGGCCGTCTGACTGAACGACCTTCATCGAAAGGCCTGGAATGCGGACGTTGAAGATGGTCATTGCAGCGGCGTTCACGAACCGCAGACGCACGCGTTCGCCGGGGTTGAACAGCGCTGTCCAATTGTCGTCGGGTCCGTGGCCGTTGATCAGGAAGGTGTAGACCGACCCGGTGACGTCGGAGACGTCGGTCGGGTCCATCCGCATTTTCGCCCACTCGACGCGGTCCTTGAGGGGCTGGTCCCGGCCGGCCAGCAGACCGGCGACAGTTTCCTTCTGGAAATTGAATACCCCGGCCTGCTGCTTGAGCTTCCGGAAAATCTCGTGCGGATGCATAAAGGCGAAGTCGGAGAGGACCACCACATATTCGCGGTCATAGGCGACCGGATCGGGGTCCCTGGGTTCGATCACGATGGGGCCGTAGTGGCCCTCCTGCTCCTGAAGGCCGGAGTGACTGTGATACCAGTAGGTCCCCGCCTGCTGGACCGGGAACTCGTAGACGAAGGTCTCGCCCGGCTTGATGCCCGGGAAGCTGACGCCCGGCACGCCGTCCATCTGGAACGGCAGGATCAGCCCGTGCCAGTGGATCGAGGTATCCTCGTCGAGATCGTTCGTCACAGCGATGCGGGCGATCTGCCCTTCCTTAAGCCGGATCAGCGGTCCGGGAACGGTGCCGTTGATGGTCACAGCGTGGCCCTGGCGTCCATCGACGGGCCAGGCCGTATGGCCGATACGAAGTTTGATATTCGTCCCGGACAGTGTCGGCAGGTCCCGGACGAGGCCCGACGAGTTGCTGCGCGCCCAGGCGGGAAACAGGCTGGTCATGGCCAGCCCCGCTCCGAGCAGACCGGCGTTTCTCAGGAGTGTGCGGCGGGCGATTTTGGGCATCAAATCCTCGGTTGGACGGAGCCGCCGCAATATGGCGGCCTCCCATGTGGTTTCGGATCGCCCTACGCCCCCGGTGCGATCCAGCTCAGTGTGCTGTGTCAGAACTTCATGTGTGCGGCGCCGTGGGTGACCACCGCACCGAGGTAAGACTGCACCAGGATCAACAGGACCGAGGCAGCGAGCAGCGCCTCATAGCGGCGCGAACTCATACGCACGGCCGCCTGATCAGCCGGCCGCTTCAGGAACCACAACGCCAACAGCAAAAACGGCATCGCGGTTCCAAGCCATCGGTGAATGGTCAGGGTTAGATCGTCATTCGGTATGGGCAACCCCGCGTTCAGCCACCCCAACGGCGCGGCAACGAACGCCCCTGCGACGGCGACGGCGAGGAGAGTCTTGTTGCTCGCGGTGTGGATCGGCCGGCGCCTGACCGCTGCAAGGCACTCTAGGAACGCCACCGTAAGCAGCAGGGCGATTGGGAAGTGAATGATCGCCGGATGCCACATGCCCAGCCATGCTATCAGGCGACCCTCAAAGGTCTTGGGCTTGGCCATGTCCATTTGGCCCATCATCATGCCGCCGCCATCGTCGGCTGACGGCCAGGCCATGTCGGTGACCGGCATATCTTCGGGGGCGACTGCTACAGCCGGCACCGTTGCGGGGGCGGCGGCCGGAGCAGGATGCTTATCGCCTTCGTGCGCGCTGGCCGGCGACACCGCTAGCCCGAACGCCACAATCAGCCCCAACATGCCGGCCAGCCATGGCCTCGCGGTCGTCTTCATCATGGTTTTCGACCCCTCGTCACTTCGACTGCAGTCACAGGCGTGACCTCACGACCTCGCCCGCGCTCGGCGTCAAATAATGTGGATTTCAGAGACGACGGGTTTGCCGCCGACGTTCTTGAGGACGAAGTGGACCTTCTGGCCGACCGTGACCCCGTTCAGCACGGCGGCGGACTCGACCTTGAACTTCATGGTCATGGCCGGCCATTTCAGCGCGGCAATGGGGCCGTGCGCGATCACGACGGTGCCGGCCTTTGCATCCACAGCCTTGATCACGCCTTCGCCGGTCGCGGCCTGGGGCGCGGCGCCATGGTCTTCGCCATTGTGGGCCAGAGCGGGAACGGTCATCCCGGCGGTCGAAAGCGCGGCGGCAGACGCCACAATCATAAGATTGGACTTCATCACAAACTCCTAGGGTCTCTCGGGTCGGCGCGCGTTGGCGCTTCAGGTGGATTTACGCGCCCGGCTTCTGCAGCCCTCACCGGCCGGACGAAGACTGGGTGAGTGAGGAAGGGCTCCGGGGGACTGGGGGATTTGAGCGAGCGACGCGTATAGGGATGGAGTGGTGTTGCGTGGGACGCAGGACATGAATGACCGATTGGACAGCTTGCTGACCGAGCTACGCGACCAGGACCTGGACCGTGAGCTGGGCACTGTCGAATACGACGTGCGTCGTCGTATCGCCCATGAGCGGTCGGCGAGAGCCGGCCTGGCGCCGGCACGCATGGCCGCCATCGGCATCGCTCTGGTTCTGGGAACCGGCGTCGGCGGCCTGACCGCCGCATCGGCCGTCGCCGCGCCCAAGCCTTCCATCTTCGCGAGCGCCTACGCCCTCGCGCCGTCTACGCTGCTCGAAGGGCGGCATTGATCTAACCCCTACTCGGCGGCAGGATGCGGTCAGTGCGTCTCGTGGCTGTGTCTGTGATGCAGGTCGGGATAGTGCGGATGGCCGTGGGTCAGGCGGGCGTGGGCGTGGGCGTGCCTGTGCACGTGCGGTTCGCCGCCCGGGTCATCCGGATGGTGACCATGCTGGTGATGGTTGTCATGAACATGGGCGTGCTCATGCTCCATTGGCTCATGAACGTGGTCGTGGTCGTGCCGCTCGACCAGATGCAGGTAGAGGCCGACCACCATCAGCACCGCCGCGAGGACCAGCGGAACGGTCAGAGCCTCGCCGAACATGGCGATGGCCAGCAATGCTCCGATGAAAGGCGCGGTCGAGAAATAGGCTCCGGTCCTCGCCGTGCCGAGGAAGCGCAGCCCCAGGACGAACAGCACCAGGCTGACGCCGTAGCCGAGGAAGCCGACCACGCCCGCCGCCGCCGCCAGCCCCATCGAGGGCACCTTCGCCCCCAACAACAGGGCAAGGGTCAGGTTCACGGCGCCCGCGACAAGGCCCTTGATCATGGCGATCTGCACCGGGTCAGAGCCGCTGACCTTGCGGGTCAGGTTGTTGTCTATGCCCCAGGCCAGGCAGGCCCCGGCGATGGCGAGTGACCCGATGCCGACGCCACCAAACCCGAGCCCCGGTTGCCAGGACAGCAGGACCGCCCCGCTCAGGATCGCCGATGCCCCGAGCAGCAGGCGGCGGTCCACATTCTCGCGGAAGACCAGCCAGGCGATGGCCATGGTCGCCAGCCCTTCGAGATTGAGCAGCAGGGCGGCGGTGGAGGCAGCCGTGGTGGTGAGGCCGATCATCAGCAGAAGCGGACCGGCCACGCCTCCGGACAGCACCACCAGAGCCATCCAGCCCACATCCTTGCGGCCGAGTTGGGCCTCGCCTGTCGGCCGTCCAACGAGCCTGCGGCCGTAGTGGATGACCGCCAGGCCAACGCCCGACCCCAGATAAAGGAGCCCGGCCAGCAGCCATGGGCTGACCCCATCGCCCAGCAACGCCTCGGCCAACGGTGTGCTGGCCCCGAACAACGCCGCCGATGCGATGGCCAGCGGCGCGCCGGGCCAGGCGAGATAAGACTTCAGGTTCATGCAAGCGCCGGGTCCGCTTTTGCCGAGACCGGGTTCAGTGGCCGCACGCCGTGAACAAGACGGTAGAGCGCGGGCAGGACGAGCAGGGTCAGGAGGGTGGACGAGATGATGCCCCCGATCACCACCGTCGCCAACGGCCTCTGCACCTCGGCTCCCGCCCCGACGTTGAGGGCCATGGGAATGAAGCCGAGGCTGGCGACCAGCGCGGTCATCAGAACCGGCCGCAGTCGCGTCAACGCGCCTTCCAGGATCGCGTCATCGTCTCCGCTCCCCC
>Ga0209573_1001884_pt1 | contig 29492 bp, 24 predicted proteins | sample TNRBio252014_DNA_FD_185870 | JGI IMG/M metagenome (GOLD analysis project Ga0209573, IMG submission 185870) | Wastewater treatment Type I Accumulibacter community from EBPR Bioreactor in Madison, WI, USA - TNR Reactor_6/25/2014_ DNA (SPAdes)... | ecosystem: Engineered > Bioreactor > EBPR >...
TGTTCGGGAATCCCAAACATGCTCTAATCCCAAAAATTATTTTGTACATCATCTAAAACCGCCGTGCGATTCCAATATTCAACCCCAGCAAGCCATATCGCTGCGTGTAGTTGGTTTCGGTAACATTCGGCACGTATCGGAAGGTTGGTCCCAGCGAAATGCGGGTTTTGTCATCTAATGCATACCCAATTCTTAAGCTTCCGTAATAGCTGATTCCGATGCGTGGTTTAAACCAGTCGGTATCTTCCAGCCGGACGAAATCACTATAGCGATCAAGTGCATCCCCTTTCGCTTTTAAAGAAATATTGAGGAAAATTCCGGCCTCCGCGCCATAAGACCAGCGGCCTTTTTCCCAGTCATATCCTGCAATCAGCGGCACATCCAATAGTGTATAACTGCTGTACGTGCGTTTGCGGTAGCTGATGTGCCGGGTACGCTGCACCAAGCCTTCCGTAAAAATAGAATCTCCCTGAGCATTGATGTAAATTTCGGTAATGCCATCCACGCTGTCCCTTTCCGTACGTTCCGTATTAAACGAGAACCGCTCCGTGATCCGGGTGTAGCCCAATCCCGTGAGCGCGTACCAGCCGGTGCGGTGCCGGGCGCCCAGCAGCAGGTTGCCGTGCAGGTATTCCAGGGCTTCTTCCGAGCCGAGGCGTGCCTGGAGGGCTGGAAGGGAATCGGCGTATTCCCTGTCCATCATTTTGAAAGTGTAGCCGATTTCAAAATTTGGCCGGATCAACAAATCCGTTTTGGCAGCCTTTTTTTCAGGTTTTGCCAACATAACCGGAAGCACCGGCGGCATTTGATCAGTGGTCAGCAAAGATTTAAGCTCCAGCCAGGCTAAAGGCGATAAAGGCGCAATGGCTTGGGTTTCCCCTGCAACCATACTGCTGCTTACCCCACTTATTGGTGCGTTTTCTAATTGGGCGATCGTATTCGTTTTTTGCTGTTGGGCAAATCCGGGTTCCTGCACGGCGCCGGCATCCGATGGCAGGCCAGGCGCCATTACAACCGGATTTGTTGGTCTGGAAGCCGTCAGGTTCGCCGGAGTCTGGTTAGATGCCGGCGGCGTTGACTGCTTCAAAGGAGTTGTTGGATTCAAATTGCGCTTTGAACCTGGTTTGGAGGCCGATTTTGGAAGTTTGGAGACAAGCTGTTCCGGCATTTCCACAACGGGTGTTTGCTTCGGCTTGGCGCCAATGGCTTCTTTTTCTGTTTCAGGGGTCTCTTCTACCTGGTTTGCAGGAGTGGTTGTTTCGCTCATCGTATGGGCAGCCGATTGCGTACCCTGAGCGGTCGCTACCGTTTCAGGCAATTGCGTTACGGTCTGGCTTTCGACAGTCCTATCAGGGGAGGAAGAAACCGACTTTGGGTTTTGGAGCGCAAACCATGCCCAAGCCCCAAGTGCCAATAAAGCTCCGGCGCCGCTCCACCACCAGAAAATGCCCCGGCGGCGTTTTTTGTCGGCAGCCAACTGCGGCTCCAACTGCTCCCAGAGCGCGCCGGTATCCAATTTGCTGCGGTAATCGCCCAAACTGTCTCTTAGTTTATTGTCAAAGTTCTGCTCATTCATATCTTTATTTTTTCCCGTTCTGCAATCATGCTTTGCAATAAGCGTCTGGCGCGGGTGAGTTGAGAGCGCGACGTACTTTCTGTGATGCCCAGCATGACGGCAATTTCGGTGTGCGGATATTGTTCAATAATGTGTAAATTAAAAATCTGGCGAAAACCCTCCGGAAGCTTAGCAATCAGTTGCAACAATTCCTCGGCGCCCAACTGTGAAAAAATATCGGGTGGCACAATCGGTTCTTCTGCATAGTCTAAGTTGCCGGACTCCCGTTGATGCCAGCCCTTGTCTAAGGATTGCAGCGCCGTTGTGACCACAATGCGGCGCATCCAGGCTTCGAAAGACCCCGTTGGTTCGTACTTTGGAATGGCCCGGAAGACTTTGAGTAAGGCGTCCTGCAAAATATCTTCCGCGGCGTGGCGGTCGCGGCCATAGCGTCTTGCTACGGTAAACAACATGGGGGAGTACCGCTCCACCAACTCGCGCTGATAAACCGATACTCCCTGTTTACAACCTCGTATGATTTCATGCTCTGTCAAGAGAATGCTATTTAGAGGTGAAGATAATGAAGGTACTTAATCTTTATCATTGCGATCGAATCACTGAAAATTCCCCGCTTACGGGTAAATTGGGGAAGAGTATCTGGTTGATGTCGCGAAAATCTACATTCCCACTGAACGTGCCACGGATAAATTCACCAATATTACCAAATTCTGTGACGTTGACCGTTAAATCCTGGCACGGCTCGCAAGCTCCGGAAAAATAAGTAGGCGATATTTGCTGAGAATAGAAAAATACGCCCGCTCCGGTGTAAGAGCCTGGGGCGCCTACCGGGAAAGACAAACTGAAGGTGTAGCTGGAATCCTGAGCGAATGCGCCAACAAAGCGGATGGAGCCCGGCTGACCGTAGGCATACGGGAGCGGATAAACGACTTCATCCCCGTCAATGTTCAGGCGGATGAATTCGGTGATTTGTGTCGCACATGCTGCAAAGACGCCAACATTGATGGTTGCGGCTGCGGCATAGTTCTGAGCGGCACTTTGGAGTTGCGCATCGAGGTCGTAGGCCGTAACACTAATGTCACCCGAACCGCAATAAGCCAGGAATGCTTCCAGGCTACCATCGGCGCCTGCCGCTACAAGGTTACAAGTGTTGCCCTGGCAAATTCTGAAAATACCATTGGCCACCGGCTCGTTATCGCAATTGACCATGGTGCCGGTTATTGTCGTGTAATTAAAGGTACTGCCGGAAATAGCCGTGAGGTTACCGAGGTCGGTGTCGCTGGTGAAAGGGCCGATGTTTTCAGAAACCAGAACCTGGCCACAAGGGTCAATAGCTTCCAGCAACAGCGCCTGGCCTGCCGGAACGCCGCCGTTGAAATACCCATTGTCGTCAACCGTTCCATAGCCCGTAACAACCGTGCCGAGGACGGTTACGCGCAACCACACATTGCTCAGTGGGTCGCCGGACGGCGACAAAATGGCACCTTCAATGTTCACCAAAGGATAAGGCACGTCCCAGTTCCAGAAAGAGAAATGGCTCACTTCGCCGACATAAGTGTTGCCTTGTCTGGTAGCCAAACCTTCTTCGCGCCACAGGCCGGTGGCTTCATCAAAATGCCAGAGTGGAATTTCGCCGGGTGCATTGCCCTGGAGCTGGCTGGGGATCGGAATGGTCAGTTCTGCTTTGGAACCATTGCGAAGTTTCAACAGCGAGCCGTCAATGCCAATCATTTCAACAGTTATCATGCCGTAAGTGCCTAAAGCGACTTCTTCCTGATTCGCGTTAATGCCTTGCAGGTTGCCCGGCATGAGTTCGAGGGTGCTGGAGGCCGTAGGATCCAGCCAACGGGCAGATACAAATACGGAGTTATTGGTGTACGGACTTCCGTCAAAGTTGACGATGCTGTTTGCCGGAAACTTGATGCTTACGCCCCCGGGCACGTTGACCGTACCGCCAAGCTCGGCGCTAAAGCCGGGGCTAACCATTGCCAAATCTTTTGACATCAGGGTGAGCGTGGTGTAATTCATCGAGTTGGCCTTCGGAAAGAAGCGCCTCGAAGCGTGGAAATAATTAGGTTGATCCACTTTGATGAAGGTGCCGTTGGCATTGAGCGGAATATTGCGGAAAATGAAATAACCATCCTGGCCGGTTTGCTGTTGATGGTTGCCTACGCGAACCGTAGCGCCTTCAACACCCTGCCCGTTTTCCTTGATGATCTGACCGGCGACGTTCCCATTGACCGTAATCACCGGAGGTGTATAAACCTCTTCAATGATGGTGGTCTCCTCCATATCTTTGTGACAGGAGGCGAGCGCTAAGCTCAGAAAGAGGAAATAAAATATCTTTTTCATGTATGCAGGATTTAATGTTTTAGAATAAGCAAAGTCAACGGGCCCGCTGACGGTTTCATGCACTAAATCGGGGAGGTGGGAATTTCGCTGCATGGGGTAGAAAGATTTTTTTTGAGATGATCCATATTTCAGACAAAGCCGGACTTTTCAGGACATTCACTTGCCAAAGCCTGAAATTTATCCTAACTTTGACAACATGAATCAAGAATTGGTAGAACGGATTATGCGACAAACAACTGCACCGTTGTTGGTCGAACAACTCAAAGAGCGCATTGCCGAGGAGCACGCCCGGCGTTTGTCTTTTTATGCATGGATAGACGAGCAAACCAAGGCTGAATTTATCAATGGGGAAGTGGTGGTGCATTCTCCAGTTAGGAGGAAGCATTGGAAAATCACAGATTTGCTGTCCTCATTGCTGAGTATTTATGTTCGCCTCAACAAATTGGGGGTGATTGGCACCGAAAAAGTTATGGTTGCCCTCACCCGCAATGACTACGAGCCCGACATCGTCTTTTTTAAAGCTGAAAAAGCTGCTGTTTTTGAAGAAGACCAGGTGCTTTTCCCGGTGCCGGACTTTGTCGTGGAAGTCTTGTCCAAAAAAACACAAAAGATAGATCGAACCACCAAAAAAGAAGACTACGCCGCGCACGGCATTGCGGAATATTGGATTATTGACCCGGAAAAGGAACGAATTGAACAGTATCTGCTGCTCCAACCCACTGATAAGACCTATTTTGAACCTTACATTTATCTTCGCGACGAAGACATCACCAGCAAGGTAATTGCCGGGTTTACCATTCCGGTTAAGGCGGTGTTTGACGAGCAGGCGAATATGGCGGCTTTGCAAGGGTTGATGAAGGGGTAACTGCGTTTAGATTAATTCCTTAGTTTTGTCATAAAGTGCCTCCTTTGCACCTTAATTACAAAACATTCTAACTGCTGTACTCATGCGTTTTACGATCTTCCTGCTGGCTTTGTCCAGCGCCTTTTTTCTCCAGGCTCAAAACCGCCCACCCATTGATTCCAGTCTGCGAATGGACTTTGAATTGTACGACCCGCCTTCAAGGTTAGTGGTGCCCGAAAACCCGATTTCCAGGGCCAGTTTCCCGTTTATTGACATACACAGCCACCACTGGCGGATGGCCGAGCAAGATCTGGATTTGCTCATCCGGCAAATGGATACCCTGAACATGGCCATCGTCGTCAACCTCAGCGGGCGCGGCGGTCAGGCGCTGAAAGGCATGATGGACAACATCAAAAAATACGGCTACGAAAACCGGATTTTGTGCTTCACCAACATTGAAATCCGCAGCATTGACGAGGCCGACTGGTTGGAAAATACAATCAAACAATTAGAATACGACCACAGCATCGGCGCCAGGGGCCTGAAAATTTACAAAAGCCAGGGGATGGAGCACAAGGACAAAAGCGGCGCCCGCATCCGCATCAACGACCCGCGCTTGGATCCCGTGTGGGCAAAATGCGGCGAACTGGGTATGCCCGTGCTGATCCACGCTGCCGATCCCAAAGCATTTTGGGAACCGATGGACGAAACAAACGAACGCTGGTTAGAACTGAAACTACACCCCGGACGCAAACGCTCCGAGGATAACCCTGCGCCCTGGGAAACCATCATCGCCGAATCGCACGACCTGTTTCGCAAACACCCGCGCACCAATTTCATCAACGCCCACTTAGGCTGGTTTCCTAATGACTTAGAAAAATTAGGAAAACTGTTAGACGAAATGCCCAATATGTATGTGGAAATTGGCGCCGTCATCTCCGAACTGGGCCGACAGCCGCGCATGGCCAACCGCTTTTTTAAAAAGTACCAGGATCGGGTGCTGTTCGGCAAAGATTCCTACCAACCGAATGAATATCCAACCTACTTCCGCGTGCTGGAAAGCGACGATGAATATTTCCCTTACTACAAGCGCTACCACGCATTCTGGCGTATGTACGGATTAGATTTGCCAGATGAGATTTTGAAAAAACTGTACTATAAAAATGCAATGAAGCTGATTCCGGGATTGGATAAGAAGTTGTTCCCGAAATAATTGTAAGAGGCAAGGGGCAATTTGCCCCTTGCCTCTTATTCTTATTGCCCAACCACCATTCGGAGGCTGCGGTATTTATTGCTTTCTATATTCGTCAGCTTGACGAGGTAGGTGCCATTTGTGGAGATATTGGTTTCTACCTGTGTTTTTTGGCCTAACTGAACCTTATTGCGGAAGACCAATTTGCCCACCATATCGAAAACTTCAACGAAATAAGCGCCATATTCGCCGCTGCTTTCAATGGTAAAATCGCCATTGTTCGGGTTGGGATAAACCGAAAAAGCCGAAGTCAATACTTCGTTGGTGCCAACGATGGCATCACAGGTAAGTGTCGGGAAGCCATTATCTACATCTCGGTTTTGGGAAGCTGCGCCGCAAGCGCCAACTTCGTTGATGCCGATGATGTACCTGCCTGTGTATTCTGCAGTCCAGGAAATGCTGCATGAATCCTGTAGTAAAGAGACGAGGTTCAAATTGCTGTCAATAACAGTCAACTCCGGAGACCAGGCGCCAAAGCTGCCTTCACATATACTGAACGTGTAAGTCACCCCTTCCTGGCAGTTATCTACGAGGTAGCTTTCGCTGGCCCAAACCTCGAACGTACTGATCTGATTGACCGGACAAACCCCATCCTCATCATGTTCCGGTGCGCCGCCAAACTCGGTATTGAAATCGTTCCACGGGCCTCCGAGGAAAGTCAGGCAGGTATCCGGGGCCACAGCGCCCGAGCAGGTGAGTGCGGGAAAACCATTGTCAACTTCTACATTCGCAGAGAGTTCGCCACAAGCGTCAACTTCGTTGATGCCAATGCGATACGTACCGGAATAAGCGGCCGTCCAGGAAATTCTGCAGGTGTCTAGCGCGTGAGCTACGACCATATCCGCAGTGTCGAGAATGACCAATTCCGGCGACCATGCGCCATAATCTCCATTGCACATGCTGAAGGTGTACGTCACACCGGCCACAAAATTGTTAACCGTGTAAGACTCGCTGGCCCATACCTGGAAGGCCGAAATTTCATTGAATGCGCATTCGCCGGATGCATTAGCAACTGGTGCGCCTCCAAAAGCGGTATTAAAATTCCCCCATGGGCCTCCCAAAAAATCAGGGCAGGTGTCCACGGTAATCTGTTCAACGCCGGTCAGGTGATCGGGGTAATTGTAACTACCTGATTTTGCGATAGCAGCACAGGCAACGAGTAAGAAACTAAACAGGGATGCGTAAAATCTTAACTTCATAATAAAATTGATTTTTATGAAAAATTGAGGTGACACAATTGACAAAGATACCATTTTCGGGATTATGCTGCGCGTGAATATTACTTTTTGCCAAAACCCGACATTCTTGAAAAACACGACTACCTTGCTTTTGGTTTAGCCGGGTAGTAAAGGTTACCTTTATGGCCAAACGTCAGCAGGCGCATCCACCAGATACATTTCCAAATCGGTCTGGTGTTCGTTAAACCGGCCATTCGGTGCGCAAATGAAGTGGTGTTTCACCAGGTGGTAAGTCGTTTCCGAAAGGTTGACCTTACCCACAGTGCCGTAAGTTTCCATGCGGGAAGCGATGTTCACAGTTTCCCCCCAGATGTCGTAAGCGAATTTTTTAATGCCCACAATCCCTGCTACAAGCGGGCCGGAGTGGATGCCGATTCGGGCTTCAAAATAAGGCTGGTTGTTTTTTTTCTTTTCAAGGGCGAGGTTTTTCATAAATGCCTGTATCTCCAAACCCGCCTTGACGACGCGCACCGCTTCGTCGGTATTGCTGCTCAAAACACCTCCAACACATAAGTAGGCATCCCCGATTGTTTTAATTTTTTCGAGGCCGTGCCGCTCGATGATTTCGTCGTAAGCAGAGAAGCAGAGGTCAATCTCCGTGACCAATTCCTCCGGTTCCATCAACTCCGAAATACGGGAGAAGTCCTTAAAATCTGAAAACATGACCGTAGCAAGTTCGTGCCGACGGGCTTTGACGGATCCATTTCGTTTTAGTTCATCCGCAATGCCGGCGGGCAGGATATTGAGCAACAGTTCCTCCGATTTTTTCTTTTCGCTTTCCAATTCCTGCGTGCGCAACCCCACCTGGCGCTCTAATTCCTCTTCGCTTTTCTGGATGGTCATGATGCGGTATTGCAACCCGCCCCAGATTCCGCCGAGCAGCAACATGCCGCACAAAGTCTGGAACCACGACGATTGGTAATAAGCTTCTTTCACAACCACCCGGATGCGCAATTCCTGGCGGTTCCACTCATCCTTGCTGTAGCGCCCGCGCACCCGAAATATGTATTCGCCGGCGGGCAGGTTTTGGTAGCGCGCCACATTGGCGGTCGAAGGCAGCGACCATTCCTTGTCGTAGCCCGCTAAATAATAACTGAAGGTGTTTTGCGCCGGGTGTTTGTAATCCGCCAACGCAAAGCTGAATGAGAAGGATTTGTCGCGGTGCGTCAACACAAACGCTTCCATTTCTGACAAGCCATCGTTGTAGTTGTAGAGGCTGTCGCCGTCGTAGCGCATGAAATTCGTGAGCAGGATAGGTGTTTCGCGCGCCTCGCTTTTGCGTTCAATGAAATGCCTGCCCGGATAAAATGCATTCACCCCGTTCAGGCCGCCAAAATACATGCGCCCGTCGCGCGAGCGGTAGAAAGAAATGCGGTTGAACTCGTTGGAAGACAAGCCATCTTGCTGGAAAAAATTGGCGCAACCTTCTTTTTTCAAGCTAAAGCGGCACAACCCATTGTCGGTGCTCACCCAGATGCAGGAATCACCTTCCGACAGCAAACCGTTGATGAAATCGTTGGGCAGGCCGTCGAGGGAGTTAAAAACGCGCAATTGATTGTCGGCCAATTGCAGGCGGTGTACGCCTTTTGCGGTCGCCAGCCAAAGGATGCCGTCTGCGGCTTCGTAAATCGAATTGATTTGGTTGTTGCTCAGTTTAACAAGGCTGCCGGCTCCGGCGTGGTAGTGCGCCACGCGGCCATTGCGTTTGTCTATTTTGTAAAGGCCGTCACCGAGCGTTCCCACCCAGAGGACGTGCGCTTCGCGGCCCTGGTGCAGAAAGCTGATGTTGCCGTCGTCTTCCGCCCACTTGCCGCGCTTGTCTTTGAATTCGCTCAGCTTGCGCGTGCGCGGGTCGTAGCGGTACAGCCAGTGCTGGTAGCCAAACCACAACACGCCTTCGTTGTCAGCGATGACCGCGCCGAGGTCAATGTTCGGTTTTTTAAAAATCGTATCCACTTTCAACGTGGCGAGGTCAATGCGCAGGCCGTTGCCCGTCCAGAGCGCCTTGTCGTGGTAAGTGATGCCGAACGGATAGTTGAAAAAATCGCTGGTTGGAAAAAGCAGTCGAATGTTGTTGGTCTGGGGGTCGAGGACGTGGATTGAGTTGTAGTAAGAAATGTAAATGCGCCCCTGCTCGTCTTCCGTGATGCCGCGCGTGCTGCAAAAGACGTTGTTACAATATTCGCTGCCGCCGCTGAGGTAGTGCGTAAACAGGTTGTCGGCAGGAATGATTTTTACCGCACCGAAGTCCGAAGCCACCCACAGCACGCCGGAGCGGTCGCGGTAGATCTGCTTGTAAAGGCAGGTGTTTTTGATGAGTTGCCGCACCGGTTCGTCGTAATCTGTCAGTTTTCCGGTGTTGTTGTCGTATTGCAACAACATACCCAGTCCGCCAATCCAGACCTGCCCATTTTTTTCCACCAACAACGAAGCAGCCATGCCCGTTGCGCGGCGACCGATTTGTGCATTCAACGGGTGCGGTTCAAAGCGGGGCGTTCCGCCGACAGGCATTTTGAATAAGCGGCCATTGGCCAGCAGTATCCATAATGCGTCGCTTTCGGCCTGTAACTGCACAATGCGGCTGTTTTGGCGAACACCGCCGCTGAGGGGGAGTTGGAGTTTTTGCTGAATATTGCCCTGACGGTCCAATTGCCACAATTCATTTTCAAAAGCGCCCACATAAATGAAGTCGCCAAAGGCGGCGATGGGTCGGCGCGCGTAAGTGCCGGGCGCCTGAAACAAGCGCCGACACGCCCGTTTTCCGGGATCTGCCACCTGGATATACGTCGCTGCGGTGCGTTCGTCGTAGGCCGCCATCCAAAGCTGGCCGACAGCATCCCGCATCAGGTTGTAGGGCGACAATACTTCCCGGCGCGTCGCATTGTTTTGGTGAATCCGGAGGGTATCAAAGCGGTTGCTTGCAGGCTGAAAGGTAGTCAGATAGCCAGGATTGGACATAAAGATCGTACCCTGCCCGTCCATCACCATGTCGGTAATTGCGTCGAAGGGCATGTCTTGCTCGCGGCTCAGGAATTCGTAGCCGTCGAAGCGGTTGAGGCCGTTTTTCAGGTTGGCGATCCAGATGTAGCCCTCCCTATCCTGCAGGATTTTGGAGACAATGCGGTGGCTCAGCCCTTCGTCGAAGGCATAAACTTTGACATCCGCCAAACCATATTGCGCCTGGAGCGGCCACACAAAGCCGCATACCAACAGGCAAGCGCTGAAAAAGTGTTTCATTCTGGTGCTCGTCGTGTAGGATGAGCGAATGTACGGATTTTTTGGAAAGATCTCGGCAAGTTGCATACCGCCTTTTACCGGGAGAAACAAGTACAGGGCTGGAGCAGGAATAAAAAGGAAGCTTTAAAACACTTTTTAGTAAAAATGATGCGTAAAACAATAAGAAAAACAATTTTTACGATAACTAATTATCGTTTTACGATAAATATCTCTTATCTTTGTGAGATCAAACTGAAATTATAGAACCATGAAGCTCGTTCGTTTGCTATCTTCCATACTCTTTTACCTGACCCGCGTACTTGCCTGGGGATATACTGCCACAACGCTTTATGCCGGGGTCGTCCTCTTTTTTGAACCAGCTGCGTTGCGCCTTACAGAGAGCGGCACGCGTTTTGAGATCCTCTACCCGTTTACCGGCACTCCTTTCCTGCTGGGCGACTACCATACCGTCTATTTTATAGAAATGCTGCTGGGCATCGGATTGTATGGGCTATTCTTCTGGCTGTTGAGCAACGTATTCAACACGTTTCGACAGGAGAAACTATTTACGCCGTCTGGTATTACCCGGCTAACCCGATTTTATGTAGCGAATCTAACCGTGCCTTCGTTGGTGCTGGTTTTGCTCAGCTTTATTTCGCAGGGAAACAAAGCCATGATCATCATCATCGCGCTGCACGCCATTCTTGGGGTATTCGCCTATTTTATGGCGGCTATTTTTAAGCAAGGCGTGTCTTTGCAAAACGAACAGGACTTATACATCTGAGCCATGCCAATTATCGTAAACATAGACGTTATGCTTGCCAAGCGGAAAATGCAGTCGAAAGAACTGGCTGAAATCTTAGACATCACCCCCGCCAATTTATCCATTCTGAAAACGGGTAAGGCCAAAGGCATCCGCTTTGAAACGCTGGAGGCGATCTGCAAGGCGCTGAATTGCCAGCCGGGGGATGTTTTGGAGTTCGTGCCGGAGGAGTAATGTCCAGAAACTAAATAACCATTAGACATTTTATCAATGCCGAACACCTGTCAGCCAGGTGAATGGAATTTCTATTGCCAAAACAATGGTGCATGAATCGTTTACAAATCAAAAATCTTTCAAAAAACTATTCCAACGGGGTAACCGCTTTGAATAATCTTTCACTGGATCTCTCCAATGGGATGTTTGGACTTTTGGGGCCGAACGGCGCAGGAAAATCAACCCTGATGAAAACCCTGGCAGGATTGCAAATGCCGGATTCGGGCGCCATTATTTTTAACGAAGTTGACGTCGTTTCAAACCCCCGGTGGATAAAAAAACAACTGGGTTATTTGCCGCAGGAGTTTGGCGTGTATCCAAAAATTTCAGCCAGCCAATTATTGGACCATTTGGCCATTTTAAAAGGCGTATTGAATAAAAACGACCGGAAAACACAAATTTCGGCCTTGCTTGAAAAAGTGAATTTATACGCGCACCGGAACAAAGAAGTCCACACCTTTTCAGGCGGTATGAAACAACGTTTTGGGGTTGCACAAGCCTTATTGGGCAATCCACAGCTCATCATCGTTGATGAACCAACAGCAGGATTAGACCCGGAAGAACGCCATCGGTTCAATAATTTATTGAGTGAAATAGGCGAACAAATCATCGTTATTTTATCTACCCACCTGGTAGAAGACGTCAGGAACTTGTGTACCCAAATGGGCATCATTCACCACGGCACTTTATTGGCGCATGGCGCGCCTGATTTTTTTATCCATGCGCTGAAGGATTCTATTTGGAGCAAAACAGTTGATAAAAAAGACTGGGCCCCATACGCCGAAAATTTCAAAATTATTTCTTCACAACTCATTGGCGGAAAATTAAATATACACGTCTATTCAGCAGAAAACCCTGGCAATGATTTTGTCCGGATCAACCCCGATTTGGAAGATGTTTATTTCTGTAAACTACTGAATAACAATTGACATGCTTAAAGCATTAATCAAATTTGAAGGGCATTTTTATTTTAAAAAATGGGGATTCTACGCCATGCTCGCCTTATTTTTAGGGCTTGGTTTTTTTGTAAGCATTGCCGCCAATTTTTCAATCCCCAATGTTTATAAAAATTCGCCTTATGTGCTCACGTTTGCCATTGGGCTTTTTTCCCTCGCCACTATTTTTTCAGTCACGCTGTTGACTGCGCAAAGCTTGTTCAAAGAAAAGGATTCCCGGTTCGAGGCGATCCTGTATGCTACACCTTTGAATAAAAGTAACTTTTTACTAAGCCGGTTTACTGCAATTTTTGGGCTAACCGTCTTTAGTTTTTTCCTGATGGTGATTGGGTTAATGATCGGCCAGCAATTGCCGGGGTTAAACAGAACTGAATATACACAATTTAATGCCTGGAATTATGTACAGCCTTTTTTAGTACTTGCCGTGCCCAATGCTTTTTTTAGTGCTGCAGTTGTTTGTAGTGTTGGCTGGCTTACAAAAAACAAACTCATCGTTTACATTTCAGGACTATTGATTTATATTTTATACATCGTTGGTTCTTTATTTTCCAACTCACCGCTCATGGCCGGCGTTTCGCCACCGTCTGCCGAGGCGATGGCCTTGTCGGCAAAATTAGATCCGTTTGGATTAGTCGCTTTTTTTGAACAAACGCAGCATTGGTCTGCATACGAAAGGAATACGCAACGCACAGCGCTGACCGGGAATTTTTTATTTAACCGTATTTTGTACCTGACAATTTCAGCATTTATTCTTATTGTTACGCACCGGTTATTCCGGTTTACGACCAGTAGCGAAAAACGAGGGAAGTCTAAAATTATTAAAAACCAAAACATTCATACAACATCTTACCAACCAACGGAGGTAGTGGTTTCGACCGAATCTTACCATTTTAAAACCTTTTTTAGCTTTTTTAAATTGGATCTGTTGGCTATAGTTAAAAGTATTCCATTTTTATTGATCCTGGTTATCTGGACATTTTTATTGGGTGTTGAAATTTATACTACGATTGATGCTGGCGTGCGGTTCCCTGAAAAATACGCCTCCAGCGGGCTAATGGTCAACACCATCTTAGCAACCTTCCCGGGTTTTAGTCTGATGGTGATTTTATTTTACAGCAGCGAAATGGTTTGGCGGAGTAAAGATACCGGTATGCTGCCTCTGGAAAACAGTACTGCGCTCCAACATTCCATGGTATTTGGCGCCAAATGCCTGTCATTGGCTGTTGTTCCGTTGGCCTTGTTGGCTTACAGCATTGTCATCGGCCTCGTTTTTCAGCTCGCTTTTCAGTACGACCGCATGGAATGGCACACCTACGCCGCTTTGTTTTATTTGGCAGGATTGCCGGCGATATTGAGCACAGTTGCCATCATCAGCATACAGGTATTTACCAGGCATAAATATGCGGGTCTGTTATCGGCTGCCTTTTTTATGGTATTAACCAATTCTCAGATCGGCAGGCGGCTTGGCATTACCCACCCTTTGTTGCGCTTTGCCAATTCGTTTACCGGAACGTACAGCGACATGAATGGTTTTGGTAAATATGTGGATGCGTTTGGCTGGCAAATGCTGTATTGGTCGGCTTTTACCATCATTATTGGCTTGTGGGCAGGCCATTTGTTTTATCGGAGTCATTTTAAATTGCTTAGAAAATCGAACACGCCGGTATTGCTCACAATTTTATTGTGTTGTGCTGTTTTGGTGATTTCCGGAAATATTATTTCCCAAAAAATAATAATCACCTCCAGGAATGCGGAAAACGACTGGCAGCAAACGTACGAACAACGTTACCGCCCTTACCAAAACCAGTTGCAACCTACCATTGCTGTGGTAAAAACGAATATTGATCTGTTTCCGGAAAGCAACAGCTATAAAGTATACGGCACTTATACATTGGTCAATAAAACGAACAAAGCAATGGATACCTTATTGCTTTATCAGGACAAGTCAATCCAAATGGCCAATTTTAAAATCTCAAATTCCATATTGATCAAAACCGATCCGGAATATGGCCATGTAATTTATCGCCTGCTGCAGCCTTTGTACCCCGGAGATTCAATGCAACTTGATTTCAGTTTTAAATACAACTGGTCGGCATTTAACCGGCACGATTATTTCAACGCCATTGTAGAAAACGGGGCTTTTATGCGCATCAGCAATTATTATCCCCGGGTTGGTTACCAGGCAGGCCAGGAAATCGGAAATGATCTGGAGCGAAAAAAGCGAAAAATGCCTGCAGCTACGCCCATTAAAAAACTGGAAGAAAAAAAGGCGTTTGATTACGATTATGGTTTTATCCACTTTGATGCTGTTATTTCAACCAATCCCGACCAAATTGCAATTAGCGTTGGGGAATTGAAAAAAAGCTGGACGCTCCAAAACAGAAGGTATTTTCATTACCAAACGCCCGTACCCATTCCTTTTCGCTTTGCGGTTTCTTCGGCAAAATATGCGGTTCAGAAAGCAATCTACAAGGATATCTCCATCGAAATTTATTACCACCCCGGGCACTACGAAAATGTAAACATCCTGCTGGCTAAAGCAAAAAACACCCTGGCTTATTGCGAAAATAATTTTGGCCCTTATCCTTTCAAAACCATACGCTTTGCAGAAATATCCGGGTTTACGCAAGGTTTTAACGCTACCGCTTACCCCGCCAGCATTTTCATGAATGAAAGTATGGCGTTCCATACCAATATTAAAAAAGCAAGCAAAGAAGCTGTCATAGACGACTTAGCCAGCCACGAACTTTCGCACGAATGGTGGGGGACAAATCAACTTTCGCCCGATGACCGCGAAGGCGCACAATTGCTGACAGAAACCCTGGCGATGTACACTGAATTGATGTTGCATATTCAGGAATATGGAAATGAAAATGCACTGGATAAAGTCAATTTGCACAAAGATTTATATTTGAATGCCAGAGGGTTTTCGACCGAAATTCCGCTGATTAAAGCCACCTCAGCGCCGCATTTATTTTACAATAAAGGCCTGGTAGTGATGTATCAATTGTACTTGTTGATCGGGGAAGAAAAAATAAATGCAGCCCTGAAAAATTTGCTTCAAAAATATGCTTATCCCAATGCCCCGCCAACTGCCCTGGATTTACTGCATGAATTTTATGCGGTGTGCGACAAAAGGATGCACCCTCAAATAGAAGATTTGTTTGCCCGGATCATCCTGCATGAAGTAAAATTGGATCGTGCGGCGAGTAAAAAAACGCCCCGGAATCATTACGAAATCAGGGTTGAAGCAACGGCCTTTAAGTACGAAGAAGACGGAAAAGGAAACCGGGTGCAACGACCTTTCAGCGAGCCTGTTGAGGTGGCGGTCTATTTTGAAAACGGCGCCGTGGAAAAACGACAATGCCCGGTGGTCCATAACAAAATAATGACCGTGATGACCGTTTCGGAAAAACCATTGCGGGTTGAACTCGATCCAAAACTGAATTTAATGGAATTAATGATTGGAGATAATGTATTAGATTTGCAATGACCCCGGCATCCAATCACTTTACCAAATAGGCTGCATTATGAAATACCTGACTATTCTCCTGACGTTCGTCTGCATCGTTTCTACCTTCGCCCAAAAATCCCTGCCGGAGGACGTCGCCAAAAGCATTCAAGAACGGATCGCCAACGGCCATTCGCCCAGCATCGTGGTGGGCATCATTGACAAAGACGGGCCACAATATTACCTGTTCGGAACCAAAACCGAAGGCGGCGACCCCGTTGATGAACATTCCATTTACGAAATCGGCTCCATCTCCAAGACCTTCACAGGTATCCTGCTCGCAGACATGGCGATGCGCAAACAACTCAAAGTGGATGACCCCGCTCAAAAATACCTGCCCGCTTCCGTCATCATGCCATCCCAACCCGGGAAACAGATCACGCTGGGGCAACTATCCGACCATACCTCTGCGCTGCCGCGCCTGCCGGGCAATATGGCGCCCGCAGACCCGGCCAATCCTTATGTAGATTATACGGTGGAACAGCTCTATACTTTTCTCAAATCATACACCCTGACCCGCGAGATCGGTTCGGTGTATGAATATTCCAACTTAGCGCAAGGCTTGCTCGGCCATATTTTGGAACTCAAAGCCGGCAAATCCTACGAAACGCTGGTGGTGGAGCAAATTGCCAAGCCATTGGGCATGACCGCCACCAAAATCACGTTCGACGACCGCATGAAAAAAAATCTTGCCATTGGACACAGCGATGGCGCTCCTGTGGCCAACTGGGATCTCCCCACACTGGCGGGCGCGGGGGCCATCCGCAGTTCCCTGCACGACATGCTGCGCTTCGTTGCGGCCAATGCCGGCATTCAGAAAAGCAAGCTGTCTAAAGCCATGAAATTGTCGCACCAACCCCGCCACGACAAAGTGGGCGGCGGCACGCGGGTTGGGCTGGGCTGGCACATCTCCAAAGGCGCCGAAGGCGACGTGGTCTGGCACAACGGCGGCACAGGCGGCTACCGCACGTTTGCAGGGTTTGTCAAAGCAACCGGCAAAGGGGTGGTCGTGCTGACCAATTCCACCAAAGGCGCCGACGACATCGGTTTTCGCCTGCTGAATTCGGCGGCCCAACTGATTGAAGTCAAAAAATCAGCCGCCACGGCCATCCGGCAAGTCGCCGATGCCAAAGGTGCGCAAGCAACCTGGAACGCTTACTTAGATTTGAAAAACAACCAGCCAAAAACCTACGAATTTAATGAAAATGAGTTCAATACGCTGGGCTACAACTACCTGCAATCGGGCAAAACCCAAATCGCGCTGGTTGTCTTTAAAATTAACGTGGCCGAGTTTCCAAATTCCTCCAACGTCTACGACAGCTACGGCGAAGCCCTGATGAAAGACGGTCTGAATGAGTCGGCCATTGAAAATTACAAAAAATCGCTGGAACTCAACCCCGCCAATACCAACGCGGTCGCCATGCTGGCCAAAATGGGCGTGGAAGCATCAGTTGAAAAGGTGGAAGTGGACGAGGCCATCCTGGAATCTTACGTCGGCAATTACGAACTGGCGCCCGGTTTTTTCATCGCCATCACCCGCGAAGGCGGCCAGTTGTTTGGGCAGGCGACCGGCCAGGGCAGGTTTGAGTTGTTCGCCAAATCCCCCACAGAGTTTTACCTCACGATCGTGGAAGCGCGGATTGTGTTTAATTTGAAAGATGGGAAGGTGGAGAGTTTGACGCTGTATCAGGGTGGGCAGGTGATTCCTGGGAAGAAGGTGGGATGATGGTGCGATTTGGGTCGGTGCCGCTCACGAATGGTTGTTTCACGCAAGGGGATTTTTTTGGTTTCACACAACGGCACAACGCACACAACGAATAACAAGGATGGAATGCCGGGTTGTTGTGATCGTTGTGTCGTTGTGTGAAATTCTTGGATCATATGAGGATGGCGTTCTACTTTACGGCTCTCGCGTGTTTGGGATACACGCTGCTGTGTCGGGCAAGACCTATCGTGAGCGGGCGTAAAAATCAACCCCTTTCTTGCAGTACACGTTCTCTCTCAATCTTCAACACAGCTCAGCTCGCTTTAGCGTCCAACCCCATCCAAAAAAAGCAAAAAAAATATATCCATGAAAGAACTAATTCTAAACGACGGCCATAAAATCCCCATAATCGGCTTTGGGACATACAAGTCAAAAAAGCAAGGCGGCATTGAATCTGTTGTAGCTGCTTTAGCCAATGGGTATCGTTTGATTGATACGGCGGCTAAATATAAAAATGAAAAGGCGGTAGGGCAAGGGATAAAGCTAAGTGGGGTGCCCAGAGAAAAAATTGTCGTGACCACCAAATTGTGGCGAGAAAATTTAGGCTACGAAAAGGCAAAAACTGCCTTCGGCGCCTCGCTCAACAAACTGGGATTGGAGTATATTGACCTCTACCTGATCCACTGGCCAGCCAATGCCAGAAACTATAAGAACTGGCAAAAAACCAATGCCGATACCTGGCGTGCCATGGAGGAATTACAAGCCCAGGGAAAAATTAAATCCATTGGGGTAAGCAACTTTTGGCAGGAACATTTGGAAGCGCTTTTTCAGACCGCAAACGTAATGCCCGTGATTAATCAAATTGAGTTCCATCCGGGTTACTGGCAACCCGAATTAACCGAATTTTGCAAAAAGCAAGGTATTGTAGTGGAGTCCTGGTCGCCTTTGGCAAGGGGTCAAGTATTCGGGAACGAACTTTTGGAAAGTATTGCCAATAAGCACAACAAATCGGTTGCTCAAATTTGTCTGCGTTGGGTCATTCAGCACAAGGTGGTTGTGATTCCGAAATCAACCACGCCCAAAAGAATCGAAGAAAACATCGACGTATTCGATTTTGAGTTGTCAGCAAAAGAAATGGAACAAATCAATGCGCTTCCTGAAATGGGTTTTAGTGGGGAATTACCGGATATTTGGCCGGATAAGGTTTAAGTGCTTTTCACACAACGCGATTTTTTTGGTTTCACACAGCGGCACAACGCACACAACGAATAACAAGGATGGAATGTCGGGTTGTTGTGATCGTTGTGCCGTTGTGTGAAACTACTGGATCATACGGGTGCAGCGTACTGCTTTGCGGCCTTCGTATTATGATGGCTGAAATTTATATGTTCGTAGGGACTCCACCGCATCCAAAAAATCACTTCGCCTTTTGATTTTTTGTAAAAAAAGTTGATCTTTAAACCATTGAACTAAGCGCCAAACCGTCAGCGATCATTGTAAAAAACAATAAACCATGGCAAAAAATAAAACAGCCGAAACAGAAATCAGTGTCCCTGAATTCATTGACGCATTCGTGGACAACGAGCAAAAGAAAGCAGACAGCTTCCGACTCATTGAGCTGATGCAGGAATGGTCAGGGTTTGAACCCAAAATGTGGGGGCCAACCATCATCGGATTCGGCCATTATCATTACAAGTATGCAAGCGGGCACGAGGGAGATATGCCGCTGATTGGTTTTTCACCCCGGAAAGCAGCGTTTTCACTGTATGTATTTATGCCAACACCGGATAACGAACATTTATTGGACGACCTCGGAAAATTTACAATAGGGAAAGCCTGCATTTATGTGAAGAAACTGTCTGACATCAATATTGCGGTCTTAGCACAACTTTGTAAAACAACGATTGCCTACATCAAGGAACATCACGAATGTCCTTGCAGAGAAAAATTAGAATAATGCAAACCTTGAATCAATGGACCTTAACCTTAAGTCCAAAAAGACTTTTCCTGCTTGATGGCCTGGGGGCTTGTTTGACCGCTTTTTTATTAGGGGTCGTCCTGACTGCATTCAACGAGCACTTTGGAATGCCGCAAAAAACATTGAATATCCTGGCTTTAATCGCATTGGTTTTTGCTTTTTATTCCTTTTTTTGCTTTTTTTTCATTGGCAATAACTGGCGGCTCTTTCTTAAAATTATTGCTGCGGCGAACCTGCTTTATTGCTGCCTGACAATCACACTCGTCATTTATTTTTACCCTCACCTGACCGTTTTGGGGGTTATTTATTTTCTGCTTGAAATTGTTGTAGTCTGCGCATTGGTGTTTATTGAGTTGCGGTTCGCTTTTGTGAAATTCCCGAACATGCGCTAAAATTCCTCGCAAAAAAAGATCGAAAAAATTTGCGTAGCCAAATAACTACATGTATATTTGTAGTCAAATAACTACGCAATGAATCTGAGAAGAGACGTATTTCAAGCCATAGCAGACCCAACAAGAAGGGCTATCCTGCTGCTGGTCGCCTCGCAATCCATGACTGCAGGCGCAATCGCCTCCAACTTTGACACCGCCAGGCCCACCGTTTCAAAGCACCTGCAAATCCTCACCGAGTGCGAATTGCTTGACCAAGAGCAAACCGGCAGAGAAATTTACTATCATTTCAATCCCAAAAAGATAAAGGAAATCGCAGACTTTATTGAGCCCTTCCGCAGCATGTGGGATGACCGGTTTAACAAGTTGGAAACCATCATGAAAAATTACGAATCAAAAAAATAACATGCCGTGGAACGAAAAACAAAAATACATGCCGAAGATGGCAAACAGGATTTAGTGATCACCCGGGAATTTGATTTGCCCCTGGAATTATTGTTCAAAGCGTATGTAGCGCCCGATGTTGTTGAGCAATGGATGGGTACGAAAGTACTGAAATTGGAAAGCAAAAAGCACGGAAGCTGGCAATTTGAAACCTCCGATGCGCAGGGAAACGTGGTTTTTCAGGCCAATGGCGTAATCCATGAGTTTGTTCCGAACCAAAAAATTACCCGGACATTTGAAATGGAACAGACGCCTTTTCCTGTCCAGCTTGAGTTCTTAGAATTTGAAAAACTCACAGACGATACCAGCAAACTCACCATGCATATCGTGTATAAATCTGTCGCGCACAGAGACCAAATGCTGCAGTTGCCTTTTGCTCAGGGTATCAATATGGCCCATAATAGATTGCAAACTATTCTCAACAAATTAAAATGACCTATCATGGCAAAAAGAAACGAGCTTGCGAGTTCGACAAAGTCAAACAAAATCATCTATTGGGTTTCCACTATATGGCTGGCATTCGGCATGTTATCCAGTGGAATTGTGCAATTGCTCCAGGTCTGGTATTTCAGGCCTGTGGATAGAAAAATCATTTCAGTCAATCTATAATGAAATAGCATGAAAAAAGAATTGTCACCAGAACAGCGTGAAGCCCTGCTCAACACTTTAAAAGCCCGTTTTGAGAAAAACAGAACCCGCCATCCGGGGCTTGAATGGGCTGCAATACAGGCGAAACTGGAAGCAAATCCTGAAAAACTATGGTCGCTCTACGCCATGGAAAGCACTGACGGCGAACCGGATGTGGTTGGCCATGATGAAAAGACGGGCGAATACATTTTTTATGATTGTTCGGCGGAAAGCCCGAAAGGCCGCAGAAGCATTTGTTACGACCACAAAGCGCTGGAATCAAGAAAAGAACATAAACCGGAAAATAGCGCTGTCGAAATGGCAACGGAAATGGGCATTGCGCTTTTAACGGAAGCACAATACCGGGAGCTCCAACAACTTGGAAATTTCGATACGAAAACATCGAGCTGGGTGATCACCCCTCCTGAGATTAGAAAACTCGGCGGCGCCCTTTTTTGTGATCGCCGCTACAACACGGTCTTCGTATATCACAACGGCGCTGAATCCTACTATGCCGCGAGGGGATTCCGGGGCTCGCTACGGGTCTGATAAAACAGCGATTGTCTATCTCAACGAACATCACGAATGTCCTTACAATGCATGAGCGCCTATATTGTAATCCCCCAACCGCGCCCCCGTCCCTGCCCGTTCCGAAAAATGCGTAACGCCATGTTCAATCCGGACCCCCGTCGCAATATCCTCGGCCAGCAGCAGCGCCCCGTCCATGTCCACATAATCCAGCAAGGGCAGCAGGTGCGCAATGGCCGAAATGCCGACCGTGGATTCGGTCATACAGCCCACCATCACCTTCAGGTTCAGGGCGCGGGCTTCGGCGATCATCCGGCGGGCAGGTGTGAGGCCGCCGCATTTCATCAGCTTGACGTTGACCCCGTGGAAATGGCCGGCGCAGTGGGCCACGTCGGCTTCGCGCTGACAGCTTTCGTCGGCCATAAGGGGCAGGGCGCAGCGGTCATAGAGGTATTTCATACCCTCCCAGTCGCCGGGTTTCAGGGGTTGTTCGATGAATTCAACGCCCAGTACTTGCAGTTGGGGCGCATATTCCAGCGTTTGTTCCACCGTCCAGGCGCAGTTGGCGTCTACCCGGAAAATGGCGTCGGTATGGTTGCGCAGGGCGCGCACAATAGCCACGTCGTCGGGGGTGCCGAGTTTGATTTTATAAACCGGCCAGGGCATTTCCTGCATTTTGGCTACCATTTCTTCCACGGGCGCGATGCCGATGGTGTAGTTGGTCAGCGGCATGTTTTTGGGCGACAAGCCCCACGCCTGGTAGAGTGGCAGGTCTAATCGCTGAGCGTGCAGGTCGTGCGCCGCCACATCTAATGCGCATTGCTCAAAAGGGTGGTCTTTCAAATAAGGATGCAAGGCCGCCCAGTATTGTTCCGGCGACTCCAAAGGCGTCGTTTCGATGGTCGTCCGCAGGGCTTCCAGCGTTTTCGCCATCTGGTCAACCGATAAGCCGTAATAGCGCGTGGCGGTCGCTTCGCCCAGGCCGGTTAGTCCCCTGTCGTGCAGCGCAACAATCACGGTGGGTTGCACCTGCCGCGATTCGTGAGCAATGGTGAAGGTGTGGCGCAGACGCAGGTCGTAGGTGTGGATGGTTAGCTCCATGATGTTCTCGAAAATTCTGTTTATGAACGTGAACCTATTTCAGTAATCGCCCCCTCACTGTAAACTTATTTTAGGACGTGACACCCCCTCTCTCTCTCCCTCCCCCTCTCCCCCTCCCTCACTTCCCCCGCTTCCCAATAATCTCAAACGCCTGTTCCAAACGGTTCCCTTTTTCATCTACTAAAGTCAATAAGTGTTTGCCTTCCGGCGGATTCAGTTCCATGCTGTGAAAATGGGTCGTGCTGCCCCGGTATTCGTTGTCAATATGCCAATAAATGGTCGTTTCCGGACTGCGGTGCGCGACGGAAAATACGGTGCGCGACAACTGTCCGTCCAAATCTATGGGCACATAAATGCGGGTCGGCTGCTTCGGGTAAATCAGTTCCATCACCGCTTCGCTGTTCGCCTGGCCGGCAGCGCAATCGGCCCGGAAAGGAGGAAGGGTTCGGTAGCCCGGATTTTTGCTTTTGTAGTAATGCTCTTCCAAAGGCGGCAGCACAAACCACGACTGGTGCACCATCCGGTCGGGCGTTTCGCATTCGGCGGTCACCTGCCAGCGCCCGGTTTGGTCCAAATGGATGGTGCGGTGATAGGGACAACCGGTGGCTTTCAGCCCAGCGGCGGGCGCCCAAACGCTGTCCACCTGCGGGCAAATATCGAGCGCCCGGAAGCCGCTTTCCCGACAGGTGGGAATGCGCTTCATTTCGTCGTACGGGGGTCGAAACCAGCCGCCATCGGCAGGCAAAATGTTCAGGATGTCGAACAGCGTTGGCGCAGCGGCCATAGCGCCCATGAGTCCGGGCCGGCCTTCTCCGTCGGCATTGCCCACCCAGACGCCGATGGCGTAGCGCGGCGTGACGCCCACCGCCCAGGCGTCGCGAAAGCCAAAACTGGTGCCCGTTTTCCAGGCGATGCGGCGGCTTGATTCAAACGCCTCCCAGTCGCCCAGTGCATTCGGGCGCTCCAATTGCTGCATGGCGTCGAATGCAAACCACGTTCCCGCTGCCCCAATAAGCGGCGGTTCTTCCAGCAGGTCGTCGCGGTCGGTTGGCGTCGTTTTGGCGCCGAACAGGTAATTGGCTGGTCGGAAATCTTTGGGGTCGTAGCGCCCGTCGCGGGGGTAGAATTGCCCCAGCATCCTGCTCATGCAGGCGTAGGCGTTGGTGATGTCGCCCAGGGTAGCTTCTGCGCCTCCCAAGACGAGGGGCAGGCCGTAGTGACCGGGATGTCGGTCTATGGTATTGAATCCCAGACGTTTTAAGTCATAATGAAATTTTTCCAGGCCGTATTGCTGCAACATCCGCACAAACGGCACATTCAGCGAACGCACCAACGCCCGGCGTGCCGTCACCACGCCGTCGTAGCGCAGGTGGAAGTTTTCAGGGCGGTAGCCGCTCATGATGGTGGGCACATCCGGCACCAAACTATTGGGCAAAAGTTGGCCATTTTGCAGCAGCAGCGTGTACAGAAATGGTTTCAGGATGCTGCCCGTGCTGCGCCGCGCGGTGATCACATCCACTTCGGCGCCGTGTTCTTCGCCGGCGTCAATCACATTGCCCACATACGCGATGATATTCCCGGTTTCCACCTCGATGACGATGGCGGCTAAGTTGTGGATACCGTTCTGGCGCAGCAATTGTTGCTGGCGGGCCGCAATTTCCGTCACGCGGCGTTGCAGGTCTTGTTGCAGGGTGGTGCGGATGCGCGAGTGCGGCGCTTTGCCGGTTTTGACCTGTTCCACCCAGGCGCGGTCGAGCAGGTGGGGCGCCAGCCGGGGCAGGGGATGCGGCTGTTCGGGCAGGGGTTCTTCCTTAGCCAATTCCCACGAGGTGCGATCCAAAGCGCCGGCTTCCAGCAGGCGGTCGAGCAGGCGGTTGCGTTTGTTGAACAGCGCCTGCCGGTTGCGCCCGGGGTGGATGAGGGCCGGACTGTTGGGCAAGACCGCCAGCGTGGCCGCTTCTGCCCAGGAAAGTAGCCAGGGGCTTTTGCCAAAATAACGCCACGAAGCGGCATCAAGGCCCACCACATTGCCGCCAAAAGGCGCGTGGGCAGCGTAGAGGCGCAGGATTTCGGATTTTCGGTAGCCCAGTTCCAGCCGGGTGGCAAGGATGGCCTCGATGAATTTTTGCCAGAGGTTGCGCGATTTGTTGCCGCGCGCCATGCGGATGACCTGCATGGTGAGGGTGCTGCCCCCGCTGACGACTTTACCACTTCGGATGTTTTGCCCCACCGCCCTGACCAAACTGGCCGGATCAATGCCGGGGTGGTACCAGAAACGCCGGTCTTCAAACTCAACCAAAGCGCGCGCGAATTTTTCCGGGATGCTGTCGGCTTGCGGGAAGCGCCATTGGCCGTCGTCGGCAATGCGCGCGCCAAGCAGGTTGCCGGCGTAGTCTTCCAGCACCATGCAGGTGGGCTGGTCGAAGAGCGGTCGCGGCAGGCAAAAAGCATAAGCCAACAACAGCACTGCGAGCACTGCGAATGTTTTCCGGCGATGTTGCCGGAAGAGGAAGTGACGGAGGCGTTTTATACGTTCCCTAAGCATCATGTGGATCAGAATACCGAAAAAGACTGTAAATTAGCGATGTTTTTAATCTTTTATTGCAATGAAAAAACGCTATCCCCGTACCCTTTCATCAGGAGCTAATAACACCGTCATCGCCTTGTCCGAAACGGAAGCCGGGAAACTTTTCACCGGTGACACGCGCTCCGACATTGGTTCGGAAGCCGAAAAAATGCGCTTTGCCAATGCCATTAATGGCGTGGTGGTGCGTTTTTTGCGGTTAGATGAGCTGAACGATGACACGGAAATGCTTGTCATGGAGCGGCTCTATCCAATGGATTTTCGGGCTTATGAGTACGAAAAACGCGAATTGTGGTTAGACGTTCTCGAGTCGGAGTTGCGCGAATTGCACAAGTCGGGCTTTGCCCACCGCGATTTGCGCCGCCCGTCTGATATGCCGGGAGAGCGTTTCGACAATATCTTCCTCACCCCTCAAGGTTTTCGGTTGATAGATGTAGGCATTTCTGCCCTCCTTTCCCAAGTCGGCGAACGGTTGTTCGACCGCTATGTCACCCAGGAACTTGCCGAGTTGGAGGCGTTCCGTCAATTCGTGTTGTCCCGGTAATTCGTATGGCGTGAGTAGTGAGGGTGTCACTTTAAGTGACGCCCTCACTTGCCTCCCCGAATTAATTCGGTTTAATCGTTTGCACCCACAACTCCTCCCCATTGCTGTCGTAAACCTTCACCGTCAGCACCCTGCTCGTGCGCGGGCCGGAAAATTCCAATACCCCAAAATTGCGCTTCAGCACCAAGGTGCCTTCCACGTGGTACTTGTTTTCTTCGGTCACATTGAACGCATGGCCGGAAGTAAGCGGTGAGATGGTGATGTCGGTCACTAAATTGCCGGCTTCGTTTGTATATTGATCCATTTCCGTATGGTGGCGATCGCCGGTGAGGAAAACCACGCCCCGGATTTTTTCTTCTTCGATGCGTTTCAGCAGGTATTCGCGCTCTTCGGGGTAGTAGTTGATGTAATTTTCGTGAACGGCAGCCGTATTGAGCACCTGCCCGCCGATGGCGACCATTTTAAACGGCGCCCGACTTGAGACTAATCCGTCTATCAGCCATTCCAATTGCTCCTTACCCAGCATGGTGCGGTCACCGGTTTTGCGGTTGTCCGGTGCGCGGTGGTAGCGGTTGTCTAAGAGGAAAAAGTCCACGTCGGCAAACTGAAAAAAAGAGGTAATGCCTTTGCTGTTGTCGAGGCCATAGGAAGGGTTAGCCCAAAAAAGCTTGAATGCTTCCAGCGTATGGTGCTTTTGCGCAAAGCTGCGGTCAGAGTTGTCGGGGCCGAAATCGTGGTCGTCCCAGATCGCGTAGTGGTGGGTAGACGCCAGCAGCGCCTGCATTTCCGGGATAGAGCGCGTGTGCGTATAGCGCTTCAGGATACCGGTGCGGGTATTCCAGTCCACCTCCCGCAGGTAGGTGTTGTCGCCCAGCCAAAGCATGGCGTCGGGCTGCATTTTATGGATGCTTTGAAAAATTTGGTAATCAGCGCCGTAGGGTTTGCCGGGTCGGTCGTATGGCGTTTCGTTGACGTAGGCGCAACTGCCAATCGCCATTTTAAACACGGGCGGATCGGTGCGCCACTGCCAGAGGGTTTGGGTCTGAAAGGTGGTTGGGTAGTCCAATTTCACGGGCTTTCCGTCAATCAACAGCAGGTAATCATAGCGGTTGCCTGGTTCTACGCGGTCGGCTAACAGGTGGGCGGTAAAAGCCGTTTCCGCTTTCGTGATGACCGCAGCCGTATGCAGGGTGTCGGCGGGTTTGGAACTTACCCAGTAGCGGATCTGTACTTTGGCCGCTTTGTTGGTTTGTACCCAAAGCAGCACTTCCCGCATTTCGGAATAGCCCACCATGGGGCCGGATTGCAGCAATGTTGCCGTTTGTGCGCTTGGCGCAAAAGCAAACAGGAAGAGAAAAAAACACGTGAATGCATAGCGCATGGCAAGCAAGTTTTGGTTCGTGCGCTAAAGTACGGCTTGATCAGGATTTTGATGCGCTTTTTCGTTTTGACTGGGCAATGAAGCATGAAAATTGTTTTTTTGTCAAAAGTTTTCGCCTATACACCTCGGGATAGAAATCAAACGGCATCAAGACCTTCAAGTGCTGCTGCCTTTATTGGACTTATTTTTCTAAACCACCCTGTGGCTAAAGCATCATTGGGACACCGGAGACGCATCCCCGCTGTCCCACCAGTCCCACGAAGCGTTGCTCTATTCTTCTAAAACAAAAATCTTTCCTTACTTTGTGGGAAATTTACAAGTTAGCTTTAACCATCAAACTTTCCCATACCATGTCCGATCAAATCCGCCAGCTCGAACCCTCCGCACCCTGGAATTATTTCGCTGACCTGAACGCCGTGCCGCGCCCATCCAAACACGAAGAACGGGTGGCCCGGTTCATGGAGGATTTTGGCAAAAGCCTTGGTTTGGAAGTCCTGACCGACGCCGTTGGCAATGTCATCATCAAAAAACCAGCCTCACCGGGCCGCGAAAAAAGCCCGGTTGTGATCCTGCAAGCGCACTTGGACATGGTGCACCAGAAAAACGAGGACACCAAATTTGACTTCGACAAGCAGGGCATCGAGATGTACGTGGATGGAGACTGGGTGAAGGCGCGCGGCACAACATTGGGCGCCGACAACGGCCTTGGCGTTGCCAGCATTATGACGGTGCTGGCGTCGAAAGACCTGTCGCACCCAGCCATCGAGGCGCTGTTTACCTTAGACGAAGAAACGGGCATGACGGGCGCCAAAGCGCTCGGCAGGAAGTTGTTGAAAGGCAAAATATTGCTCAACTTAGACACCGAAGAAGACCATGTTTTCACCATCGGCTGCGCAGGCGGCATTGATACGCTGGTAGAATGGGCTTACCGCGAAATTGACACGCCGGCAGGCACGGAAAGTCGGAAAATTGTCATCAATGGCCTCAAAGGCGGGCACTCTGGCGTGGACATCCACCTTGGCCGGGGCAATGCAAACAAACTCATGAATCGGGTGCTGATGGCCTGCAAAGGCGTGTTGGTCAGCACGATAGAAGGCGGCAGCGTGCGTAATGCCATTCCCCGCGAAAGCGTGGCCACGGTGGCGGTGAAGTCGCCAAAGGTATTTGACCGCAGTTTTCAGGCGATTGTAAAAGTCATCATGGACGAATACAGCGGCGTTGAACCCGGGCTGCAAATCACCCTTTCGGAAGCGCCGGTTCCTGCAAAAGTCATGCGCCGCAGCGACCAGACGAAGCTCCTTTCCGCCATCCGTGCCGCGCACAACGGCGTATTCCGCATGAGTCCGGATGTGCCAGGTTTGGTGGAAACCTCTTCCAATCTGGCGCGGGTAGAAGTGAAGGACGGGCGGTTTTTCAGCGGCACGTTACAGCGCAGTTCCATTGAATCGGGCAAAGCCGATGTGGCGGCGACCCTCCGCGCACCATTTGATTTGATCGGTGCAAAAATTGAGAACGACAACGCCTACCCGGGTTGGAAACCGAACCCAAAATCTGCTGTTTTGAAAAAAATGGAAGGCATTTACGAACAGCAATTTGGGCACAAACCGCAAGTGGAAGCCTGCCACGCCGGTCTGGAATGCGGCATCATCAGTGAAGCTTATCCCGGGTTGGATATGATTTCTTTTGGCCCGGAAATCCGCAACGCCCACTCGCCGGATGAATGTGCGAGTATTTCGTCGTTTCAGAAGTTTTGGGGTTTTTTGGTGGAGGTGTTGAAGCAGATTTGAAAGGATTGGTGGATTAGAGGCTGGAGCCTCTTAAATAGTAGACACGAGGCGAAGCTTCGACTTGGCTTCGACTGGCTTCGACTACGCTCAGTCACCAGCTCAGCCACCAGCTCAGCTACCGGCCTCGCGCCAGCAAAGGGCTGTCTTTATAGTCCGATAGCGCACATGGCTTGTCCGAAACTGGACACTCCGAAAAGTATATCTTTTCTAAATCCTTAAAAATCAGGAGATAAATATTTTGGCATACCGTATGAGGTTACACGGTTGGGGCTTTCTCTTTTTTACAAATCAGAACCCGGCCGGACGGTATCCGGCAACCAGCCATGTTACAGCACCATTTCCGACTTGCTACCCGCTATTTGCTGAAGCACATTCACACCACTGCACTCAACGTACTTGGACTGGCGTTGGGAGTCGCTGTGTGTTTGACGGTTGCTATCTGGCTG
>Ga0209573_1001885_pt1 | contig 29473 bp, 21 predicted proteins | sample TNRBio252014_DNA_FD_185870 | JGI IMG/M metagenome (GOLD analysis project Ga0209573, IMG submission 185870) | Wastewater treatment Type I Accumulibacter community from EBPR Bioreactor in Madison, WI, USA - TNR Reactor_6/25/2014_ DNA (SPAdes)... | ecosystem: Engineered > Bioreactor > EBPR >...
AAAGAAAATAAGCATTTTGTGAGCCACACGGAAGGGTTTAAGCAGGAAATCATAAAAGTAGAAAACGACTGGGTTTATTCCCGCGTAGAAATGCAGGCATTTGCTGCGGGGCCTCCGGAGCATATCCACGAATATTTTGACGAATTGTTCCGGGTAGAAAAAGGTACAGCGACCATTTTGGTCAACGGCGAAAAAAAAACATTGAAGGCGGGTGAAAGCCTCTTGATTCCAAAAGGGACGCCACATAAGCCGTTCAATGAGACCAACGAGGTCGTCGTGCTGGATGACCCAATCACCCAAACGGCCACACTGCCGGCCAGTTTTGCTTATGGGTTAATCACTTTATATCCGGAAATGGATAAAATCGGGGATGTAAAATCGCCCAAAAACCTGCTCGCCCTGGCTGCTCAAGGCAATGATTTTGACACCTGGTCGAGCGACTTACCCATTCCTGCACAAAAGGCGATGCGTTGGTTGCTGGGCCCGACCGCCCGGTTGATGGGTTATGGGAAATGGAAAAATACCGCGAGGTAAGTGCCAAACAAATCTTATTTTGCCGGCAAAAGCAGGAATCCTTTGCACAAAACCTTCTTCATCCATGTACAACAAAAGAGGTCGGAAGCCCAAAAGCAGCAGCCGTTGGGGCTGGTACGACAAACCGGCTAAAAAACCCATCCCGGAGGGAACCGGCATCCGCGGCGGTGGAAAGTACGGCACAACCTGGTGGGGTTATCTGGGCGGCCTGAAATCATTCAAACAGACCTATGCCATTCCAATCGAAGGCGAACGCGACCACCTGGCCCTGAAGCGCTTTCAGAAAGTCACCCAACCCTTCGTTTTGCGCCGGCTAAAAACCGATAAATCCATCATCAGCGACCTGCCGGACAAAGTGGAGCAAAACCAGTTTTGTACCCTCAGCCCCGAACAAGCTGCACTTTATCAGGGGGTTGTGGACAAAACCTTGAAAAAAATCGAAAGCTCCAGCGGCATCGAGCGCCGGGGATTGGTGCTGAACCTCATCATGATGCTCAAACAAATTTGCAACCATCCGGCGCAGTACCTGAAAAAAGGTTCTGCACAAATACAACACAGTGGCAAATGCCCGCTTTTGCTCGATTTGTTGGATCAAGCGCTTGAAAACGACGAAAAAACAATTATTTTTACCCAGTTCCGCGAAATGGGCGAACTACTCATCCCAATGATCCGGGATCGCGTTGGCGTGGAACCGGCCTTTCTGCACGGGGGTGTCGCCCGGAAAAACCGCGATGGCATGGTCGAAGACTTTCAAACCAAACGTTCGCACCCCATCCTGCTGCTGTCGCTCAAAGCGGGTGGCACAGGATTAAACCTGACCGCCGCCAGCCAGGTCATCCATTTCGACCTGTGGTGGAATCCCGCCGTGGAAGCCCAGGCAACCGACCGCGCATTCCGCATCGGCCAGCAACGGAATGTACAGGTACACCGCTTCATTACTTCGGCCACCTTTGAAGAACGCATTGACGCCATGATTCAAAAGAAAAAAGAATTGGCAAACCTTACGGTAAACAGTGGAGAAACCTGGATTGGGGAGTTGTCGGATAAGGAATTAAAAGCTATTTTTCAGTTGGGAAAATGACACTGATTTGGACTTCACCACAACAGGCAAAATCAAAACGCACATAAAATGAAAAACCGCAACCTTTTTTTGTTTTTGGTGATTATCTGCATTATTGCGCCAGCAATCCATTACTTTATTGCAGGTAAGAATTTTGACAACACGAATGTCCGGAATATTCTTGTAGGCATTCAGGCTTTAGCAGGTGTTGCTTTGGTGGTTTTATATGGCAGGAAATCGAAAGCGGGGTAGACTAATCCTCCTCCAGCACCAATTCCGCATCTTTTTCCCAAATTTCCATCTCACAAGGCTTGCAGTTAAACTTCAGCTTATACTCCACTTCCCCGTGTTTCAGCGTAAGTGGTTCGGCAACTTTTTCTCCCATGGTCGCGCGCTGGTAGCGCGGACATTTGCCCAATTCGTATTTGACGCAATATTTGGTCACCATCACGCGCGATTTACCGGGATCCCATTGCAGTTCAAATGCTTTTTCAATTTCCGTGACGCCGTGGCGCTTGTAAAATGCCCGGGCCAATTTATTGGAGACGTTGTAGGTGAAATCCAGCGATTGCACCGGATAAGGGTGTTCCGTTTTGACGATTTGGTGCGCTTCCCGCTGATAATCCCGGATGCGAACCTCTGCCAGGTTTTCCAATGCGGTTCTGCGGATTTCGTTTATTTTTGAATTGGGTAAAAACCAGTTTTGCGAAAAATCCACCTCAATTTCACCCGCAATAAAAGGCGTATTGCCGGTTTTGGCGAGGTTCTTTTTGGTATTTTCGATCAGTCCTTCGGCATTTTTGGCGAGCTCTTTGGGCGTTTCGAGACTTGCCGTGTACGCATGGCCATCTTCGTCCACGACCTGAAGGCAAAAGCCGGTTTCCGTTTCGCTGAAGCGCATGTTTACGCCGATTTTCCGAACGGCGCTGTTTTCATTTTCGATCATCCGGTTGAACTCCGCGTCGAGGTTGCGGTAGATTTCCGTGCCAACCGGCAAAGGTTTCAGCTCGTTGGGCACCACTAAGTCGTTGACGATGATGTTGACCTGCACGCCGTCTGCAACGCCTTGTTCGTTGATGAAATATAGGCCGTCGCCGTTGTTGAGCAGCTCGTGGTTTTCGATCTGGTAGCCATTGCCTTTTTGCTCCAGCAATTTGCCGATGTACTGCCCTTTTGACTTTGGACTTTCCCAGGAGCCGATTTTTTCGCGGCGGTGGTTGACAAAATAATCGGTGTAGCCCCGGTTGAAGCTGCGATCTAATTCCGGCTCAAAATTGTAAAAGGTGCGGCCCGAAGAAGCCTTTTGGTATTGGTCAGCGTTGGCTTCTAAGAAAGCATCCAATTTTTTGCGCAGGTAAGAAGTATTGTTTTTGACATAAACAATGTCTTTCAACCGGCCTTCAATTTTAAAGGAAGAAATCCCTGCGTTGATCAAATTGGGCAGCTCGTCGCTCAGGTCTAAGTCTTTGATTGATAGAAGGTGGCTGCTTTCGATGAGGGTGTTGCCTTTTCCGTCAATCAACTGATAAGGCAGGCGGCAGTTTTGGGCGCAGGAGCCGCGGTTGGCCGAGCGTTCGCCGTTGGCAATGCTCATGTAGCAATTGCCGCTAAAGGAGACGCACAGCGCGCCGGTGACGAAAAACTCCAGTTCCGCGTCGGTGGCTTCATGGATTTCGCGCACCTGGTCTAAGTTCAACTCCCGGGCCAAGACCACCCGTTTGATGCCGGCGTCGGCTAAAAATTTCACATGGCCGGCATCCCGGTTGTTGGCCTGTGTGCTGGCATGGATGGCGATGGGAGGAAGGTCCATTTCTAAGATTCCCATATCCTGAACGATGATGGCGTCCACGCCAATGTTGTACAATTCCCAGATGAGTTGCCGGCAGGATTCTAATTCGTTGTCGTACAAAATGGTATTGAGGGTCACCAGCACCTTGGCTTTGAATAAATGGGCGTACCGAACCATTTCAGCGATGTCCTCCACCGAATTCGTGGCATTGGTGCGGGCGCCAAACAACGGCGCGCCAATGTACACAGCATCTGCGCCGGCATTGACGGCAGCCATGCCCTGATACAGATTTTTGGCCGGAGCCAGGATCTCAATTTTTTTTCTTTTTCCGTGCATTGCCGGGCAATATCTGTTTGGATGCAATTGCGCTTTTTCTGCCCAATATCTAAGCAGGGCGCAAAACTACAAAATTTGTGCGAGGGGAACAAGTGAGGGCGTCCCTCAAAGAGGACACCCTTACTACCCATACTATGAGGGAGCAAAAAAGCGCTGATGCTAATTTTTTTTATCTTTGGTCGGGTATCCTAAGCCAAATATTCAGAAAAAAATACAAATGGAAGATGTATTTAAACAGTGTTTATGGAAAAATTTTGGGGCCGCCATTGACATGCTCAGTAACGCAATCGTGTTGTGCCCTGATGAGCTGTGGCAAACGGATCGGAAATTCTTCTACTTAACTTACCATACGACCATTTTTCTGGATTATTACCTGACCCATCCGGTCAGCAGTTTTCAACCGGCACTGCCTTATACCCTGGTGAATCCTGACAATTTACCCCCTGAAGCCGTGGATGATGTGATTCCCGACCGCTTTTACAGCAGGCAGGAAATGCTTGTCTGGCTAACAGGCATCCGGAAAAAATGCAAGGCACGCATCACCCTTTCAACAGTGAATCAATTATCGGAAAGGTGGATTAATGATGCAGAAATAGACCTGCATGGCCTGTGTCCGTCTATTGTTGAAAACTATATGCTACTGGAAATTCTTTTCTATAATTTCAGGCACGTACAACACCATGTCGCTCAATTGAATTTTATCCTTAGGCAGAAAATAAATAAGGCACCTGATTGGGTATCACATGCGGATTAAGAGCTTGTTCGGGATTTCATGACGGAGCGAGAGCGAGGAAATTTTGTTTTAGACAAGGCGGATTTTGCAGACGTAGCCGGCAGCTACGGCGAAAAAATCCAACGTAGTATAAAATAAAATTTGCCGCTCGCAGCCCGTTGATGAATTCCCGAACAAGCTCTAACATAAAATTAAACATGAGTCATCCCGAATTTTTAGGCACATTATGTCATATTTTGGCCTTTTTGGGCGTCATACGGGTGCAGCGCACCCAAAATTCGGGATGATTCATGTTTTGTTTTTCTTATTAACTTTAACGTGAGTTCGGGCATTTACTAGCTGAAACCGAAGATTTTGTGATGTGTATTCGTATCACTTTGCGCACTTTGCGACTCCCTTAGCGTCTCCCGTGCCAACGGGAGGGCGCGAAGATTTATCGCAAAGTACGCAAGGGGGGTAATTATCACCACGATGTGCTTGTCAAAGGCGTTTGTCAAATAAGTTTGGTCTCCTGAAAATGCCCGAACTCACGTTAACTTTAAAATTACCCTAAATCAAAACGATCAAGGTTCATCACCTTGCTCCATGCCGCCACAAAGTGCTGCACAAACTGCGCTTGAGCGTCCGCACAGGCATAGACTTCAGCAAGTGCCCGAAGTTCTGAGTTCGAACCGAAGATGAGGTCAACCCGGGTGCCCGTCCACTTCACTTCGCCGGTCGTGCGGTCACGTCCTTCAAACACGTTTTGGGAATGAGCCGTCGCCTTCCACGTCGTGCTCAGATCGAGCAGATTCACAAAGAAGTCATTGGTGAGCGTCCCCGGACGTTTGGTGAAAACGCCGTGGTGGGACTGATCGAAGTTCGTATTCAGCACGCGCATCCCACCAACGAGCACCGTCATTTCAGGCGCCGTCAGCGTCATCAGTTGCGCCTTGTCTACCAGCATTTCTTCTGCCGAAACCGCGTGTTTAGGCTTAAAGTAGTTGCGGAACCCGTCTGCAGCCGGCTCCAGAACAGCAAAAGATTCCACATCCGTTTGTTCTTGCGTGGCGTCGGTTCGTCCGGGTGTAAAAGGAACCTTCACCTCAAAACCAGCATTTTTAGCGGCCTGCTCTACACCGGCACATCCGGCCAGTACGATCAGATCCGCCAAAGAAACCAGCTTACCGCCGGACTGCGCACTGTTGAATACTGTTTGGATGTCTTCAAGCGTCTTCAGCACTGCCGCTAACTGAGCAGGGTTGTTCACTTCCCAATCTTTTTGAGGCGCTAAGCGAATCCGGGCGCCATTTGCACCACCGCGTTTGTCAGAGCCACGGAAAGTAGACGCCGACGCCCAGGCCGTAGAGACCAATTGAGAAACAGACAGCCCGGAATCAAGGATTTTGCTTTTAAGTGCAGCAATATCCTGATCATCAATTAGTTTATACGTAACAGCCGGAACAGGATCCTGCCAGATCAATTCTTCCGTAGGTACTTCCGGACCAAGGTAGCGGGCAATTGGCCCCATATCGCGATGCGTCAGCTTGAACCAGGCGCGGGCGAATGCATCTGCAAACTCGTCCGGGTTTTCATGAAAGCGCTTTGAAATAGGCCCGTAGACAGGGTCTACTTTCAGGGAGAGGTCGGTCGTCAGCATCGTTGGCGCGTGTCTCAACGAAGGATCGTGCGCATCCGGTACCGTACCGGCGCCAGCGCCATTTTTGGGTTTCCACTGATGAGCGCCGGCCGGGCTTTTCGTTAGCTCCCATTCAAACCCGAATAAATTATCGAAGAAGTTATTGCTCCACCTGATTGGCGTCGTCGTCCAGGCGCCTTCAAGGCCACTACTGATCGTGTGCACCCCACTGCCGCTGCCGAAGGCGTTTTTCCAGCCGAGGCCCTGTTCCTCAATGCTTGCTGCTGCGGGTTCCCGACCTACATATTGGCCTGGGTCGGCAGCGCCGTGCGTTTTGCCGAAGGTGTGCCCACCGGCAATCAGCGCGACCGTTTCTTCGTCATTCATCGCCATGCGGCCAAAAGTCTCGCGAATGTCCCGGGCTGCTGCAAGCGGGTCGGGGTTTCCGTTCGGGCCTTCCGGATTCACGTAGATCAACCCCATTTGAACGGCGGCAAGGGGATTTTCGAGTTCCCGGTCGCCTGTGTAACGCTTGTCTCCCAACCATTCCGTTTCGGCTCCCCAGTAAACGTCCTCCTCAGGCTCCCAAACATCCTCGCGTCCACCGGCGAAACCAAAGGTCTCGAAACCCATTGACTCAAGGGCGCAGTTGCCAGCGAGGATCATCAGGTCGGCCCAGGAAATTTTCCTGCCATATTTTTGCTTGATTGGCCAGAGCAGCAACCGTGCCTTATCGAGGTTCACATTGTCAGGCCAACTGTTGAGCGGAGCGAAGCGCTGGGTGCCAGAACCTGCACCGCCACGGCCATCGGAGATGCGGTAAGTCCCTGCGCTGTGCCAGGCCATCCGAATGAAAAACGGCCCGTAGTGTCCGTAATCAGCCGGCCACCAGTCCTGAGAAGTGGTCATCAGTTCAAAGATGTCTTTCTTTACGGCGTTTAGATCGAGGCTCTTGAACGCCTCTGCGTAGTTGAACGATTCGCCCATTGGATTGGACAGGGAAGAGTTTTGGCGCAAGATGTTCAATTTCAACTGATTTGGCCACCAGTCGCGGTTTCTCGTGCCACCTCCTGCGCTTTGCTTTAGCGCTCCACCATGAAACGGGCACTTGCTTTCGCCGTTGACGTGGTAGCTTGCAGTGCCTGTTGCTGAAGTTATACTTTCGTTATGATCCATAATACAATTGATTTATAATTGCACAAAGTAATAGTGAATTTTTTAAATATTCTATCTATATTAATGATGCTTTCATAGATAGAAACTATGGGCTTTGCCAACTCCGGTACGTGCTGACCGGGCACCTACAAGGTAGCAAAAAAACGTCAGAATAAGCGCTCATTTAAACGCCCAACATTTGTATTTTTGTTGTAAGATGACAAGTACAGCCCTTGCTCAGCCTTCGATTAATCAACTCAAACCATTCGTTCACTCATGTCCGCGTTACTCATCATTTTTTTACTGATAAAAGGGCCGTGGAATTAAATAGTGTCTGTCTTTACAGACCGATAGCTGCCCCACACTCCGTCCAAAAGGCCAAAAAAGCCAAAAAAACTGCTCCAAAATGAACTAAATGCAATAAAAATCACGTTATACGTATAATTTCATTAAACTTGTACGTAAACCAAAGAAGTATGAACACGAAACTGACACTAAGCCTGAATAAAGACATTATTGAACAGGCAAAAGCTTACGCGAAAGCGCACAACATAAGTTTATCTTTTCTTATTGAAAATTATTTGCAAAAAATAACAACGGAGTATCCTGATAAAAGTCAATCTAAAGGCAGTATCGTTGAAGCTTTAAGTGGGATCATTCACCTTGATGCTGAGGAAAATTATAAAAATGAGTTCACAAATTATTTGACTGAAAAATACAAGTAAATTGGACAAAGTATTTGTTGATACGAATATTGTTTTGGACTGGCTTGGAAAAAGAGAGCCTTTTTTCAAATTTGCCAGCCAGCTTTTTTACAAAGGAGAAAAAAAAGAAATTGAAATCCTCATTAGCGCTATGAGCTTCATATCTACAGAATATATTCTTAGAAAGCAATTGGATAAGCAAAGAGCTAAACAAGCGCTTGCCGCCATCAGGACAATTTGCAAAGTTTGTATAAGTGGAGAAAAAGAAATTGACTTAGCCATTATGTCCCCAATGAAAGATTTTGAAGACGCCTTTCAATATTATACTGCGCTCAACAATTCAGCCCATATCATTATAACCAGAAACGCGAAAGATTTTGCAAATGCCGTAATACCGGTTATGACCGCAGAAGAATACATCAAAATCAAAAAATGAGTTAGCCAACCCGTCTTTTGATTTCTTACCCAAAGTCAATGAAAAGCCTCTCCACTTCCCGCAATTTTGCCCCGGAATTCATCAAAACACAAAAACATGACATCGAAAATGAAAGCTGCCGTATGTACCCAATACGGCGCTCCGGAAGTGCTCCAGGTCACAGAATTAGCAAAGCCTGCTCCGAAGGACAATGAAATATTGATAAAAATTCACGCAACGGCGGTCAACTCCGCAGATTGCCGGTTGCGAAAAGCGGATCCCTTTGCTATACGGTTTTTCTTCGGCTTGTTCAAACCGAAAAACCCTGTTTTGGGTGGCGTGCTGTCGGGGATCATCGAAGCCGTTGGCAAAAATGTGACGCAATTCCACGTGGGTGATGCAGTTTTCGGCTCCACCCAAATGCACCTAAGCGCCCATGCGGAATACATTTGCTTGCCTGAAACGGGTGCATTGGCGATCAAGCCCCAAAGTATCAGCCATGAAGAAGCCGCTGCGTTGCCTTTTGGCGGCATGACGGCCTTGCATTTTCTCCGGAAAGCCAATGTTCAGCCTGGACAAAAAGTGCTGATTTACGGGGCTTCGGGAGCGGTAGGTACAGCGGCCGTGCAGATCGCCAAATATTTTGGTGCTGAAGTAACGGGCGTTTGCAGTACTTCAAATTTGGAAATGGTGAAATCCCTTGGCGCAGCTAACGTAATTGATTATACAACAACTGATTTTGCAAAAACCGGCGAGACTTATGATGTGGTGTATGAAACAGTGGACAAAGCCCCGTTTTCGTCGTGCATCAGCGTTTTAAACCAAAAAGGAAAGCTGATTTTGGGGGCGGCCCTGCTCGGCGGTATGCTCCGGGGCGCCTGGATATCCCTGACCAGCAAACAAAAAGTGATCACAGGCGTGGCAGCCGAAACGGCAGAGGCAGCTAATTATCTGCAAAAAATGGCCATAGAAGGAAAGCTGAAAGCTGTTATAGACAAAAAATATCCGCTGGAGCAAATTGCCGCTGCTCATGCACATGCGGACAATGGCCACAAAAGGGGGAATGTGGTCATTGGATTGGCTTGATATTAGCGTACCATTCACTTCCATTTTTTCCTGCTTCACTACATTCCATGAGGTGAGCGCCTCCCTCCCACCCTACTTTTGATCCGATTCTTTAACAATCAATCAAAAGTGAACATGAAACGCTATCTTTTTCCCATCAGCATCACCGCAATCCTGGTTTTCCAATCGGTTGCAGGATTTGCCCAGTTTGATCAACTCAAAAAGTCGGTCAACAAAGCCAACACGACCGTGTCTAAAACAGCCGAAGCCACCAAGGCAACAAAACCTGCAACAACAGCGACTCCAAAACCAACAACCGCCAGCAACGACACGCCTGCCACAACCGGCCAGCATTATTATGTCAGGCCAGATGGCAAAGGCAAAGACGCAACGAAGGAAGCGCCTGCCAAAGACATCGCGGCCATTGCCATGCAACTCAAAGCAGGGGATGTAGTGCACGTTGCTGCAGGTGTGTACACCAGTAAAGCCGATCAAAGCTCCGATGTGTTCAGCGTGCCAATCTCCATCATCGGCGGGTATAGCCCCGATTTTAGTCAGCGCGACCCGTGGGGCCAATACAAAACGGTATTTAGCGGCACGAACGACATCAGCAAAGGATTGACCACCGAGCGGATCGGCATTTTGACGGATAAAGGCTACAAGGACTGGACCGGAACCATCGTAATTGACGGGATCATCGTGGACAACGGCGCCAGAAATTATTACGCCGATGCCACAACAGAAGATTTTATCCGAAGAAAAGCAAGCCCCGAAAAAGGCATGAACCCCACGCCCAATACGCCGGGGATCAAAATCAGAACGGGGAGCGGCACCAAAGTAGTGGTCAAAAACTGCCTCATCACCAACACCGCGCCTACCCAGGGCGCCTTGGACGTGCAGGTGGGCAAAGACGGCGCGGCCCTGATTGAAAACAACCTCATCGTCAACAACACCGGGGAAGGCATTATGTGCAAAAGCAACCACCACGGCGCCACTGGCCACCCTTCCTATACTCTCAAAAACAATACCATCCTGTTTTCCTGGAAGCACGACGCCATCGCCAGTTTTGGCGGCAACAGCATTATGTTTGACAACTCCCTGACTTTGGTTGCCGAAAACAACGTCTTCGGATTCAGCGATTTTGGCGGGGTAAATAATGTAAAACAGTGCAAAACGGTCACCCTGAAAAACAACCTTTTTGTCGGTCACAAAAAATACGACTACCAGGAATTTGGCACGGGTTTAAAATTGGATGAATTGGAAGATTACGCCAATTACATCACCCGCGAATCGGGTAATAATTATTCGCAGGAAATTAAATTGGACATCCACAAACCCTGGGCAGAAAAATATTTTGGCCGGAAAGAAATCTCCCGCGCCGAAGTAGACGCTGCCGCAAAAGTCTCCAACAGCAGCGCCAACCAACTGAGATCCATGTTTGGGCTACCGCTTCAGGCCGGCACGGTAGGAAAAGACGCAGAAATCTGGTTGCACCGGATGCAATTGGAGGATGCGGTTAAGCTTGGGTTGAGACCTTATGGCAATGGCAGCGGTTGCACCAAACCTTGATGTGTCTGTCAATGTGTAATATCGTCAACTTCGTGACCTGAATGACCCTGAAAGGGTCAAATTTGAATAGCCCCCGATGCAATCGGGGGAAAAGTGGAAGTGGTGGTGTAACGGACAACCCCGAATGGGGTTGAATATTGACAATGGAGTGGGGGGGTAAACATTCAACCCCATTCGGGGTTGCGCGTTGCATTTCGTTTATGACCTCCCCCCGATTGCATCGGGGGCTATTCACCTTCAACCACTTCGTGGTTACCATTTGCTAAGTTCAGGATATTACACTTAAAGTGGCATCCTCTTGTACCACGCAATTATTAATATCAATCAATAATTCAAAAAATATATACTCATGAAAGCTTTTTCATTTTTCTTTTTTTTGTTACTCCCTTTTATTGCGATAAGCCAGGATTTTCCATCTGATGCCAAAGTACTGGAAGATGTGAAAAAATACCACACAAAAATCGCCACCGCAAAAGTCCAAAACGAGTGGAAACTCGAAAGAGAGGCGGGCTACAATTTCAGCAATATGGCGAAAAGAGTGGTAGCGGCTACGACCATTAAAGAAAACGGCGCTTCAAAAAACATCATCGGTTTGGCCATTTATGTACGGGGCGGTGCGGGTGAAAAATGGAATTTTTCCCGATATTTTGTTACTTCATCCGAAACCGTGGGCCTTGGGCCGCTCACGGAAGGCCAAATCAGAGAACAAACCCTCGACCTGTTGCGCACCAACCCTGGCCAGGTGATGGTCAATTATTCAGACATCGCCTGGGTGTATGACATTACGCTGCCCGAAGGACTAAAAAGCGAAACAGACCGAACTGGCGACCTCATTTACAAAGCCAGCATCGAATACGAGCAAAAATTCATCAGTTCCTACCCTTTTGAAGGCGGACTTCGGCGATTCAAAACCCCGCTTGAAATTTATGTACGGCAAAAAGATGGCGCGTTGAAAGTGGCGGTGGCCGTTTTGGGGTACAGCGAACCGATCAAAGAAACCCTGATGACAGAAAAGCAATACAATGCGATTCCTGTGCTGGGCACAAAGACCTTTGATGCCTTGTTTGGTCCGCAAGGCCCTGCCGTGCCCGGCGCCAGTAACAAAAACAGCGAAAATAGCGATACGAACAAGGCTACCGATCAAAAAAGTGCGCCTGAAAAGAAAGGTTTAAAATTTCCCAAAGTAAAAATAAATGGGTTTTGACCTTTATATAATTATTTTCACGCCATATATGTAGTGAATGCGATTTGTAGTACCCATAGCTTTCCTGTTCAGTTTCCTTTGCTCCGCCAGGGCCCAGGAAGGCTATGCGTACTACAAACAAAGGGTAGAAGATTACAAAACCTTTGTAGGCAAAGGCCGCAACGTTGCAAATCTGGAAGTACTCGACGGCGCAAAAGCGCTCAATGACAGCGTGTTGCGTGCGCGGCACTACGACCTGACCGCTGATCTGTTTTTGATCATTGGCCGGTTGAATCAACAGCTAGGCCGAATGGGCAATGCGGAGTTTTTTTACAAAGAAGGCCTGCAAAAGGGCCAAAAATACAAAGACAGCCTTTGGGTAGCGGCGGCCTGGGATCGCCTGGGCGATTTTTACGCATTGGAGGAGCGAAGTTTTCTTTCGTTAGACTGCTATTTTAAAGCCCTGCAACTCCGGGAAACTTATGATCCATCCCGCAAAAGTATCGCTGATACGTACAACGGCATTGCCCATTCTTACCTCCAAACCGGCGCCTTAGCTACCGCTGCTGATTATTTGGAAAAATCATTGAAACTCAAAAAAGAACTCAACGATACCCTGCGGTTGGGCATCATCAGCACCTTATATGGCGATATTTACCGGCTAAAAGGGAATTATGCCTTATCTGAAAAATATTACCTCAAAGATGTGCCAAAAAGGTTGCAGCAAAACAATTACGAAGGACTTACGATCAGCTACCTTGGGCTTGCTCAAAATTATCAGGACTGGGGTAAATATAAAGACGCAGAAACCTATTATTTAAAAGCGCTTCAAACGGCTGAAACCATCAAAAGGCAGCGCAACATCGGCCTTATTTTGTTGAAATTGGGCGCCTTGTACAAAGCGAATGGCCAGGCCGACCGGGCCAAAGCCGTTTTCCGCCGCGCCATCGAAACCTGCACTGCCGTAGATTCGAGAATATACCAGCTCAATGCCTACCGCAACCTTTACAGCATGTATAAAGACGACGGAAACCTTCCCAAAGCCCTGGAATACCTCGAATTATATGCAACCGTGCAGGATAGCGCTTCCCGTGAGTCGCTGAATATGAAAATCGAAGATTATAAAGCGGCTTTTGAATTAAAGGAGCGGGAAAAAGAAATTGCTCAATTGGATACGGAAAATAAACAAGCCAAACAATTGAGGAATATCCTCTTTGGCGGCATTTTGCTTTTATTACTCTCGCTGATTTTTGTAATTACCTTATTTCGATCCAGAAACAAAGCGTTGGGAAGTTTAAATCAGGAGCAGGAAAATACCAAGGCCCTGCTTCGGGAAAAAGAACAGCTCTTAGAACACCTCCAGCAAACCAACCTGCAACTCATCCATTCTGAAAAAATGGCCTCCATCGGGGTCATGACCGCAGGAATTGCCCACGAACTCAATAACCCCGTCAGCTCTATCCACGCCAGTGTGGAAGCGCTGCTGATGGATTATAAAGATTTAATGCCGCTTTTTGAAAAATTGGTTCAACTCCAGAAAAATCCTGCAACAAGCGCCGCTATTTTAGAAGAACTCAAGATTTTGGTGAATCATATAGACATGGGTTACCTATCTGAAGAATTACAAACCCTGATGAAAACCATCATCAACGGGTCGCAGCGTACTTCGGATATTATTCAGGGATTAAAAATTTTTTCCAGAGATACCGGCGACGAATTATTGCCCTATCATGTGGAAGAAGGCTTGGAGACGGCGCTCACCCTCCTGCACCACAAACTCAAAAATAAAATCCGGGTTGAAAAATCCTATCAGTTCAACGGTGTGATCCAATGCCAGATCAGTAAGATCAATCAGGTTTTTTTGAATGTTTTAGACAATGCCATTCAGTCACTTGAAGAAGAAGGCTGCATTTTTATCGAAACAAAAGCAGGCGCCGGGGCGTGCATCATCACCATCCGGGATACCGGCGCCGGGATGGATGCCGCTACGAAAAACAAAATATTCGAGCCGTTTTTTACCACCAAAGAAGTTGGCAAAGGCACCGGACTTGGCCTGGCGATCAGCTACGCAATCGTACAACAACACCGGGGTAATATTGCGGTGGATTCCACTCCGGGGAAAGGCGCTACTTTTACCATTACGCTGCCTGCCGTATGATGAATTTAAATTTAAATCAGCAAAATCTGCCGGGGTTACTGGCCGGGTACAAAGGCGCCGCCGGCAATTTATGCCTCATGGTATTGACCTTTTATGCAGGCACTGAATTGAGAGCCGTCAACCTTTCCAAAGCAGATTTAATCCTGCCTGTACCTTATCTGGTGGTATTTTGTGGCCTGATGATCTTCGAAAGAAAAGCCATCCTGAACGTACTGAGCGTAGAATTTCGGCAAATTACGCCCCGACAGGCCCAGCACTGGCAATGGTTTCAGAAAAGCTGGTATTTTTGGATTTTGATATTAATGTCGGTCATCTGGCGGTCGTATTTCCGGATCGTTATCTTAATTTTCCCTTTGTTGGGCTATATTTACGGGCAGTTTCAAGGGTCTTACCATACGGTGTACTGGCCATTAAAAATACCGTATTGGATCGCTTTTGGGTGGATTGCGTACCGGGAAATTCGATTGGTTGGCGATATTATTGAGCCGCCCGCTCATCCGGTATCCGTTGTAAATGAATGGCTGTCAAGGGCGTTGCAAATCTTATTGATCACCGTTTTTATGACTGCGCTTACGGTCTTGATGAAAGGACAAATTGATTGGTCACAAGGACTGTATAAGGGTATCCTCCATAGTTTACCGTTTATGCTGATCGTATTTACTTTTTTTTATGTCCCGATTCGGTGGGTGGAAATTCTGACCGATGCCATTGATTGCCACACAAAAATCCAGGTCGTTTTGTTTTGGCTCACGACCTATTTGCTGATGTTGACGGCGTTGGAACCCCGAATACTTACGCTCGAATTCTAAATGTCTCGTAATTGGAGTGTGGTCGGTGTCCCGTAGGGACTTAATGTCGGTAGACTCGAAATTTTGTAGGTTTGGACGTGCCGTAGGTACGCAATGCCGGTATTATAATGCGTTCGCCCTTCGACAAGCTCAGGGAACGACGGTAGGAAACAGGATATTCGATGATTATTCTACCGACATCAAGTCACTAAAGGAAAAAGACGGATACTAATTATGACTACAACTTTTTCAATCCTTTACCTCGACGACGAGCCCGACAACCTCATCGCTTTTAAAGCAGTATTCAGGCGGTTTTTCGAGGTATCTACGGCAGAAAATGCCCGGGAAGCATTAGCAATATTAGATAGTCAGAAAATTGACCTGATCATCAGCGATCAGCGGATGCCAGGAATGACCGGTGTAGAATTTTTTGAAAAAATACAGGATGCTCATCCGAATATTATCCGAATGATTCTCACCGGGTACAGCGACATGCAGGCCATCATTGACGCCATCAACAAAGGGAAAATTTATTATTACATTACCAAGCCCTGGAAATTCGAAGAATTAAAAGTGATCCTCGACAATGCCTTAGAAACGTATGCCTTAAGGGCAAAAAACGAACAGCTTGAAGTCGAAAAAAAGGAATTGTTGTTCAAAACACTCCAGCAGGAAAAAGCACATATTGCTTCGCAATACGAAATATTGAAAAACCAGATTAACCCGCATTTTCTGTTTAATTGCCTGAATACACTGGCATCGCTCATCGTTTCCGATCAGCAGGGCGCCGTTCGTTTCACCACCCGGTTTGCTAAAATGTACCGCAACCTGCTCGAATACGGCGATCAACAATTAATTTCTTTGGAAAAAGAATTGGAATTGATTGAAACCTATCTCTTTTTGCAAAAAATCAGGTTTGGAAGGCACCTGAATGTTCAAAAAGACATTCCGGATACCCGATATGCCCTACCGCCTTTTTCCCTGCAATTGCTGATAGAAAATGTCATCAAACACAATGTAATTTCAGAAGAAAAACCATTGGAAATTATCATCAAATCCGGCGTTGACACACTCGAAATTTCCAATAAAATAAACTTGCGCCCCACAACGGAATCTTCCACCGGCATTGGATTAACCAACCTCAACCAGCGCTATCAGTTGTTGTTGTCAAAAGGGATTATTTGCACTGCGGAGGGCGGGGTGTTTAAAGTCGTTATTCCCCTTATTCCAGATGCATAGACCTGTTATGAATGTACTAATCATAGAAGACGAAATACCGGCACGCGAGCACCTGACCCGGCTCCTGAAAGGGATTCAGCCGGGCATTGAAATTTTGGACCGTTTGGGCAGCGTACAGGCCGCGGTGGCGTGGCTCAGCGAAAACGAGGCGGATCTCCTCTTTTTGGACATCCATTTGTCGGACGGCAATAGTTTTTCAATTTTTGAAAAAATAGCCGTCCACACGCCCATTATTTTTACGACCGCTTATGACGAATACGCCATCAAAGCCTTTAAAGTCAACAGCATTGATTACCTGCTCAAGCCAATTGACGAAGACGACCTGCGGCAAAGTCTTGAAAAATACCGAACCCTCACCAGAGAAACACCCCGCGCAAACTTGGAGGCATTGATCAAAACCCTGGCGCAACCTCCAAAAACCTACCAGGAACGTTTTATGGTGCACCGCGGCGAACGACTGATGAGCGTGCCGACCGACCAGATCGCTTATTTTGAAGGCGAAGACCGGTACGTGTATCTTATCAAAAAAGACGGCACGCGCTACATCGTGCAATACCGGCTTTCCGACCTTGAAACCCTGCTCGACCCCCGGCAGTTTTTCCGGCTCAACCGCAGTTTCATTGCCCATTTTGACGCCATCGGCGCGATGGTCAACCTGAGCAAAAGCCGGATTAAGGTGGAGTTGAATCCGAAACAGAAAAGGGAAATTATTGTGAGCAGCGAGTATAGTCAGGGGTTTAAGAAGTGGTTGAATCAGTGAGAAGTTCATATCTTTGACCAACATGCGGTTAAAGAACATCAAAATGAACAGAGTCATCTTAATCGTCCTGGACAGCGTCGGAATCGGAGCATTGCCGGATGCGCACGCCTACAATGACGTTGGAAGCAATACGCTGGGAAACATCGCCAGGCATCACCCGGCACTTCACCTGCCCAACCTGACCGCGATGGGGCTGGGCAATATTGATCCGGCCAATGCCCTGAAAAAAACCGACGCCCCAACGGCAGCTTTTGGCAAAGCAATGGAACAATCCGCTGGAAAAGATACCACAACCGGGCATTGGGAAATCAGCGGCGTGGTGCTTGAAAAGCCCTTCCCGGTTTTTCTGGATGGCTTTCCGAAGGTTTTTATGGAGCGGTTTGAAGCGGCGATTGGAACCAAAACATTAGGGAATGTGGCGGCTTCCGGAACGGCCATCATCCACGAATTGGGCGATGAACACGTCAAAACCCGGTTCCCGATTGTCTACACGTCTGCCGACAGCGTGTTCCAGATTGCCATGCATGAATCCGTCTACCCCATTGAACGGCAATACGAAATTTGCCAGATTGCCCGCAACCTGCTCGTTGGGGATTATGAAGTCGGGCGCGTTATTGCCCGTCCTTTTACCGGCGATTCGGGGCATTACACAAGAACAAGCCGGCGAAAGGATTTTTCAGTAAATCCCCCAAAAACGGTGTTGGATGCGATCCTGGAACAAGGCAAAGGTGTGTACGGCATCGGCAAAATTTTCGATATTTTTAACGGCAAAGGCATCAGTCGTTACACCAAAACAGCAAATAATCTGGAAGGCATCCAGGCCACCATTGACGCCATCTGCAACCCGAAGGAAGCGCTTGTTTTTACGAATCTGGTAGACTTTGATATGCTTTTTGGGCACCGCCGCGACATTGAAGGCTACGCAAAAGCATTGATGGAATTTGATGCGTACCTGCCTCAAATAACGGGCAGCTTAAAAGAAAACGACCTGCTTATCCTTACTGCTGACCACGGCAATGACCCCTCCGCCCCCGGCAATGACCATACCCGCGAATATATCCCGATCTTAAATTATGGCGTTCATGTAAAACCCGGGCACGCTATTGGAATCCGACAGTCTTTTGCCGATATTGCAGCTACAATTGCAGAAGCGCTCCTGGTTGATTTTTCATGTTCCGGAAAAAGTTATTTCTCTGAAATTACAGCCCAATAACCAATAACTAATAACCAATATCTATTTACATGAGCCAGTTTTTAGCAGCATCTGAACTCGTCTTAAATTCCGATGGCAGCGTTTATCACTGCAATTTATTGCCGGAAAACCTTGGAGATACCATTTTTTTAGTGGGTGATCCCGGTAGGGTTCCCTCCGTTTCCGGCTTTTTTGACCAGGTGGATTTCAAAACCCAAAAAAGGGAAATTGTCACGCATACGGGGACTAAAAACGGCAAAAAGGTGACGGTCATTTCCACCGGCATGGGAACCGATAATATTGACATCGTTTTAAGCGAATTAGATGCGGTTGCGAATATAGATTTGGTCAGCAAGCAAATCAAATCCACCCGCAAACAACTCACATTCATTCGATTAGGCACATCGGGTTCGCTTCAGGAAGACATTCCGGTAGACAGCTTTCTGGCAAGCTCGCACGGATTAGGGTTTGACGGGTTGGTGCATTATTATGCCCATTCGGAAAGCTTTTCAGATCATCCTTTTGTTGAAAAATTCATAGAAGCGGTAGACTGGGATAAAAGGTTGCCCAGACCCTATTTAGCGGAAGGCGATGCAGAAATGCTGAAAAAAGCCATAGATTTGGGTTTTTACTCGGGCGTTACAGCAACGGCTACCGGGTTTTACGGGCCGCAAGGCCGGGTTTTGCGGTTGGGCGTACAGGACACGACGCTAAATGAAAAGCTTTCCAGGTTCCGGTACAACAACATGAAAATCACGAACTTTGAAATGGAAACCTCCGGCATTTACGGGTTGTCTAAACTGATGGGACACCGGGCTTTGACGATCAATTGCATCGTTGCCAACCGGTTCACGGGGCAATTCAGTAAGGATTATCATCAGTCTATGCTGCAATTGATCGGCATGGTAATAGAGGAGTTCGTGTAGTATCTGTTTTTATAGTCCGATAGCGGCGTTACGCTTGACCCCAAAAACGGTCATTTACGCGAGTAAACTCTCGTTTTTGGGGTCTTCGCGTGCCTTGCTCTCGAACTCTAAAGAACAGACACTATATTTATGATAGTTGCTACAAGGTTGATTGACAAAAAAAACAAAAATGGTCAGTACAAAAAAGAAAAAAATGGGCGCTGAAAATGCCGGTCACCTGCAACGCAATGAAGGCATTCCTTTTAACACCGCATTTTTCGACCACCTCAACATCAATAAAAGTGCGGTAGAACGCCGGGCAGCCACGTTGCCGGGGCGCAGAACGGTCAAAAAAGAATGGCAGGCAGCCTGGCTATTGAAAGCGATCAGTTGTATTGACCTGACCACCCTGGCGGGGGATGATACGAAAGGGAATGTGACGCGGTTGTGCGCCAAGGCAAAATCCCCCGTTCGATTGGATTTATTGGAAGCGATGGGCATGGCGGATGCGGGCATTCAGACCGGAGCGGTTTGTGTTTACCACAATTTAATTCCATTCGCCAAAGAAGCGCTGGAAGGAAGCAACATTCCTATTGCGGCTGTTTCAACGGGCTTTCCGGCAGGAAAAATTTCGTTTGAAGAAAAAATCAGAGAAATTGAGTTGTCAGTAGCGGCGGGCGCCACAGAAATTGATATTGTCATCAGTCGGGACCTGGTGCTGGAAAGCAAGTGGAAATCGCTTTACGACGAAGTAGCGGCGTGCAGAAAAGCCTGCGGCGATGCGCACCTGAAAACCATTTTGGCCACGGGCGAAATCCCTACCTATACCAAAGTGGCCAAAGCGAGTTGGGTCAGCATGATGGCCGGCTCGGATTTTATTAAAACAAGCACCGGAAAAGAAAGTGTTAATGCCACTTTGCCGGTCAGTTTGGTCATGATCCGGGCCATTCGCGCTTACCACGAATTGACCGGGTTCAAAGTTGGCTTCAAACCTGCGGGCGGCATCCAAAAAGCGAAACAAGCCCTCGACTGGCTTATTTTGATGAAAGAAGAACTCGGCGACGAATGGTTGAATCCTGAATTGTTCCGGTTTGGCGCCAGCAGTTTGCTTGCGGATATTGAACGGCAATTGGAGCATTACGTTACTGGCCGGTATTCGGCGGGATACCGGCACCCGATGGCATGAGTGAGTGGTTAGTCTGTTTTTATAGTCCGATAGCTGCGAGGGGGCAGGGGCGTCACCTTAGCGACGTGAACGACCCTGAAAGGGTCAAATTTGAATAGCCCCCGATGCAATCGGGGGAAAAAGTGGAAGTGGTGAGGTGAACCAACCCCAAAAGGGGTTGAATATTGATAATGGGGTGTGGTGTATTAACATTCAACCCCATTCGGGGTTGCGCGTTACATTGCGTTTATGCGACCTACCCCCGATTGCATCGGGGCTATTCACTTTCAACCACTTCGTGGTTATCGTTCGCTAAAGAGCAGACACAAGACTAAATGAACGGACACTGATTAGTTAATTGGTTCAATACACAGCTAAATTCCCCTTTTGCTGCCTGAGTTGTTGGCTGAGCGGAGTCGAAGCCAAGTCGAAGAGGGATTAGGGAGCTAAAATTGATGGTTATGAAAATTAAAGAAATATACGACACGATGGTTTATGGTCCGGCGCCTGAACAGGCAAGTCCCGCCAATGATTTTCTCGATCGCCATGGCAGAACCTTCCAATTGTTCATCAATGGCGCGTGGAAAAACCCGGCTTCGGGTGTTTATTTCGACAGCATCAATCCATCGAACAAACAGCCTTTGGCAAAAATTGCGGAAGCCAACGAGCAAGACGTCAACGACGCGGTTGAGGCCGCCAACCAGGCATTACCTGAGTGGGTTGCCATCGGCGGACACCAGCGGGCGCGGTATTTATACGCCATTGCCCGCCAAATTCAAAAGCATTCCCGGCTATTTGCGGTTCTGGAATCCATGGACAATGGCAAACCGATTCGCGAAACAAGGGACATTGACATCCCGTTGGTCGCGCGGCATTTTTACCACCACGCAGGCTGGGCGCAATTGATGAGCACCGAATTGAAAGATTTCAAAGAAATCGGAGTCATCGGTCAAATTATTCCCTGGAATTTTCCGCTGCTCATGCTCTCCTGGAAAATTGCGCCAGCGCTGGCGATGGGCAATACGGTGGTTTTGAAACCCGCAGAATTCACTTCTCTGACGGCCTTGCTTTTTGCTGAAATTTGTGCGAACGTCGGCCTGCCCAAAGGCGTTGTCAACATCATCACCGGCGCAGGCGCAACGGGCGCAGCTTTAGTCAACCACAAAGACGTTCAAAAAATAGCATTCACCGGCTCGACGGAGGTCGGTAAAATCATTAGAAAAGCGATTGCCGGAACGGGCAAAAAAGTGTCTTTGGAATTGGGTGGAAAATCGCCTTTTATCGTTTTTGAAGACGCCGATTTAGACAGCGTTGTAGAGGGCGTTGTTGACGCCATTTGGTTCAATCAGGGCCAGGTTTGTTGCGCAGGCTCCCGGCTATTGGTTCAGGAAAGCGTTGCCGAAAGTCTTTATGCGAAATTAAAAGCGAGAATGGAGCAATTGAAAGTCGGCAATCCATTGGATAAATGCATTGATATTGGCGCAATTGTGGACAAAGTGCAGGTGAAAACGATTGATGAATTGGTCAAACAGGGCGTAAAAGAAGGCAATGCGCTGTGGCAACCTTCGTGGCAGTGCCCTGCTGACGGTTACTTCTACCCGCCTACCCTGTTCACAGATGTGTCGCCTGCATCTACCATCGCGCAGGAAGAAATTTTTGGCCCGGTGCTCGTTGCCATGAGTTTCCGGTCGCACAAAGAAGCCGTTGCTTTGGCCAATAATACGCGCTACGGACTGGCGTGCAGCTTGTGGACGGAAAACATCAACCTGGCGTTAGACATTGCGCCACAAATAAAAGCAGGAACGGTTTGGATCAACTGCACCAATGTTTTCGATGCAGCTTCCGGGTTTGGCGGGTACCGCGAATCGGGTTTTGGAAGAGAAGGCGGCAAAGAAGGGTTGTACGAATATATCAAATTGAAAATTGAAGACACTTTTTCTGAAACGCCGGTTTTGCCCGCAATCAATCCGGCAAAAACGTCCAAACAGGCAGAAAACAAACCCCGCGACATTGACCGCACTACCAAAATGTACGTGGGCGGCAAACAAGCCCGCCCCGATGGCGGCTACAGCATGACGATTAAAGACCGCTTGGGGGCGTACATCGGCGAGGTCTCGGAAGGCAACCGGAAAGACATCAGAAATGCTGTCGAAGCCGCTCACGCCAATGGCAATTGGGCCGCGATGACGGGCCATGCCAGGGCGCAGGTGCTGTATTTCATTGCCGAAAACTTAGCCATCCGGCGGGAGGAATTTGCGAACCGGTTGGTGTTGATGACCAATCAAAGCAAAGCGGACGCCTTAGATGAAGTTGAAAAATCCATTGAACGCATTTACACGTATGCCGCTTATGCCGACAAATACGATGGTATGGCGCACAGTACCATTCAGCGAAATGTAACCCTGGCGATGCCCGAAGCCCTGGGCGTTCTGGCGATTATTTGTCCCGATGAAGCGCCGTTGCTGGGTTTCGTTTCCACGGTCATTCCGGCCATTGCCATGGGAAATTCCGTGGTGGTCATTCCATCCGAAACGGCGCCTTTTTCGGCCACCGATTTTTATCAAATTATGGATACGTCCGATGTTCCCGGCGGCACGGTCAATATTATTACCGGAAAAAAAGAGGAATTGGCGACAGAATTGGCCAAGCACGATAATGTGGACGGAATTTGGTATTTCGGCAGCAAAGAAGCGTGCAAAAAAATCGAATCCCTTTCCACAGACAACATGAAACGGAGTTGGGTAAATTACGGCAAATACAGAAACTGGAAGGATACCGCACAAGGCGAAGGCGAAGTTTTTCTGAGACAGGCCACGCAGATTAAAAATATCTGGATTCCTTACGGGGCTTGATTTTGTTATCGGTTATTTGTTATTTGTTATTGGTAATGCTGGAATGATTAAAGAAACGTAATCTCTATCTTGTTCTCTGTCAACCAATAACTCGTAACCAGTAACTAATAACCAGTAACCAGTAACTAATAACCAGCAACCACATGTCCAGCCTACATTTAGAAGCCAAAGTTGGCGAAATCGCAGAAACAGTATTATTGCCGGGCGACCCGCTTCGTGCCAAACACGTGGCAGAAACCATGCTCGAAGACGTTGTTTGCTACAACAAAGTCAGGGGTATGTTTGGCTTCACCGGCAATTATCACGGCAAAAGGGTTTCGATTCAAGGCTCTGGCATGGGGATGGGCAGTGCCGGTATTTACATCAACGAACTGATTAGTACGTATCAAGTCAAAAACATCATCCGGGTAGGTACCTGCGGCGCGCTCCAAAAAAACATCAATCTGGGCGAAGTCATCGTCGCGATGAGCGCTTCCGGCGACAGCGATGCCAATGCCCTGCTTTTCAAAGGGATGCACTATGCCGCCACGGCGGATTTCGATTTGTTGTACAACGCCGTTGAAGTTGCTAAAAAACTGAATATCAAAACCTTGCAAGGTTCGGTATTCAGCACCAATACTTTTTATGATGAAGCGCCAAACCGCTGGGATATCTGGGAAAAACACGGCATTTTGGGTGTAGACATGGAATCGCAAATTCTCTTCACGCTGGCCAAAAGGCTTGGCGCAAAAGCCCTTTCCCTGCTCACGGTCAGCGACAACATCATCACCGGAGCGGCTTCGAGCCAAAAAGACCGGGAGCAATCTTTTATGGATATGATGAAAATTGCTTTTGAAATAGCCTGATCCATGCAGGAGCCATCCTAACAAATGCTACAACCTCAATCCCCATGCAAGAAGCAAGTGTCGTCGGCATCATCATCATCTTTGTTACTTTTCTTACTTCCTACCAGGGCCTGAAAGACCACGCCTACTTAGACCGGTACGCTTTTCATATCAGCAAAATCCTGATTAACAAGGAGTACGGACGATTGATTAGTTCTGGCTTTCTGCACGTCAGTTGGATACACTTCGCGTTCAACATGACCACCTTGTATTTTTTCAGCGATTCACTCGAATGGAAAATGGGGCCTGGAAAGCTATTGGCCATCTATTTTGGCAGCTTGGTCGGAGGCGGCCTTTTTTCGCTTTACATGCACAGAAACCATCCTGATTACAGAGCCATCGGGGCTTCCGGCGCCGTCAGCGGATTAGTTTTTGCGGCCATTGCGTTATTTCCGAACATGGAGATCAGCTTGTTGCTCCTCCCCGTTTTTATTCCGGGCTGGGCTTTCGGGTTGCTATATGTCCTGATTTCCATCTACGGCATCCGGTCGCAAAGTGACAACATTGGCCACGACGCCCATTTAGGCGGCGGATTGGTTGGTTTAATTATTGCCGTGGCGATGTTTCCGGAATCCATTACCAACAATTATATAGCCATTCTTTTGATTGTCATTCCTGCTGCCATTTTTATTTATTTAATTGCAGCGAGACCCGGATTTCTGTTGACAAACAATACATCCCAAAAACAAAAAGGATTTTATCTGCCCGAGGATAAATACAAGGCTGCGGTACGCGACCGCAGATCCGAGGTTGATAAAATATTGGATAAAATTAAAAAACAGGGGATTGATAGTTTGACGAAACAGGAAATTCAGAAGTTGAAGGAGGATACGGAGCGGAATAGGAAGCAGTAATCGCCAACGCCAGTAGTGCCGCTGGAAAAATTAATTCACTAAAAATCAAGTTTTTAAACCCTAAAGTGTGTTCAAAAAAATCTACATAGAAATATCCAATATCTGCAATGTGCAGTGTTCTTTTTGTCCTGTGGTCGAAAAAGATAAAAAGCTAATGGACCCTGCTGAATTTGAGGCCATCCTGAAACAAGCGGCGCCGCTGGCTGAAATCATCTGTTTGCATTTGATGGGCGAGCCCCTTGCGCATCCTAAGTTTTTGCAGCTATTGGAAATTTGCGAAAAGTATGATGCGCAAATTGAGCTAACAACCAATGGGATTCTGATAAAGAAGTACAAAGAACACCTCATCAACTCCCGTTGCATTCGGCAAGTGAATTTCTCGTTGCAAGCCTTCAACGACAATTTTCCGGATCGGGATATTGAACCTTATCTGTTGCCCATATTTGAATTCGTAAAATCGGCTCATGAGCGAAGACCTGCGCTCTACACCAATTTCAGGTTGTGGAATCAAGAAAGCAAGGATGCTGATAATGAAGATATATTTACAAAAATAGAAGCCTACTTCGAAATTGCGATCAATAGAAACCTCGAATTAGGCGCCATCAAATCCAAAAGAATTTGGAACAGACTTTACCTGCATTTTGATTCCCGTTTTGAATGGCCTTCTTTTTTATTGCCCCATCAGGGTACGCAAGGTCGTTGTCATGGCGCAGTCAATCATATTGGCATCCATGCCGACGGTTCGGTGGTACCCTGTTGCTTGGACAAAAATGCGGTGATCAAATTGGGAAATGTCAAAGAACACCCCCTGGAAGAGATTCTCAACAGCGATAGATTTATAAAAATGAGAAATGGTTTTTTGAATGGCGTATTGGTTGAAGATTTTTGCCAGCATTGCACCTTTATTAATCGGTTTAATAAAGGTGCAAAAAAGGGGGTTGTTTGAAGCTGGACGGTGGCACCGGTTAAGATTAAAGCTTTGGACTTTTAGCAAAGACAGTAGCTGTAAATTTTTTTTTATCTATATTTTGCAATATAAAAAATAAGTCTTAGCTTGCTCCCGTAAAATAAATCCTGATATGACCACAACGGAGAACAGTTATACAATGCCCCTACTTTCTGGTGTTTGCCGGAAGTAGGGGCATTGTGGTTTATTATCTAAAAATCCAAAGAGAAGATCATGAAAAATTCATTGGAATGAACCAATCATGAATCAAAGCAATAAAAATATCGCCAAAAACGACCAAGAGCAATCCAACTCAATAAACTCCCTCACTCAAGAGCGGACAACCGAATCCAATGCCATTCAGATTCCTCAAATATCGCTTCCGAAAGGTGGCGGTGCACTCAAAGGTATTGACGAAAAATTTGAAGTAAATGCAGCCAACGGGACAGCCGGATTTTCCATTCCTCTGCCAATCACACCCGGTCGAAATAATTTCTCCCCGTCACTTTCTTTGTCTTACAATTCCGGAGGAGGTAATAGCCCCTACGGTTTAGGATGGTCGGTTGACATTCCAACGATTCAACGAAAAACAGATAAGCGGTTGCCAAGGTATCGGGAGGGGCAAGAAGAAGATACTTTTATGTTTTCAGGGGCGGAAGATTTGGTACCTTATTTAGAGGAAGCAGGCAGTCAATGGCAGGAAAAAATATACACGAATACAGGTGACTATAATGTCAAAAGATACAGGCCAAGAATCGAAGGTGGTTTTGCCCGTATCGAAAAAATTTATCTCCCAGGTCATGGGGTATATTGGAAGGTAACAACAAGAGAGAACATTGCTACAATTTTTGGCAGAAGTAATCATGCTCGAATTGCCAATCCGGAAGACGAAACACAAATTTTTCAATGGATGCCGGAGTTTAGCTATGACGACAAAGGAAATTGGATGAAATATGAATATAAGCAAGAGGATTTAGTCAATGTGCCTAATGGTGTTCATGAAAAAAACAGAAAAAACGGGGCAGCTCCATTTACCAATACCTATCTCAAAAGTATAAAATACGGCAATCGAAGCGCTTATTATGCTGATAACAACAAACCTTACGATCCACAAGACCCTGCCGATGATGAACATTTCTTTGAATTGGTTATGGATTATGGGGAACATGACATTTTGAAACCTAAACCTGGTGATCAAGGTGATTGGAATTACCGGGCAGATGCTTTTTCCTCTTATCGCTCTGGGTTTGAAATACGGACAACCCGCCTGTGCAAAAGAGTTTTGATGTTTCATCATTTCGAGGATGAAAAGCAGTTTTTGGGTACTTCCGAAGAAGCAGTCTTTGGATTAAATTACTTAGTTCGCTCGCTGGATTTAGAATATGAGCCTTCTTCTATAAATAATTCGGGCCAATCGGAAACGACCTATCTTAAATCCATCACGCAAAACGGCTATATTCGCAAGCCTGACGGGACATACTCCAAAAAGTCGCTCCCTTCCATGGAGTTTACTTATGAAAAACTGAACTGGAATAAAGAAATAAAAACAGTTAGCCTTAATAATATTGTAAATGCACCTGTCGGACTCACTAATAATTATCAATGGGTAGATTTATATGGCGAAGGAATTTCAGGTATCCTGACTGAACAGGGAGAGGGATGGTTTTACAAGAACAATTTAGGGGATGTTGATGAAGATGGCGGAGTGGCTTTTACTGTTGCTCAAAAGGTAATTCCCAAGCCTTCTTTTACAGGTTTATCCAACGGGGTGCTTTCCATACAAGATTTGGATGCCAATGGCGAAAAACAGGTAGTAGTCAATAGCGACAGTATAAAAGGATACTTTGAGCTATCCCATGCCAATGACTGGAAATCATTCGTTCCGTTTGAGCAAATTGCCAATGTTGACCTGCAAGACCCCAATACACGCCTGATTGACCTCAATGGGGATGGACAACCGGAAATCGTAGTTACCGAGGAAAATGTCTTTCTCTGGTATGCTGCCGATGGAAAAAAAGGCTACTCAGCGGCAGAACGAACAATTAAAACTTTTGATGAAGAAAAAGGTCCTGCGATCGTGTTTGCAGACCAGTTGCAGACCATTTTTCTGGCCGATATGTCGGGTGATGGGTTGACTGATATTGTTCGCATTCGTAATGGAGAGGTTTGCTATTGGGCAAATAAAGGATACGGAAACTTTAGCGCAAAGGTAGCTATGGGCAATGCTCCTTTGTTTGATCATCCGGACCAGTTCAATCCCAAATACATACACCTTGCTGATGTCAGCGGAACAGGGGCTACAGATATTATTTATTTAGGAAAAAATAAATTCAAAGCCTTCATCAACCTTAGTGGAAATGCCTGGAGCAATCCTCATGAAATCGAACCGTTTTTCCCCATTGACAGCAATAGCCAACTTTCAGTCATTGATCTGCTGGGTACAGGCACTTCCTGCATTGTATGGTCGTCCGATTTGCCTGCTTACGCCCATGCCCCCATGCGATATATTGACCTGATGAACAGCAAAAAACCGCATGTGCTGATCCATTACAAAAACAATTTTGGCAAGGAAACCGCGATCCATTATAAAAGTTCCACACATTATTTAATTAAGGACAAACTTGATGGTAAGCCCTGGATTACCAAATTGCCCTTCCCTGTACAGGTTGTCAGCAAGTTGATCATAGAGGAAAAAATAACGGATGTTCGATTTACAAGTGAATACCGATACCATCATGGATATTATGACTATCCTGAGCGAGAGTTCAGAGGCTTTGGTATGGTGGAGCAAACAGACTCCGAACACTATGAAGAATGGGATCGCAATAATGCAACCAATCAACTTGAAAAATCCGAAGAGCTATACCAAAAGCCGGTATTAACTAAAACCTGGTTTCACACAGGGGCTTTTTTGGACAGAGAGCGGATTCTTACCCATTTTAAAAGTGAATATTGGTTTGAGGAATACAACCGACAATTTCCCGCTGCTCCACTTACTGTTTCCGAGCCAGAACTGCCCGATGCTCAATTTTCTGATGTAATTAAAGCCTTAATTGGTGAGGAATACCGCGAAGCGTTGCGAGCGTGTAAAGGCATGATGCTCCGGCAGGAAATTTTTGCATTGGATGCCCCCGAAAATCCAACTGAAGCAGCATTGCAATTGCAAAGGAAGCCCTATTCGGTTGCCACCCATAATTGTAGCGTACAACAATTACAACCCAGAGATAAAAATGAATTTAGTGTTTTTCTGGTGACCGAAGGTGAAGCCATAACGATACACTACGAACGAGATGAAACTGATTTTCGCTTAGCACATACCCTAAATACTAAAATAGATAATATAGGGAATATTCTCGAAAGTGCTTCAGTCGTTTATGGGAGGCAGCAAACCAAAGCAGACACCGATTTTCAATTACTTGCTGACAACATCACGGACTTTTCAGAGGATGTATTCAACAATAATGCGGCTCAGAAAACCCAACTTCAAAATGCGTTTGCCAGTAATATACAGGCAGCGAAAAACGAACAGACCAAAACGCATATCATTTATACTCAAAACAGCTTTGCCA
>Ga0209573_1001886_pt1 | contig 29456 bp, 22 predicted proteins | sample TNRBio252014_DNA_FD_185870 | JGI IMG/M metagenome (GOLD analysis project Ga0209573, IMG submission 185870) | Wastewater treatment Type I Accumulibacter community from EBPR Bioreactor in Madison, WI, USA - TNR Reactor_6/25/2014_ DNA (SPAdes)... | ecosystem: Engineered > Bioreactor > EBPR >...
AGATCAGGATTTTTTTTACCGCCTTTAAAATTGGTCTTTATCCAGTTCTTCAACCATCCTTCTTCCACTGCTTTTACTACATACTGGCTGTCGGAATAGATGGTCACATGCAGACCTGGTTTTTTTAAGGCTTTCAACCCGGCGATCACAGCCATCAGTTCCATCCGGTTATTGGTAGTGTGATGATAACCTTGCGATAATTCTTTACGATGATGGCCACTTATGAGTATTACACCATAACCGCCTGGTCCCGGGTTGCCTCTTGATGAGCCATCTGTATAGATCGTTACTGTATTCATTAATTATGCTGAATGTTGAATGATAAATGTTGAAGTAATAGTTTTCTATTCAGCATTCATCATAAAATTAAACCTGGAATACTCCGGTCTTTAAATCATTCATTTCAGGATTATTATTGGCCGCATTAATTCCTTCCGAAATAACCTTTCTCGTATCCACCGGGTCAATGATGGCATCCACCCATAGCCTTGCCGCAGCATAGTAGGGAGAGGTTTGCTTATCGTACCGGTTTTTTATTTCGTTGAACATTTTTTGTTCATCTTCTGCGTTTAGTGTTTCACCTTTAGCTTTACGGGAAGCCACTTCAATTTGTAACAATGTTTTTGCTGCCGCATCGCCACCCATCACTGCGATCTTAGCCGTTGGCCATGCATAAATGAAGCGTGGATCATAGGCCTTACCACACATGGCATAGTTACCGGCGCCATAGCTGTTACCGGTAATGATGGTGATTTTTGGAACAATGCTGTTGGCTACAGCATTCACCATCTTGGCCCCGTCTTTAATGATGCCCGCATGTTCGCTGCGGCTGCCCACCATAAAGCCCGTTACATCCTGCAAAAACACCAATGGTATTTTTTTCTGGTTGCAGTTGAGAATAAATCTCGCTGCTTTATCGGCACTGTCATTATATATCACACCACCCATCTGCATCTCACCTTTCTTATTCTTTACGATCAATCGCTGGTTTGCTACAATACCGACGGCCCAGCCATCTATTCGTCCATACCCACACACAATCGTTTTACCATAATCTTCTTTGAACTGTTCAAATTCGCTGTCGTCAACAATCCGTTCAATAATATCCAGCACATCATACGGCTTACCGTCTGATGGAAAGATGCCATACAGTTCTTCTGCATTTTTCTTTGGCTGGATTGCTTTTATGCAGTCAAAACCGGCTTTTGGTTTTTCTCCCAGCATAGAAAACATCTTTTTGATATGATCCATGCATTCCTGCTCAGTCTTGAATTTATAATCTGCAATACCGCTGATCTCTGTATGTGTCACGGCGCCGCCCAACGTTTCATTGTCGATGTCTTCACCGATAGCCGCTTTTACCAGGTAAGGTCCGGCTAAATAAATAGAGCCGTTGCCTTCCACCATCAATGTTTCATCACTCATAATGGGTAAGTAAGCGCCACCTGCCACACAAGGTCCCATCACAGCAGCAATCTGGGTAATGCCCATACCGCTCATGCGGGCATTATTGCGAAAAATGCGGCCAAAATGTTCTTTATCGGGAAATATCTCATCCTGCATGGGAAGAAATACACCGGCACTGTCAACCAAATAAATAACAGGTAAATTATTTTCCATCGCTATCTCCTGCAACCGTAAATTCTTTTTACCTGTAACAGGGAACCAGGCACCTGCTTTTACTGTTTGGTCATTGGCCAGGATCACACATTGCCTGCCGCTTACATAGCCAATACCCGCCACTGTGCCACCCGCAGGACAACCACCTTGTTCGGCATACATCTCATAACCGGCAAAGGCACCAATTTCGATAAAGGGCTTGTCTTTATCAATTAAGTAATTGATCCTTTCACGGGGGGTGAGTTTGTTTTTCTCTCTTTGTTTTTCGATGGCTTTCTTTCCTCCACCTTCATAGATCTTTTCCAGCCTGCGGCGCATCTCGCCGAGGCTGAGTTTCAGTACATCTTCGTTCTTGTTGAATTCAATGTTCATAGCTGCAATACGTTGAGGAACAAAGATAGGTGAGGAGCGAGGAAACAGGAAGAGGAACCTGCGGGCAGGTAAAATCAAATTTGTAACTTGTCCGTAAGCAGGTGTCTAAAAAGCCATCTCTCAAATAAAAATGCAAAATCTTCGGGTACTTTTTCTTACTACTTTTCTTTTATTATGTACTTGTATTGTTGCACAACCTCAAAGCCAGAACAAACCTGTACGGCTTGCGGTGGTGGGCTTAACGCATACACATGTTCACTGGATACTGGGCAGCCCTAAGAATGATAAATTTAGTATCGTAGGTATTGTGGAATCAAACAGGGATCTGGCATTGCGCTATACACAGCAACATGGCTTTTCCATGGACATAGTGTTTTCAACGATGGAAGAAATGATTGCTAAAACAAAGCCGGAAGCGGTTACTGCGTTCGGTACTATTTATGAACATTTAAAAGTGGTAGAAACCTGTGCGCCGCTTGGCATTCATGTAATGGTGGAGAAACCATTGGCAGTAAGTTTGAAGCATGCCAGGAAAATGGAAGCGCTGGCAAAAAAATACAAGATACATCTGCTTACTAATTACGAAACAAGCTGGTATCCAACTACACACAATGCCTATCTGTGGTTAGCTAATGATAGTATAGGTGATCTTAGCCAGCTTATTATCAGGGATGGCCACCGGGGGCCAAAAAAGATTGGCATTAATAAAGAGTTCTTAGACTGGCTGACTGACCCTGTGCAAAATGGCGGCGGTGCTATTACCGATTTTGGTTGTTATGGTGCCAACATCAGCACCTGGTTGCATAAAGGAAAAAAGCCGCATTCGGTTACAGCCGTCACCCAGCAGTTTCAACGGGAGAATAACCCTGCCGTGGATGATGAGTCAACTATCATACTTGCATATGATTCATCAAAAGCAACTATCCAGGCTTCGTGGAACTGGCCCATTGGCCGCAAGGATATGGAACTGTATGGAACAAAGGGTGTGATATATGCCGATAACAGGAATAAAATAAGAATAAGACTGGCGGAGGGGTATGATGGCTTCAGGGAAACGGCCTATTCACTGGAAGAAAGAAAGGCATCTTTTAATGATCCCTTTATATTTTTCGCGGCTGTTATCCGTAATGAGATCGTTTTGGCTCCTTTTGATCTCTCTTCACTCGAGAATAATTTGATTGTCGTGGAAATCCTGGAGGCAGCAAAACTATCGGCCAAAAAAGGGAAGACAATACAGCTAAAATAGATTCAATGGGACTTGCATTTAAATAGTTGGGCCACTACAAATCAGAATACAGGTTGATTTGTGTATGTATTGAATTGGGAAATGAGTTTAACGGGCTATTGTACTGAAAACTGTATTTTAATAAGATGTACATAACTGCTAACAAGAACATAGCCATTCTCTGTAACCCGCTTGCAGGAGTTGGCAAAGCCGTAATACTGGCGCATCAAATTGCAAAAGAACTTTCGAAGCAACAGGTCAGTCATACTTTACTGGTTGAAACCTGGCCTGCCAGTTTTGATGAATTTACAGATATCTGGATAGCCGGTGGTGATGGGACGCTGAACTATTTTATCAATCATTACCAGGATATACAACTTCCGCTGGTGATCTTCAATGGTGGTACCGGAAATGATTTTCATTGGTTACTCTATGGTAATAAAACAATGGAAGAACAGTTACGGATTGCATTGCATGAAAACCCCAGGCCAATAGATATCGGTAAATGTAATGGCCGTTATTTTATCAATGGGGCCGGTATCGGTTTTGAAGGCGAAGTAGCAAGAGCTTTAACCGGGAAGAAAAAAATGCCTGGCAAAACATCGTTCCTGCTCACCATCCTTTCAAAAATATTCAGCTACCGCTGCAAAGAGTATGCTGTTCAATCAGCAGAATATAGTTGTCGGGGCAGAAAACTATTGATCGATATCAGTAATGGTAGACGGGCCGGTGGCGGTTTTCATATTGCTCCGGAAGCAAGGGCCGATGATGGATGGTTTGATGTGGTGATGGCCAATGCGCTTACCCCGTTACAGCGGCTCCGTTATTTACCGGTTATAGAAAAGGGGAAACACCTGCAGCTTTCTTTTATCCGGCATTTTCATACAATGAAGATCATTATAGAAAGTGATTCATTAATGCAATACCACCTGGATGGGGAATATTATACAGATAAGAAAATAGAGGCAGAAATAATACCTGCAAAACTATCATTCAGGTATTGAAAAGTACTGAACGGTATGCCACGCTGCTGTACAAAAGCCGGTGATATATGATTTAACCCCAGTATTATTTAAACGGGGCAGATGCCTGTAACCTTTTCATTGGCTGTTACGTCTGGGTAAAATCAGCAGTCTGGTATAAATGGTTTATAACCGTTTATCAAATTCTGTTGTACTTCCCTGCCTGAATAATATAACTTCAAAAAAACTCAGCCATGAAAAAGTTCTTCCTGTTTGTTTGCTGTGCCATTTTAATTGTTTCGGTTCATTCGCAGGATGGCCACCCGGTAATTGCCTCCTCCTCTAAAATTGCGATAGAGAAACTGACTGCCGCCGACTGGCAGCATGATCTTCGTTTACTGCAGCAGACTGTACATAAGGAGTATTCTTTTTTATTCAAAAAAGTGACAGCCACAGAATTTGATGGAGAAGTAGAGAAGCTTTATAAGTCAATACCGGGAATGAAAGATCATGAAAGGGTGGCAGGGCTAGCCCGTATAGTGTCTTTGTTTAAATATGGTCATACAGATATCGGGTGGAGACAAAGCCCTGTTAAATACCATGTGGCACCAGTAAATTTTTATTGGTTCAGTGATGGTATGTACGTTGAAGGGGCAGATAAAGAGTATGCAATAATTGTTGGCGCTAAATTGGTGAAGGTGGAAGGAGTACCGGTGCAGAAAGCACTGGAGGCAATAAAGCCATTGGTGCCTGTTGAAAATGATCAGTACTTTAAAGGGTACGGGTTGGATTTTCTTACTATCCCTGAAGCACTGCATGCGCAGGGTGTAGCTAAAGAATTAAAATCAACCATCACTTATACATTTGAGAAAGACGGAAAGACATTTGAACAAAATGTGACAGCTAAAGATGCATTCCGCATACCCCGTACGTATGGTTTTGTATCGAAGAGCCCTGGCTGGATAACCGTAAGAGATACAACCGCTACTCCCCATTACCTGAAAAACCTGGATAAGAATTATTATTATGAATACCTGCCGGAAAGTAAAACCGTATATGTGAGGCAAAGCCAGGTATTGGATGATAAGACTGAGTCTATTGCAGCATTTTATAAAAGGGTATTTGAGTTCATTGAAAAAAGCGATGTTGATAAACTGGTACTCGATGTTCGCCTGAATGGAGGGGGGAATAATTATAAGAATAAACCCATCGTTACAGGTATTATAGAAAACAAAAAGATCAACAAGCCTGGAAAATTATTTGTTATCATTGGCCGCCGTACTTTTTCTGCGTGCCAAAACCTGGTGAACGAACTCAGCAATTATACCAATGCTTTATTTGTAGGAGAACCTACAGCTGAGAATATCAATTTTTATGGTGATAACCGGAGAGTGGAACTGCCCAAAACCGGGATACCTGTCTTTCTTTCTTTTGCCTGGTGGCAGGATAAACCACAATGGGAAAATGCTGACTGGCTGTCGCCGCAACTGGCAGTTGATATGAGTTTGGAAGATTATAAAACCAATAAAGATCCGGTGCTTGAAGCCTGTATTAATTTTTCAGAAAAGGATGTTGTAGTAGATCCTGTTGCTCACTTAAGGGATTTGTTTATGGCGGGTAAATACAATGAAGTGGAATCTGAAGCTCAAAAAATGGTAAAGGACCCGAAATACCGCTACATGAATTTTGAAACAAAGATCAATGATGCGGGATATAATTTGTTGAATCAGAAGCAAACAGAAGGGGCTCTTTTTATTTTTCAGCTGAATACAAAACTGTTTCCAAAATCAGCCAATGCCTGGGATAGTTATGCTGAAGCCAATTGGAAGGCAGGGAAAAAGGAGAAAGCGATTGAATATTACAATAAGGCGATCGAGCTAGACCCAAAGGGTGTTACAGGGGAAAATGCCAGGAATATGTTGAAACAGATACAGGCAGATAAAGGGAATTAGTTAACCGTTATTCTGTAAACCACTCATTATGCTGCTCCTGCACCCGGATGAAAGTTGTTCGTTTGCTCAACTCCTTTAGCACTTTTGCACCTACATACGTACAGGCAGAACGTAAGCCACCAAGTATGTCGAGTACGGTATCTGTTACTGGCCCGCGGTAGGGTATCTCTGTTGTTTTTCCTTCTGATGCCCGGTAATCAGCCACACCACCGGCATATTTATTCATAGCTGTTTCTGAACTCATGCCGTAAAAAAGTTTATAACGTTTACCATCTTCTTTTTCTACCAGTTCGCCGCCACTTTCTTCATGGCCTGCCAGCATGCCACCCAGCATAACAAAATCGGCACCACCACCAAATGCTTTTACCACATCACCGGGTACTTTGCAGCCACCGTCAGAAATAATTTGACCGCCGAGACCATGTGCCGCATCAGCACATTCAATGATAGCAGAAAGTTGCGGATACCCTACACCAGTTTTTACCCTGGTGGTACAAACTGATCCGGGGCCGATGCCAACTTTCACCATATCGGCACCGGCAAGCAACAATTCTTCTACCATTTCTCCTGTTACTACATTACCGGCCATGATCACTTTTGCCGGATACCTGGCCCGGGTAGCTTTTACAAAGTCGACGAACTTTTCGGAATACCCGTTGGCCACATCTATACAAATGAATTTCAACAACTCATTTTCCTTTAATATGGTATCCAGTTTTTCAGCATCAGCCAGACTGGTACCTGTACTGAGGGCAATGTGGTCAGCTATTTTATTTCCGCTGGTTTGCATAAATGTTTTCCATTGTGTTGGTGTGTAATGTTTATGAATGGCAGTGAATAGCTGGTGCTGTGCAAGGGCAATAGCCATTTCAAAGGTACCCACCGTATCCATATTTGCAGCCATTACCGGAATACCTTCCCAGGCAAGTTCACTATGCCGGAATTTGAATTTTCTGTTTAATGATACTTCGGAACGGGAGCTGAGAGTGGAGCGTTTGGGCCTTAGCATGACATCTTTAAAACCCAGCTTAATATCTGATTCAATATGCATATTACTATTTTTTGAACCTTGTAAATTAAGGAAACAAGTGATATGCAGGTCAGGAAGTTTTTAATACAGTGACTGCACCGGGTTATTACCTGCATGCGGGAGCATGATCAATTATTGTTAAAGACGGGTAATCTTTGGATTACAAGAAGCGCTGTGCAGTTACATCATTCGATGACAGAGATAATTATTTAGCCGTTACATCATCTTTTTCATATGGACCTTTAAAGGATGCTGTGTTTATACTAAAATGCCTGGTATAGATATTGTTTTGCTGAAAGAGATTTTTAAGCCAGGTAGCTGTTCGTTCAAATGCTTTTCCATCTTTGGTATCAAAATCATTTAGCACCAGGCCATTTGCTTCTCTCATCATGGATTGCGGGTCGTCCAGGTAATAATATAATACTGCAAGATTAAAGTAACTGGCATACCTGATCTTACGGTCATGCCGGTTATTGGAGGAATAATCTCTCCTGATCTTTTCAAAGTAATCAATCACCGGCTTTAGTTTTTCTCTGACGCCTTCAATAGGAGTGTTAGCATCCATATTGAACAATACTTCATTCATTTGTCTGAAAACCTGGCGGAAAGCAGAATACTCGGGATGTTTGCGGGAATCGATTATCCACATGTAATCATTGACGGTCACTTCACTAAAACCGAAATTATCAGTAATACGTTCACTGAGATAATGCATGGCCCTGTTGACACTGTTCCTGTATAATTCTTTGGTAACAGCCAATGAATTGACGAGGAAATATCCCTCTGCCATAGGACGTAATGCAAATTCAGGGCTCCTGTATACCTGTTTGTAATTACGATCAGCCAGTTCCTGGTCCATTATATGCATTCCCTTATAATCGTAAATATTTGCAGTAGCAGCAAATGTATACACCACTTCCTGGTAATAAAATGTCTTTGTGCCGGTGACCTGTCCATTCCCGTTCTTGGTTGTCACCACTCTTTCTTTTACCGATACAGAACCAGGTACCAGGTCTCCCAGTCTTACTTTGATGGTAATATGACCATCCTGTGGCAGTTTTCGCCAGCCTTCCAGTACTACCGAATTTTCCGGTGACATATCATGTAGTAAAGACTGCATCAGTTGGGTGGTTTCTACCTGTACATCATAGGTGCGATAAGTAGAGTCTAGCCGCATGGCAGGCAATGACCGGTATTGCACTTTAAAGCGGTGACGATCAAGGTCTACAGATTTCTGTGCCGTACTCAAAAGGGGTAAAAAGCAAAATGTCAGGATGTAAAGTTTTTTCACGGGCCGGGATTTAGTCTTCTAAAACGAAAAAATGAGCTTATTATTTTTGGGAAAGTTCCCTTTTCTGCAGTCTTTCTGATAATCCTGTCTCTCAGTTTTTTCTTCGTTTTGTCAAAAACTGTTCCTTGTTCAGCAACAATTAAATCATTGCCTGATGAATGTCATTTTGAAGGGATTCTTTACATCCGAAATTTGCCAAAATCAGTAATGTATGATACCGAAATTCTGTAAGGTCATATTTTGGGGACTTATTATTTTGTATGCAGGCCATATTTCTGCACAGGTAGCAGCAGTAAATTTTACTGTGCATGTTCCTTCAGTGAAAGAGAATGACAAAGGAGTTTATATTGCCGGCTCCTTTAACTACTGGCATGCCGGGGATTCATTGTACCGGATGCATAAAGTAAGCGAAGGAGTATATTCCATCACTCTTCCGTTGTTTGACAATATGGAGTATAAATATAAATACACTGCCGGAAACTGGGATAGGGTAGAGATCGCTGTTAATGACAGTAATATCAGCAACCGCCGATTGTATGCAGAAAATGGGAAGAGCATTACAGATACTGTGATGAAATGGAAGCAACCACAACCGGCTGGAAAAAGCAACAACCCAAAACTGGAAATAATAGCTGCAAAGAAAGATTCATTGCTTGCCAGATTACAACCCAGGCTGGATGTTATGCTTCAGCAATTGAGGTTGTATGTTGAAAACCTGTTGCAGGAAAATCCAAGTCCGGGAAAGCACAGGCGTTTGGATAAGCAAACTATCCGGATAATTGGTAATGCTTATACCCAGGTTACAGGCCTGCTTTGGGAAATCATGGCCTTTCTGAACCCCGAACAGAAAAAAAGGATGCTGGTTATCATCAATAAACCTGAGGCAAAGGCTGATTTTCTGAATACATTCTCAAAAGCTCTTGACGGAATGCTGATGGAAAAAGAGGCTGGCAGGAATTAATACAATGTTACAGGATGAATGAATAACAGTATTGCTGAAAGACGTATCTTCCCTGATAAACAAAACTATTAGCTATGCCGGGTAAATTTTCTATTGTATTACTGTTTATTGCATTTAGTATCGCAACAGTAGGACAACCTCTTTCCAAAGCTGATAAACAACTTCTTGCTTCATTTGATACTTTGTTGATGAATGCTTTTAAACCCAATGAACCGGGTGCTACAGCTATCATTAGCCGGAAGGGGCAGGTGATCTATAAAAAAGCCTTTGGCATGGCTGATATGGAACTGAATGTACCAATGCAGGCTGATATGATCTTTCGTATCGGATCCATTAGTAAACAATTCACCGGGGTGGCCATTCTGCAATTAGTTGAAAAAGGAAAACTGTCGTTGCAGGATGATATCAAAAAATTTATTCCTGATTATCCCACACATGGATACACCATAACGGTAGAACATTTACTTACCCATACTTCCGGAATAAAAAGTTATACAGGAATGACGGAGTTTGAATCTATGATGCGTAAGGATATGAAACCGCTGGAACTGATCGATGTTTTTAAAAACCAGCCTATGGAGTTTGCACCGGGTTCGAAGTGGAATTATAACAACTCGGGTTATATATTGCTAGGTTATATCATTGAAAAAGTATCAGGAAAATCATACGAACAATATGTGCAGGAAAATTTATTTACACCTGCCGGTATGACCCGATCAGGTTATGGTAATGACAGCAGGATTATTCTAAACAGGGCAAAAGGATATCAGCAGGGGAAAGATGGATTTGAAAATGCGAAATACCTGAGTATGACGCTGCCTTATGCAGCAGGTTCCCTGATTTCAACGGTGGAAGATTTATGGAAATGGAACCAGGCTTTGCATTCTCATAAACTGGTATCGAAAGAATCTTTACAAAAGGCATTTACCGATTATAAGTTAAGTGATGGAAAATCTACCCGGTATGGGTATGGATGGTCTTTCGGTGATATACAGGGCAGTGCTTCCATTGAACATGGCGGTGGTATCAACGGGTTTGTTACAGATGGAATTTATCTTCCTGCAGAGGATATATTCGTTGCGGTTTTTGCCAATTGTGATTGCAGGTCCCTTGAAAACCTGGCACCAAAGATGGCGGCGCTAACTTTAGGAAAGCCCTATGATCAGAAAGAGATAGCAATTGATGAAGCAACGGCAAAGGAGTATACCGGTGTGTACGAGAATGAAGCGGGAGAGCAGCGCATTATTACAGCAGAAGGAACAAAACTTACTTCACAAAGGTCCGGAGGGAGTAAGTACAGGATAAAGCCCTTTGCGAAGGATAAATTCTTTTTTGAAAACTCACTCTCTTCACTTCGCTTTACCAGGAATACCGCAGGACAAATTGAAAAAGCATATTTTAAAAGCCGGACAGAAGAAAGTGAATGGAAGAAAACAGGCAAATCAATACCTTCCGGCCCTGACATTATTAAATTGGATGCAGCAACACTTGCAGCTTATGTTGGAGAGTATGAGCTGGCTCCGAGTTTTGTGATGACTGTAAGCCTGGAGGGAGATAAATTAATGGTAAAAGCTACCGGGCAATCAGCACTGGAAGTATTTGCAGAAACGACGACCCGTTTTTTCCCAAAAGAAGTTGATGCAAAGCTTGAATTTTTTAAAGATGACTCCGGAAAAGTTGCACATCTTATATTGTACCAGGGTGGTCGTGAAACGAAGGGGAATAAGATTAAATAATAAAATTTCTTGTTTATACTTTCATTTATTCAGTAGTCGGACATATTCAAATTTTCTATCGGAAGAAAGTTTTCGGTAAGTGGTATTTCCACGGTGCAAAACAAAGAATAAGAGAATAATTTCCATTCCTGATATAAATCATATCCGGTTTCTAATCCGGATCAGCCAGCAGTCAGGCATTTTGAAATATATTTACAGCACACCCCAGTAATCATTGGACTCAATTACTCATATTGCATTAGGAGCTTGCCTGGGAGATGCTTTTGCAGGAAAGCAGCTTGGTAAGAAGGCTATGTTTTGGGGTGCGGTAGCACAAAGCGTTCCGGATATTGATTTTATTGCTTCTGCCTGGAGCAGTACAGCAGAAAATTTACTGGCTCATAGAGGATTTACTCACTCCATCCTGTTCGCTATCATAATGTCCCCACTCCTCGCTATGCTGGCAGAACGATGGCATCGTCCGCATGATATTTCATTGAAGAAATGGATTGTTTTTTTTGGAGTACAGCTTTTTATTCACTTACTCATTGATGGGATGAATGTATATGGTGTAGGATGGTTTGAGCCGTTTAGTCATCATAGGGTATCATATAACTGGATATTTGTAGCTGATCCTTTTTATTCTGTATGGCTGGGCATTTCTTTCCTTGTATTACTGGTATTAAAAAGAAACCATCCAAAAAGAAGCTGGTGGGTAAGATTCGGAGTAGGAATGAGCACTATCTATCTTCTATACTGTGGTCTCAATAAAATAAAGATTGATAATGATGTAAAGGATGTGTTTAAGAAGCAGCAAATAACATATAATAAATACTTTACCACACCAACTCCGCTTAATAACTGGCTTTGGTATGTCGTGGCAGCCAATGATTCAGGTTATAATATAGGTTATCGTTCTTTGTTTGATAAGGAAAGAAAGATAGATTTTCGTTTTATCCCTAAAAACGACCACCTGTTGAAGCAGGTTAGTGATCATGAGGATCTGCAAAAACTCATCAGGTTTTCCAAGGGATTTTATGCTGCACAGCAGTGGAATGATACATTGGTCTTTAATGATCTCCGGTTTGGGCAAATGATAGGGTGGAAGGACCCGGGAGCAAGATTTGCTTTTCATTATTTTTTGCAACATCCTGGCGAAAATGATCTGGTGGTACAGCGGGGACGTTTTGCTGGATGGAATAAGGAAGCTTTTATCGCTTTGTTAAAAAGAATTAAAGGACATTAATGATTGCAGTTACTCCTGTTTAAAATAAAAGGTAAACAGTTTTAATACACTGTTTATAAACCAGTAGCAGAATCTTTGCCATATCCGCCTGAAGAAGTGTGTAGAGGAGGTGTAGTTTTCCCAGGTTATCTTTTTACTATGATTAATGATGATATCATTCAGCAGAGCTTCTGTTTGCATCGCAAAGTTATTACTCCTTACATCCATATTGAATTCAAGACTGGCATAGGCACTTATATTGTTGATATTATATGAACCAATAGTAGTCCAGGTGCTGTCGTAAGTGGCCACTTTAGCATGTAGTACCGTTTTCTGGTATTCATACAAGTCGATTTTATTTTTTAGGATCCAGTCATAGAGATATCGTTCTGCATGTTTTGCTATCATGATATCCGAAATTCCTGCCAGTATTACTTTTACTTTTACGCCTCTTTTAACGGCCTGGCTGAGCTTTCTCCTGTATAGCAGACCGGGCAAAAAGTAACTGCACATGATGTGGATCTCTTTTTCTGCTTTGTTAAACATTTCAAGATAACTCCTCCATATATCAACCTTTCTTTTCACCCAGTCGTTTCTTCTGACTCTTACTTCTGTTTGTTCACCGGGAAGAATACTTTCGCAAAATTCATCCACCTCTTTCCAATTTACTGAAGGGGATGTAAATTTTTTGGACCACATCCTGCGGCAATTATGATAAGCTATATATGCCGCTTCACCTTCACAATAGACGGCCATATCCAGCCAGGCGGGCTGGCCGGGCATATCATTATAACGATCACAAACATTTATACCTCCAATCAGCGAAGACACTCCATCCACTACCACCACTTTGTGATGCAGCCTTCGGCCTAAGTAGAAATGCCTGCTTTTAAAAAGTGGTTCAAACCATTTAACAGAAATTCCATGTTCCCGCATATCATGGACAGTTTTTTGGTGTAAGCCCTGGGATGCATACCCATCCAGGTGAAGATGAACTGCTACTCCATGGGCCGCAGCTCTTTTTAATGTTTCAATTATTGTGTTACCGGTCTCATCATCAAGAAAGATGTAGTATTGGAGGTGAATAGAGTGGGCTGCTTTATCGATCATTTGTTGAAGGAGCAAAAAGTATTCTCTTCCTCCTTTCACCAGTTTTACCCGGTTACGGTTGGAATAACCCTGTCGTATCAATTTTTTTAAACGGCTCATTAACGGTATAGAAATCAAATCTATTGGTATCTCTAAATTACGGGTATGAGCTTAATCAACAGCCTGTTTGACCCATCTCAATTAAAGCAATATATTAGAGTGGCTAACTTACTTCAATTGAACAATTCTTTTGATATATGGAGAATATTGGCCGGAGTTGCCATCTTCTTGTTAGGAGTCAGGTTTCTTGAAGAGTCCTTACAACAATTAGCAGGCAGGCCGTTCAAATTATTCTTAAAAAGACAGACGGCAAATAAATTGAAAGCCATTGGCGGTGGGGCGCTGGTAACAGGTGTTTTACAAAGCAGTTCTGTAGTTGGCCTGATGGTCCTCGCATTTGTAGGAGCCGGTATTATCACTATGCAAAATGCGCTGGCTGTGATCATGGGTGCCAATCTGGGGACTACGATTACAGGCTGGATAGTGGCAACAGTTGGTTTTAACGTTAATATTGAGAATCTTGCTTTACCACTGGCCGGTATTGCAGGTTTGGGTTTTGCCATCTTTAACAGGCAGGGTAAATGGTATAACTGGAGTCGTTTCTTACTTGGCTTTAGTTTTTTATTTGTTGGGTTGGGTTATATGAAAGCAGGTATCGAAGGCCTGGTGAAGAATATTGACCTGGTGCAGTATGCAGATGCCCCGCTGATCATCTTTTTATTGATTGGTTTTATTATTACCTCACTGATCCAGAGTAGTTCTGCCACTATGGCTATAACACTCAGTGCATTGTATGCGGGTGCGGTTACATTTAATGATGCGATCGCCATTGTTCTTGGTTCCGAAGTGGGAACTACTATCAAATTGTTTGTGGCCAGTATAAACGGGGCCGCAGCCAAACGGCGGGTGGCATTGGGAAATTTTCTTTTTAATACCATTACTGTCTTATTGGTATTGATATTTCTTTTCCCGTTAAGCAGGCTGGTTACTGATGTGATCGGCATAAAAGACAAACTGATTGCCCTAGTTTTTTTTCAAAGCCTGGTTAATATTGCGGGAATTATTCTTTTCTACCCCTTCCTGGGTATTTTCGGCCGTTTCCTGGAAAACAGGTTCAAAACCGGTGAGGATGAAACGATGTTCATTCATAAGGTGACTTCACAAGTTCCTGCGGCAGCCCTGGTGGCTGTGGAAAATGAGAACCGTCATTTTTTATATGTTGTACTCGATTTTACACTAAGCTGCTTTAGCCTTGATAATAAACATTGGAAAGATCTGAAACTGCATAAAGATTTTCCGGGGATGAGTGCGCAGGAAAAATATGAGTATATAAAATTTTTGCACGGGGAAATACATAGTTTCTTTATACAACTTCAAAAGAATATATCAGACAAGGAGGAAATGGAAAAACTCGACCGGTTGATATCATCTGTTCGTAATACCATGTATGCAGCTAAAAGTATAAAGGATGCTATACCGGATATGGAACAGCTGAAGAATTCCTCTAATGATGTAAAATATAATTTTTATCACCAGACCCGTAAAGCCATTGGTGTATTTTGCGAGAAAGTGTATCATTTAACGATAGCTAAACCCGATTTGCATTTTGAGGAACTTACATCCATATACCACTCTGTAACCAGCAGTTATACAGATACACTTACCCAGTTGTATAAGGAAAATACAGCCGGGCAACTGGGAGAAACAGAAATAACAACATTGTTGAATTTTAACCGGGAAATATTTACTGCGTTTAAGTCTTTTGTTTTTGGAGTAAAAGATCACCTTTTTGATAAGGAACAATCAAAGTATTTTGAAGAACTCCCTGGCTTCATCCGTTGATATGTATCATGTTCCCGGTTGACAGGTTTCATTTGATTTTACCCCGTATTTGCCCAAATTTGAGGTAATGAGAAATTTTTTATTATCCGCCCTTTTCCTGTTCCTGTTAAGTATTGTAACAGGGTTTGACAACAGGTCGAAAAAGATCAATTTATCTTTTACTGCAATACCCGAAAATGAGGAGGGTTTGTTTCATGCTTCACTGGTCAATAAGTTTTACGAAATGAATGATGGTAAGTTCTTATGGTTTACGGCAGATGCCGAAGCTTTTAGTCTGCGGGAGGAATTATCGGCGTTGATTGACACCTCTTTTTATTACGGACTTATTGAAAGAGCCTATCATATAACTGATATAAAAGCAAACAGCAAAGGACTTTTCTCTGATAGCCTGGTTATGCTAACTACGGAGCGAATATACACGGATGCTGCGATTGCTGTCTTCAAGGATCTTTACCAGGGATATAAAATGAAACCCTGGGTTGGTTTTGACCAGGTATCTGCTAAATATTCGGAAAGCGACGATGAATACCTGCTTAAATGCCTGTTCTATATCCGGTCCGCTGATCAATTGAAAACTACTGCCAGCCGGCTTGAGCCAGATGACGTCAATTACCGGGCGATGAAAAAGGAATTAAAAAGACAGAAAGGTAAGAACAGGAAAGATTCGGCTGCTGCTGTATTGTTGTCTATGAATTATTACCGCTGGATACACCATTTTAATTTCGATAAGCTGATAGTTGTTAATCTGCCGGCAGCCCGGTTGCATTATTTTGAAAAGGATAGTTTGGTATTAAATATGAAAACCGTGCTTGGTAAATCATCTACTCCAACCCCCAGGTTTGCTGCCTGGTGTGACCAGGTGATCCTGTATCCTTATTGGTATGTACCCCGTAGCATCACTTTTAATGAGTACCTGCCGGTTATCAGGAAAAATCCCTCCTGGCTCGACGCTAAAAATATGCAGGTGATTGATGGCTCGGGAAAAGTGATCAATCACCATACATTGAACTGGTCATTGTTCCATACCGGGTATTTCCCCTATACGATCAGGCAATCCACCGGTTGTGATAATGCTCTCGGGGTAATTAAGTTTAATATTAATACTCCCTATGGAGTATACCTGCATGATACGAATAATAAGACCGCCTTTTTATCAGCTTCCCGTTATTTTAGTCATGGATGCATCCGGCTGGAAGAACCTATTGACCTGGGTAACCGGGTACTTTCAAATAAGCTTGACACTGCATTCCTGCAATCCTGTTTTAGAGAACAAAGACCAATTTATAAACCGCTGTCTGCACCTGTTCCTGTTTTTGTGGTGTACATGCCTGTGGTGACCGACGCCAAAGGGAAAATTATTTATTATAAGGATGTATACAGGCTATTGAAGTAGGTGATTGGGATGAGTAACATCATCCTGGCTACTGAGGGTAGTTCTTTTTATATGGCAGTCAATAGATGGACATTTGGTAAATAAGTAGTCATAACCTTTAAATTGTATACAATGAAAAAAATTAAGCCGCCTGAAAAAAAAGCCGGGGTCTGGCTTGATCAGGAAAATGCATTTATAATTCATATTACGGGAGATGCTGAGCCAGTGGTGGAAAGATTGAAATCGGGTGTAGAATCCAGGATAAGGTATGCAGGGGAAGGAAAGGTCTCTGCAAGATTTGGTCAATCATACCTGGATGACCAGGAGAAAAAACAACACCGCCAGAAAAACCAGCGGGAAAAATTCTTTAAACAAATTATCGGCCTGATTCATGACGATGATTTTTTGTATCTCTTCGGCCCGGGAATGGCCAAGGAAAGCCTGAACAATGCAATCGAAAAAGAACATGACATAAAAGCAAAAGTGGTAAGTATTGAAGCAACAGATAAGCTGACAAGGAAACAGGCTGTATTAAAAGTTCAGGACTATTTTAATGATGATGCCTTCCGGCTGTTCAAAAAGAATTTAAGAAAACAAAAGAAGGCAATGAGCTGAGAAAAAAAGACCGGTCACTAAACCGGTCTTTTTTATTCATATTCATTTATCGGTATTCATATAGAAAGCAGCTAAATTTGGTCAGCCATTAATGATGAGGTATATGCAGGAACAACTAGCTCAGTTGGATAAATCTTTTGAGGGATTGCTTTTTTTTGATGATTCACCTATACACCAGGCACAGTTGATGGCTTATTCCACCGATGCCTCTGTTTACCAGGAAAAGCCACTGGCTGTAGCAATACCAGCCAATACTTCTGATATAATAAAACTGATACAATTTGCCACACAAAATAAAACCACACTTATTCCAAGGGCCGCCGGAACATCTCTGGCCGGGCAAGTGGTAGGAAATGGCGTGGTGGTTGATATATCGAAATACTTTACCCGGGTACTTGAAGTGAATAAAGAAGAAAAATGGGTGAGGGTACAGCCCGGAGTGATCAGGGACGACCTGAATCATTATTTAAAATCCTATGGATTAATGTTTGGTCCTGAGACATCCACTGCAAACAGGGCTATGATTGGAGGAATGTTAGGTAACAACTCCTGCGGGCTTCATAGTATTGTGTGGGGGTCGGCAAGGGATCATGTTCTGGAAGTAACAGCCTTGCTAAGCGATGGTTCAGAAGTTATTTTCAAGAAAGAAGACATCCGTTACAATAAGGAGGACTTATCATTCAAAGGAAAGATATATTCAGCACTTGACATGCTGTTGTCAGAAAAACATAATCAGGAACTCATCCGGAACAATTTTCCTGCTTCAAAAATTCATCGGCGGAACACTGGTTATGCTCTTGATAGTTTATTGGCTATGCAGCCATATACAGACAACGGTGAAATGTTTAATCTGTGTAAACTGCTGGCAGGCTCCGAAGGAACATTGGCATTTATTACAGAAGCGAAGCTAAACCTGATTGATCTGCCGCCAAAGGAGACAGCCGTTGTTTGTATTCATTGCCATTCAATCATTGAAGCAATGAAAGCTAATATCGTTGTATTGAAGCATAAACCGATGGCTTCAGAACTGGTGGATAAGTTTATCATGGATTTTACTATCGGGCACCCTGAATATGGCAAAAACCGTTTTTTTATTGAGGGAGACCCCGCTGCTATACTGATGGTAGAGTTTATGGATAATGATAAAGAAGAGACATTTAAAAAAGCGCAGCAGTTAATTAATTCACTCAAAGAAGAACGACTTGGTTTTGCTTACCCGGTTCTGTATAATGAGCAAACCAAATCTGCATGGGATATTCGTAAAGCGGGATTGGGTTTACTGCGTAACCTGAAGGGGGATGCGCAACCAGTTAATTTGATTGAAGACTGTGCTGTAAGCACGGATGATCTGCCGGATTACATCTCCGGGTTACAGGAAATATTAGCCAGGCATAAAGTACAGGCCTCTTACTATGCTCATGCCGGAGCCGGAGAGTTGCATGTAGAGCCAATTATCAATTTAAAATCAGCAGAAGGATTAAAAACCTTTCGAAATATACTGGCTGATACAGTGGTATTGGTCAAAAAGTATAATGGGTCTCTTTCGGGTGAGCATGGAGATGGCAGATTAAGGGGAGAATATATTCCGGCTATGGTGGGAGAAGAAACATACCGGCTGTTCAAAAAAATTAAAAACATATTTGATCCACATAATATTTTCAATGCTGGGAAGATTACGGATACTCCGGCTATGGATACTCACCTGCGGGTGGAGCAAAGACCAATAGCTAGAATCATCAACACAACATTTGATTTTTCATCCTCCGGCGGTATTTTAAGACTGGCGGAAAAATGCTCCGGCTCCGGGGATTGCCGGAAAATGCCTATCTCCGGCGGCACAATGTGTCCGAGTTATATGGCCACAAGAATGGAGAAAGACACTACAAGGGCAAGAGCCAACCTGCTTCGCCAGTTTTTAAGTAATGAAACCGATGAGCAGCCGTTCAATCATCGGGAAATAAAAGAGATAATGGATCTCTGTCTCAGTTGTAAAGGTTGTAAGACTGAATGTCCTTCTTCTGTTGATATAGCGAAAATGAAAGCAGAATTTTTACAACAATATTATGACAGGAATGGTGTTCCGTTCAGGGCAAGGCTGATAGCCGGCTTTAGTAAACAAATGAAACTGGTATCAAAATTTCCGGGATTGTTTAACTGGTTTTATGGAGTTCCTGTATTCAGGAGAACAGCTAACCGGTTAACGGGCTTTCATCCCGACAGAACGATGCCAAAACTGGCAAACCAGACATTGGTCTCCTGGTATCAGAAACATAAATACAATAAAGAAACTAAGAATAAAGAAAATTCAAATCTCTCTTTAAAGAAAAGGGATACCGTTTTCTTTTTTTGTGATGAGTTTACTAATTATAATGATGTAGAAATTGGGAAGAAGGCCATTCTTTTATTCGAAGCGCTGGGGTACCAGGTTATCATTCCTGATCATTTGGAGAGCGGAAGAACTTATTTGTCAAAAGGGCTGGTAAAAAGGGCTGCTGAAATTGCTAACCAGAATATCGAACGGTTGTCACCTTTTGTTACATTACAAACACCACTGATAGGGATTGAGCCATCTGCTATCCTTACATTCAGGGATGAATATCCTGACCTGGCTATGGAGGCCAACCGGTCTAAGGCAATTGAACTGGCTAAAGCTGCTTTTACTATAGAGGAATTTTTAGCGCAGCAGTTTAAGGCCGGGCTGATCGACAGGAATTTGTTTACAACGGAGAGTAAGAATATCTTGATACACGGCCATTGTTACCAAAAAGCTTTATCATCACAACAGTATATAAGCAACTGTCTTGAAATACCCGTTAATTATAAAACGAGTGTAATACCATCAGGCTGCTGTGGTATGGCAGGAGGATTTGGGTATGAAAAAGAGCATTATGTAATTTCGCAACAGGTAGGTGAATTAGTACTTTATCCTGCCGTAAGGGCCGCTGCAGAAAACGATATCATTGCTGCCTCAGGTACTTCCTGCCGGCACCAGGTAAAGGATGGAACGGGTAAAATAGCCCTGCACCCGGTAGAAATATTATTTGATGCATTGATAAAATAAAAAACCTCATCAGTGTTTGATGAGGTTAGTGCCCGGGACTGGAATCGAACCAGCACATCCTTGCGAACGGCAGATTTTGAGTCTGCTGCGTCTACCAATTCCGCCACCCGGGCATTGAATTGGGCTGCAATATTAAGCCATTCCCGCTAATTGACGGCGGATGCGGTCTAAATATTTTTTCTTGTAATAATACTCTTTTACCTGCAACAGTTCTTTTTCGGTAACCCTGTCATCCTGGTAGTCTTCAATATATTTTTTTACTGGTTCATAAATTTCAGTTTGTAATTCACTGATACGGGATTCTAGTTGAGGAATAGTTGTTTCATCAACATCCATTAACGATTCATTTATTTCCAGCACTTCCATCAGAAAACCAGGAGGCAGTTCATATTTTTCTTCTTCCTGCAACAGGCCTTTCAACCGGAGAACATAGTTGATGGTTTCATCAGGGTTTTGAAAGGTTTTCCAGGCTTTATTGAGCAAGGCTGATTTTTCGAGTGCTTCAGCTTGTGCTGCCGGGTCTTCGGTAGCAAAGTAATCAGGGTGGTATTTTCTGCTGAGGGCAAAGAATCGTTGGGCCAAAACAGAGGTGTTTACCTTCAGTTGTACGGGTATTTCAAATAGTTCAAAATAGGTCATTGCCGTTTATGTGTTTTTAGTCATATTTCTTTAAAAAATATCCTTAGTTTAGGTTACAAAACAGGTTTTTAAACTTACAAATCTACGTATAAAGCATGGAGGTAATCAGGAACTTCCCGGATTCGGAACTGGTGGAAAATCTGAAGTCGGGGCAAAGGATGGATGAATCCATTAAGGCTATCTACCGTTCTCATTTTGAGAGCCTGTGCTGGTATGTGATGAATAATAGCGGCAGCCGGCAGGATGCAGAAGATATTTTCCAGGAAGTGGTGGTGAACTTTATTGATATGGTGCAGAAGGATAAGTTCAGGGGAGAATCCACCATAAAAACATTTCTTTTTTCCCTGAACCGGTATACCTGGCTGAATGAACTAAAGAGAAGAGGCCGGGCTATGACAAGGGAGGAAAAATATGAAAGAGGGCAGGAAAGAGTGGAAATGGATACCAGTCATTTAATAGCTGACAGGGAAGGTAAGTCTGAAGTACTGAGAATAGTAGGAGAGTTAGGTGAGACATGCAGAAAAATATTATTACTCTTTTATTACGAGAATATGTCGATGAAGGAGATACTGGATGTAACAGATTATGAAACGGAACAGGTAGTAAGAAATAAAAAGTATAAATGCCTGAAGCAACTGGAACAAATGATCATGGAAAGACCATTTTTAAAAGAAACCCTGAAAAACTTGTTGCATGGATAATTCTACACATAATGACCCTGAACGACTGGTTCAATACCTTGACGGAGAATTGCAGGGGAGTGATAAAGAAAAAATGGAGCAGCAACTGGCTGTTGATGCATTATTAAAGCAGCAGTATGAAAGTCTTTTACTTACCCGTGAATCCATTCATTATTTCGGGCTGAAAGAAAAAGTTGCTGGCTTACATTCACAGATGATGAAGGAACTGGCCGCTCCGGTTGCAAAACTAAATCCAGCCAGGAGGATGCTTCGTTATGCGGCATCTGTTGCTGCTGCTATTCTCTTAGTAGCCGGTTTATTTTTTGCGTATACTTTTTTTACACTGTCTCCGGATAAAATATATAGTGCTAATTATAAAAGGTTTGAGTTGAGCACTACCCGTGATGGAGGTGCAGGTGAAACAGCCTCTGAAAAAGCTTACCGGGCAGGCAATTACAAAGAAGTGGTTCGCATACATGATGCTGACGAGGATCATACACCTAAAGGAGAATTTTTGTGCGGAGTGGCTGCATTGGAGCTTAACGATAATGGCAAAGCAATCAAATGTTTTAACGAGGTACTTGATGCCAATAAAAACACTGCTGAAAAAATATTAAATGACGAAGCGGAATATTATCTGACTCTCAGTTATATCCGTAATCAAGAATATGACAAGGCGCTTTCTCTGATGAATAAAATAAAAGATGATAAAGAGCATGTTTATCATGAAAGGGTATCAGGAAAACTATTGCGACAGGTAAAGATGCTTACATGGCGGTAACGTCATTGAGTGGTTAATGGTGGCCTCTTCCGTTTCCGGGAGAGGTTTTTTGTTTATAGTGGTTACAATTATTCTGTTTGCTTACACCAATAAGTGAAAACTAAATTGAAAAAGAAAAACAATTCGTATGAAAAACATTATCCGGTTTGCAATGGTGGCTGTCATATCTGTGTCTGTTATTTTTTATTCGTGTCAGAAAGATATTTCTGGCAATACTTCTGATGTTAATAAACCGCATGGCGTTACTATTTATCTTACAGATCATCAAACACCCGTTTTCGATAGTGTATTTGTTGACCTGCAGGGGTTGGAGGTAAAGCTGGAGGATGACACATTGCCAAATAGCGGATGGGTGAACCTGAATATTAATCCAGGTGTTTACAATATCCTTCGGTTCCGGAATGGCCTCGATACCTTATTTGCCACCGGTACTTTGCCTAATGCGAGGGTAAAGAAGGTCAAACTCATCCTTGGTACTCAAAACAGTGTAATGAAAAACGGGCAGATATTCCCTTTGCGGATAAAAGACGAGGATAGGGAAGTAATCGCCAATCTCGATGCCAGTAACTTTGAGATCACGACATCGGGCCAGGTGCTTTTCTGGATTGATTTTGATGCCGGAAATTCCATCCAGGTTGATAACAGCGGTTCAGGTAATAATAATGGCTATCGCCTGAAATCTCATATCAAAATATTTACCCGGAGCCATTCAGGGGAGATTGAAGGCAAAGTATTGCCCCTCGTAGCTGATCCAATAGTGAAAGCAGTGATTGGGTCAGATACAGCCACAGCTATTCCTGATGATGATGATGGTGAGTTTAAGATTGTAGGGTTAACAGCAGGAACTTATAAACTGATCATTGATGCGCAGAATGGGTATATCGACACTACTATTAACAATGTGATTGTAAGGAACAGAGAGGATACTCACCTGCCAGCAATATTGCTGCATCAATAGCATATTTGCTTGCCATGAAGAACCAGGGCCTGACGAAAAATGTCAGGCCTTTCTTTTGATCAACTTATAGATAATAGCCCCAACAATTATGGCAATGGCAATAAACCACCAGTTGGATGAACCCCGGTCTTCTTCATAATTGCCAATAAATAACAGGTGTGCCCAGTAGTCAGGAGTTTTTAGGCGTGGCTCAATCTCATCACTTCGCAACAGGTCCAGTTTTGCAAGTTGCAAAGCCTTGTCTTTACTATATTTTTTCCCGAGATAATAATGAAGACGCTGCGTGATAAAAGAAGTGGTTTTGTCTTCAGCTTTCCAAAGGGAAGTAATAATATTAGGGCAACCTGCATAAGCAAAAGCCCGGGAAAGACTCATTAATCCTTCCCCTTTTACCAGTTGCCCGCTCCCTGTTTCACAGGCACTTAAAATTATCAGTTGAACTGAGTCAAGTTTGAGATCGGATATTTCCCTTGCATATAATTTATAATCAGACGTACCCGGGTAAAAGGCCACATACGAATGAGAGGGGGTGTCATTATTGGCACTGGCATGTGTGGCCAGGTGAATAATATCATGTTTATTGGATAGTTGCAGAAAATTATTTTTAGTGGCACTGGTGTCCATGAAAATTCTTCCTTGTAATTCACTTACTTCCTCTTTTGAAGCAGGCAGGCTGCTAAAAATTAAACCAGAAGAATCCCTCTGTTCTCCCGAAGCGAATGGGGCAAAAGCCAGGGAGTTTGATAGCCCGGTTGTTCGTATATTTTTTCCCAGCAGGGCAGTGGAAAATTGATACTGCACCGCAAATTTCTCCAGCAGGTATTTTTTGTTTTCATCCTGTAACGCTTCAAAGGGAAGGTAATTCAGTTCGTCATCCGGAATAATTATCAGCCGGGTACTCTGTTTTATCACTTTGTAAACCGGCGATATGATCGTATGAAAAAGCTCAGTAGCAACAGATGTTCCATTATAGCGCTGATCTGGTGAAACATTGTGCAATGATGTCTTAAATTCTTCCAGGTTAGTAAAAAAAGTATTATTGATGGCTGTTTTGTAGTATTCAAACCGCTTACTGGTAATAAGCAGGGTAAGTAATTCTTTGTCTGATAAGTGAAAGGAGAGGAGTGCTGTGTTATTATCCAGCGATCGTTGTACTTCCTTTACCGTAGGTATATGATCTATTGCTTCTTTTTGTTTCCACCCGGGGCCGGCAATTATTTTTTCCTGCAGCTTGCCCAATTCAATTTCATTATCCCTGATCAGACCAGCTATATTTTGCAATGCTAGACTGTCTCTCAATTGGCCAGCTTTTATTGAAAGGCGGGTGATTGTTTTTTTCTGTACTTCCTCCTGACGGAGTAATGGATTTCCGTTGACTGCCTTTCCTCTCAATTCATTTTCCTGGACATTTAATAACAGGATCGAGGCTTTGTTGAGCTGATCAAAGTAATAAGCATCTTCAAGGAAATTTGTTTGTTGGGTATGATCATACAATAAAAGGCTTATATCAATTGGTTTGCTGTGAATGCTGTGTTTTATCTTACCGAGGAACAGGCGGGCCTCATCAGAATCATATGTTCTTTCTACATAACCGGCCAGTTTGAATGCGGAGTGATAAGCATGGAGTGATGATTCAAGCAGAGTGATCTCTTTTTTCTGCCGGTATTTTTTCTCGAATGCATCTGCTTTACCCGTCAATGCATTAAAAAGATTAACGTAAGAAAAAATGCCACTGAATTTATCAGGATTTTTGGTTATGTCAGTTTCATTGAATCCTCTGTGAAACTGGATGATGGATTGCTGGTAGTAAGAAAGGGCTTCATCAAATTTATTTTCAGCCGCAGCTTTTTCTGCCAGGTAAAAGAGTGTCAGGCCGTGAGGGATATTTTTATTGTTTTGATTCCATTTACTGTTTTCTGCGAGTGCTAACTGTAAATAGCGGTTGGCGGAATCTGTTTTCCCGGCTTCAAAAAATGCTCTCCCTGTTTTATTGAACAGTAAAACAACAGCGCTGTTATTATACTGAACTTGTTTGAACCATTTGATTGCTTCGTCTGGTTTTCCCAGGCCAAGGCTGATGCTTCCAAGATTTTGTTTTATCTCATTCTGGTACATGCCCAATGGCAGCAATTGCTGGTAAATAGATCTTGCTTCTTCAAATTTTTCCAGTTTCAGGAGGGTGGAGGCAATATTGTTTTTATAGTTGACAGAGAACTCTTTAAAAAAAGGGTCATTAACCCGGAGCAGTGTAAGTGCTTTTTTAAAGTAATTAATAGCTTGCCTGAAATCACCGGTTTCATAGTGCATGGTGCCAAGCCTGTTATAAAGTCGTTCTTGTTCTGCAAGTGGTTGGTTGTACTGGTCACTTACCAGTTCTGCTTTCTTATAAAAATGAAAGGCAGAATCAAATTCGTTTAAGCTGTAGTGAATAATTCCGGTAAATAATATCGGCTTGAAAAGAAAAGAATCGGCAAGATCGGGTAATTTCTTTTTTAAAGAAATAGCCTGGTGGTAATGTTCTTTGGCTTGTGTCAGACTATCAAAGTAATGGAACAGGCGGGCAATTTTGAAATGACAGAAGAAAGCCAGGGAATCATGGACATTTTCTGTAATAGCAGGAAGTGACTGAAGAAATAACTGCAGTGACCGTTGATTTAATTTACTTTCCTTTTCTTCATTATAGTTTTCGCTGAGGGCCAATCGTTCTGCTTCTGCATATAGTTTGTCTGCAGCCAGGTAAGCAGGTAAATAGGCGGCAGGTTGGCGCTGTTGTTTTTGTGAAAAACAAAATACAAGCAGGAAAAAAGAAAACAGAATTGTGGTAATACGTTGCATGATAAGCGTTGAAAGCTTATCAAATTTAATGCTCAGGCGGCATTAATGATCAACAATTACAACACAGGGAGGCCTTGGTTTGGCCGCCTTTTCCAGGCGTTCCATCGTCGAGGAGGTATTAACCATCCCGTTTCTGAGGAAAACTCCCTGTTGCGTACGTTCATTCAGGATATCCCACACATATTGAGGCACATCATTGATCGTATTATACCAATACAGCAGTACTTTAAGTTTATTCTCTGATTTACCACTGGCGTCATTGATCCGGTATTTGATCTCAAAAGTTTCCTGCGCATCATTCCTGGGAGGAAAACCAAATACTCCGTTGCGGATAGTTTCTCTAAGATTAATTTTTCCATTATCAGTTTTAACAGAACAACCACCGCTATTAGCCAGGTTCCCTTCGTCAAATAAAGATCCGTTCAGGGGAAGCACACGGTTTTCGTCAGCATTGTAAATGGGTAAGGCAATAGAATCATTATTGGAAAGGAAATAAAAATGATCTTTAAAAGTGATGCCGGATAATACTACTTTGGTTTCGGTCACGGTTCCATCCGGGGCAGTGTGTGTGACCCGGTAACGAAGACCAGTTTCGCTTTTAGAAATATTGATTGCACCTGTATTATCATCGATCTCTATTCCATCCGGGAAACCGGAATAAGTACCCGGGCGGGTGGAAACCGGGTTAACGATATAATCTCCTGCTGAAGGGCGTAGGTAAAGAATTGAATCTCCATAACTAAGCGTATAAGGTCCTGCTGGATCATTCGTAGCATCCGATTTATTGCAGGATAGCCAGAATACTGCTGCAGTGAGCAGTAAAAAGGCAAAAACTATGGTTTTGGTGATCTTCATGAATCCCTTTTTAGTACGTAAACGCAAAACGCCGGGTTGTAACCCTTAGTATAAAATATTTTGTAAAAGAATTTTGAAGTTACAACATTTATTATGCCACTTGCCCTGATTTAAATCAGTTTGTCTGGCAATATTTTAAACGGCAACTTTGCCGAACTTTAAACGACAACAGGCTATATGATCAGAATTGGACTTATCCGGGAAGGGAAGATTCCGGCAGATAACAGGGTGGCACTGACACCGGCTCAATGCAAATGGATATTAAAAAACTCATCGGATGTACAGGTAATTGTGCAATCTTCTCCTGACAGGTGTTTCTCTGACCGGGAATATTTATCGGCAGGGGCCGAAGTAAAAGATGACATGAGTGATTGTGATATCCTGTTTGGGATCAAAGAAGTGCCTGTAACACAGTTGATTCCCGGGAAAACCTATCTTTTTTTCTCGCATACCAAAAAGAAACAACCCCATAATCAAAAATTGCTCAGGGCCATCATTGATAAAAAAATTACCCTGATCGATTACGAGTGCCTGGAGCATGAGGATGGACAACGCATAATCGGGTTTGGTTTTTTTGCAGGTGTGGTAGGGGCTCATAATGGTATGATGGCTTATGGTAACAGAACAGGATTATATAAACTTGACAGGGTATACAAGCAGCGTAGTTTCAGGGAATTGATCCATAATTATTTTGGTCTCAGATTGCCGAATGTCAAGATAGCTGTTACCGGTTCAGGACGGGTAGCTCATGGTATACTGGAGATCATGAACCTGATGGGCATTCATGAAGTGGAACCGGATGAGTATTTGAAGCGCCGCTTTTCCTATCCTGTTTATACCCAGTTAAAAGGCAGTGACCTGTATATAAGGAAATCCAAGGGAAAATACAGTCGTATTGAATTTCATGAACACCCTGAAAAATATGAGTCTCTTTTTATGCCTTATACTGCACAGACTGATATATTGATGAATGGTGTTTATTGGGATAAAAATGTTCCCCGGCTTTTTGAAAAAGAGGCGGTGCAATCGGAGAACTTTATTATACAAACAATAGCTGATATAACCGATGACGCCAATGGGTCGGTTCCTATCAATGTCGGGGATCAGTCGATTGAAAACCCGGTTTATGGAATAGATAAAATTACACTGGAGAAGACAGCGCCTTATCTCTCCAACTCGATTGATGTGATGGCAGTAGGTAATTTGCCTAATGAATTACCAAGAGATGCGAGCCGCTATTTTGGTGAACAATTGATCAAACATGTGCTGGAAGACCTGGTAGGAAATGGTTCGGCAATTATAGAAAGAGCAACAATGGTGAAGGAAGGGGAACTGAACGTCGGTTATCAATACCTTGGCGATTATGTGGCAGGGAAACAGTAAACCTGTTGTAACATAACGGAGCAGGGTATTGATCCTGCTCCGTTAAAGATATTATCATTATCTTAAAATTATTGTTCCTGCATCTGTAACTTCTCCCGCAGCAACTTTGATATCAGGTATTTCTATATAGCTATAGGTGTCAGCAATGGCATCATTAAATGCGTATTTAACGGATAGTGTATAAAATCCTTCCGGTAATTCGGTGATCTTAAACTTTCCGCTGATAATATCAGCGACCTGCTCTCCGGAGCGATACGAATCATTATAAGCGACAATGATAGCTTTTATTCCAGCCGGTGTAATGGCTCCTTTGATAATGCCGGTTCTTTGTGTAAACGGATTCCCGAACGGTGACTTCTCAACTGTAACGGCACTACCTGACTCATTTTCTTGTAAGGAAAGTTTTTCTTTTGAACAGCTTATCCATGCTATAGCAGTAAGCAGCAATAATAACAGACGTGGAAAAAGGATCTTTTTCATGGCAATACTTTTTAAATGTTAAATGAAGTTGTGAGAAATGAAAGCAGCATTCGAAAAGTTCTTTTGAATTACCTGCTGACATTAATAGGTAAACAACCAAAGCACTTTTGTAACCTGGGGAAATTTTCAGCAAGAGAAGAATTATAAATGCAGGTAGTAATCTTTCAATAAACTAATAAATGCGGTAGTATATTCTCCGTTGCTATCCTTAACAGCTATTTCATCTTTTGAATGAAGTTCATTAGTATTGCCTTTGTGTTTTCCTGCAATAAATAACCTGAAGTATCCATGCTGTGTTGAGGGGCTGACAAGGGTGCTATGCGAAACAGTGAGCTGGTATTTTTCTATCAGCAAGCCAGCTTCTGTCATTCTTTTATAAGGGAGCAATAAATAGAAACGGCCTTCAGGGGTTAAAACGCTACTGATAATTTCTGCTATTTCTTCTAATAACAG
>Ga0209573_1001887_pt1 | contig 29446 bp, 20 predicted proteins | sample TNRBio252014_DNA_FD_185870 | JGI IMG/M metagenome (GOLD analysis project Ga0209573, IMG submission 185870) | Wastewater treatment Type I Accumulibacter community from EBPR Bioreactor in Madison, WI, USA - TNR Reactor_6/25/2014_ DNA (SPAdes)... | ecosystem: Engineered > Bioreactor > EBPR >...
CAACGCAGAATCTAATTTAGAAAGACAAACCTCTAAAAATAAAGTTTGAATAGCGGGCAACAAAATTAATTTTAGAAAAAATTTGGAGAAATTTAAGTTTTCATGTAAAAATACGCTGAGTAGTTACAATACTTTTTCAATTAATTGTCTAGTTGCCTGATAGTCCTTTAATTTAAACAGTAAATTTATTTTAATTTGATATAATGCGCTGTGCTCATGTTCATCAAAAATATTAAAATATTTATTGATTAAATCAATCGCCTTCTTTTGTTCAATTTTTCTGTCGTAAAGGCTTGCCAAATTTTTAATTGAACTTTTTCGTTTTAAAGAACCCTTATTCTCAATCTCAGCAATATAAAATTTTTCTGCATTTTCTAACTCGCCCAATTGTTCTGATCTCATAGCTTTAGCAAAATAGCTATTGTCTTTAGGCAAGCTACTTAATCTTTGTTTTAAAGGTGCTTTTTTATTGGGGTTCATTTTGGTAAAATTTTCAAATTTACAAACAAATGGGTGAGAGTTTTTTTCATCATTTAACTTCCCAGTAAAATTTGCGAATTGACCAAATTTTTGGTTATGCAAATCAGATAAAATTTCTGAATCTTCAATCAAATTTTCATCAAATTTGTATTCTATTAAAGCCTTTTTATCATTAATATACCCTTGCTTTAATTTGGGATCAAATGAAATAATTTGCCCAAAAGATAACTTTTCACAACTTGCTATCGGTGCAACTGTAGAAATAGAATTAAATTTTCGAATCGGCTTATAAACCCCTGAACTTGACCAAATAAATAATTGGTTTAAGGTCTTGTCTTGCCTTAAATAATCAAACTTATTATTTTGCACCAAATCAACCAATTCATTGTTGCTTTTTATTATATCCAATTCCAATAATATTAATTTTAATTTAGAAACGCATTGTGGTTCAATGTTAAATAATAATTCACCAATTGGTGCCCATTTATCAAAATTTACTTTTCTGGAAATAGCACAAAGAACTTGCAAATATACAGTGTGATCATCAATTTTGTTTACTAATAAAATCCAAAATACAAACTGCATGGCTTTTTCATAGTTTTTATTGTTTAAATAATAGCTTGCAAGGGCTTGTTTTGGTAATAATTTATTTGGGTCGAGCCAAAGTGAATGCTCAAAAGCTTCAATAGCATTGAACTCATCTGCTTTTGCATATATGATTAGACGACCAACTAAATAAAACAACTCAGAGTCGTTAATTTGATTTGCCAGTTTTAACATTGTGGTTAAATGTGGCACTAATCGTTGAGGTTCTTTTACATTGAAAGAAAAAATATATTTATCTCGTAATTGAATAATCTGATTTTGAATATTTTTTTCATAACCAGCAGTCATAAAACTTATTGAAGGCATTGGTATTTCTATCTTGGCATTTTCAATAAATCTTTCAAGTTGCGTAGCTGAATCCTTTAAAAACTTATTTATTTCTTCATTTGAATTTCCAACTGACTTTATAATTGGTTTGCCAGTACCTTCATTTAAATTAGTTAGCTGTGATTTTTTTTTATCATTTTTTTCTGTTTTTAATTCTGATTTTGGTTCTTGTTTAACTTCTAATAATGTCTCAGGTTTAGATTCAATTTTTGATTCAATAGTGACGCTGTTATCTTTTTTGAAATTATTATGATTTTCTATAGTCAATGATTTCTTTAGTATAGTCCAACTCAATAATTTATTGGCATCGTGACTTACTATAGATTCATCATTATCTAATACAAAGCTACTTTCAAAGATTCCACACAAATTACCAGAGGCGACAATAATACCTGAACTATCTTTCAGTTTAACTTCAAGCTTCGAACCTATTTTTGCAAAATTTTTCAAACTCTCAAATTGTTCATTTAATTTTAATTCTGACATTAGTCGCAACAGTTCTAAACAAAGTCAATTTTCGTATACTTAATAATTAACAATTTTTCAAATTCTACTTGATTTAAAAAAGTTGCCAATTATAAAAACTAATTAATCAATTAATATAGGTAAAACAAAAACTTGGTAAAAAACACATCTCTTAAGTTAACAAACCCCATTTTAACTCATCATTATGTATGATTTTTCCTTCGTAGTCGCACTTTTATAAAAGCACCATTGCACCATATAATGCGTTAGACCATATTCGCCTTGCACTACCACTACATCCCCTTTTTTGCTTTTACTTTGTAGCCAACTACAAATCGAGCTGACATACTCTAACCAATTTATTTTTGTTACTGGCACTTGAGACCAAATCGCTCTCAAATGCACAGGCAATTCTACTATCAATTCTACCCCCCAATTTTGTTTTAAATCGGCGGTCTGCTCCGCAGATATTGTATGCGACCATAGTAACAACCCACTTCGCTCAGCCTGCATCTTATATTCGTACCCTCAAAAATTACCTTCCACATTTAATAACTATAGCCCCACTCGACTAACTCTTTAGGTTTCCTCCCAAAAGAAACTACAAGCCCGCTTGAGACCCTAGTATACCTCGACAAAAATTAAACTAGCAAACACAATCTATTAAGATTTGCAAAATTAATTAAATATTTTTTTCCGTTTACGAAAAACTCATTTTTTAACCAGCTAAAAAAAGATTATTTTTCTAATTTAATTCAAAACTGCTAAACTCGTGAAAAAATATGAATTTAAAAGATTAAAATGTTTTTAATGCATATTTTTCATTTTCGTTCATTTATACCAAAATTTTTTCGAGTATTTTTACTAATTTTGAAACCTCCTAAAGTTTAAATCGCTCCATTTCTTCCGAACTTTAAAAACTAATACAACAAGAAATCACAAAATCTGACAAAAAATTTTAAAATAGTTTGTAGATGGTAGGCTGTAAACCGTAGACTATAGACCATAGACTGTAGATAAAAAATATGTGCATGAATGCACAAATCTTGAAAAACTTTAACACAGAGGGGGAAAGAGAATCACAGAGGGCACGGAGAAGAAACACCATAAAAAAAATGGCGTAAAGTAGAGCCAAGGCACCCGCCTTGGCTTTACGATTTATTGCCTTTTTTCTAATTCCTACTATCTATATGGCTTTTTACAAAATTATTTTTTCTTGAATTTTATTAAACGAATTTAATACTATGTCTCTTTCTTTTGCAGTAAATTCAAATTGCCGTGCATAATCAAATAAAAAAACAAACATATCTTGGTAGTTCTTTAACAATATCGCCTTATTATTTTCTTTGCTTAACTCATCTACTTTTTTTACCCATTCAATCATATTACGCAATTCACCTAATTGATACCCTAAAACCTTTTCGTAATTACCTGCCTTTCGGTATACTCTAATAGCATCATCAAATAATTTATCAAAGTCATATTCACGACCAGCATCTTCATATTTTTCCACAAAACCACTATCCTGCTCCGAAACCATTTTGTCACCGAACTTCTCATATAATTTGCCTTTACGCAAATGGTCTACATCTTTTAGCGAGTCCACTACTACCTGGGCTTCATCTAATCGATCTTCCTTAAGCAGAACATCAATCGCATTTTCACGCAAAAGTCTTGCTTTTTCATCCATTTCAAAATCACTCATTTTGATTAAACTTAGCCAGTCAGCTAAACTATGCCCATATTCTCCAGCATATTTCACATTTTTTGAATAGAGAGTCATTGCTTCTAAAATGGGTGATTTCAAATAATGAAAAATTTCAACAAGCCAACTTCTATCATTGTTTCTAATATCTAAGGCACTATCCAAAAATGGTATTGGCGAAGAACCTTTATCTCTGTACCACTGATAAAACTTCTTAAAAAATATTTTGTAATTACCTAATCGCCTATAACTCAAAAATCGCTCTATGTCGTTAAGAACTTGATCCGCTTTTTGATCTTGTTCCTGTAAATATTTAAAACCAACATTTATAGTTGATTCAGCTAAGCGATACCTAAGTAATTTAATATCATTTTCATTTTCAAAACTTTCGTCATTAATGATTAACCAAGCCTCTTTTATCTTATTCCAAGCTTTTTCAGACGATTTATCAAAAAGTGCTCGCGCTTCTTTGATACGCCGTACCACTTTTTCAACAACTGTAAATTCAATCTTAGAAAAAGCTTCTTCCAAAGATTGAATGTCTTGCTCTACAATAGACTTAAACTTTTCTTTATACAAATCAGAATTGTTGGCGTTTTGACTCAAATCGATAAAAATAATATACTCTGTAGCTCGACTAATCGTCACACGCAACTGATCAATAACAACTCTTTTATAACGATTCTCTAATTCAACATCGATAGAAATCTTTTGTGACTCCGATAATTGGGTTAAAGCACTTACAATATCAACAACAATTATATATTGAAATTCTAGCCCTTTAAGTTCAGATGGCACATTTACTTTTTCATCTAAATTGTTTTCATAAATCCACTTTGGCCTTTCCTCAAGTGGGTAAATAATCTTAATGTTTTCTTTAGCCGCAATATTATTAATGACGGTCGCAAATTCTTGGTAGGTCTTAACTAGAATGCGCCCTACATGCGCCTCTTCGTCTTGAATAGATTCTGCCTTAAAATTCTTTTGAGGTTTATCTTCTTTAGTAATTAAACGATACAACTCATTCATCGAAATTATAATCTCATTTATAATTTTAGGGCAGCGTAAATTCTCCGAAAAAGAAAAATCCTGAGAAAGTATCTTATGTTCTGACATTAAAGTTTTTAAATCACCCCAGTGATAAGCGGTTGGCCTAATTGTTTGACTTTCATCACCTGCAATTAACATAATCGGTGACTTCTTTTGATGGCTCCGTATTTTTTTATATAATTCCAAGATTACCTTTATATCTACAACCGTTAAATCTTGCACCTCATCTACGGCAATTCTAGTAAAATTCAAAAAACTTATTGGTATTTGATCATTTCTAATATTACTAAATGCTTTAATAGCAAATAACAACTCAGGAAAAATTTCCTGAATTTGACCACGATCTACTAAGATTTTATAAATTTTCCATGCGATGCCTGCAGTATTTGAATATTTGCGATGTAACAAATATTTCTCTCGAATCATTTCACTTGCACAATCGTCAGGCGTTAAATACCCAAATGAACCTAACAAATGAGCTCGAAATTCTACAAACAATTGTTTTTTATATTTTTGCCAAACATCCAATTCACTAGCTGCAAATTTAGAAATAACTTCTGAAAATTTCTTTAGACTTTTATCTAGAGTGTTTCTAACCGCTATTTCTTTGTTAATTTCAGACAAAAATACCGAGAAATCAAAACAACTATAATTTGACTCTAGGGTTGCAAATGATTTCAAATGATTCTCAGCAACTTTTGCCAAATCATAAGACCATGTTAAATATAGCACATTTTGTTTATCTCTAGTTTCAATGGTTCGTAGTAAAGAAGATGTTTTACCAGAACCTGGTGCACCATTAACTAGTCGGCAAGGTTCATCGCTATTGATAAATTTTAATTGCTCAGTTTCACCCCAAGGGTCAACACTAAAATCAAAATCATTTGCAAGTTTTGGTGTAAACTCATCAAAATCTTTTAAATCAATGGCTTTAATTGGCTCATGCAAATCATGATGCCGAATACATCTAAATAAATAGGTATCATGCGAAACATCTAAACCTTTTAATGGCAATTCACCTTGTTTAGTCCACCACAAATAAAAATGATTACTAGCAAGTGGTGTTCTATACCAGCCTCGATTTGCAGTATCCTTACAATTTTTAAAATTATTAATACTGCCCTGTGAAATATATTGTCGAATGACAAAAAAACATTTCTTTATCACCTGCGTGCTGAATTCTCGACGACTACTGTCTAATATTTCTTGATGAACATAAGCCTTAAAGTTCGCTTCGCGAAACATCCCACTTTCGCCCATTAAAAAATCTCTTGGCTCTATATAATCATCTTCTTTGTAAGAAGTTAATGATTCCTCTTTTAAATCTATCTTTTCTTCTTTAGGGTACATTTTGTCCAATTCACCCTTTACAAGATTTGATTGAAAAGGGTTTAGCATAATATTTGTCTCATTTTTGCCACCATGTTTTGGAAAATGACTATCTAAAATATTCTTTATCTCTTTAAGATTTGTTTTAGGGTACTCCTTTATAAATCGTTGTATTGTCCAGGCCATATCGCAACCTCTATTGTTAGGGTTTAATGGTTATCATGCAAAAATAAAACACACCTCTATTTATGTCGAGAACAAATTGCAACAAAGTAGGTTTTACAATTTAAATAGTGTATAACTTAGGGTAAAAACATCTAAAATAAACAAACCTATTCTCTTCACTTAAGTATCAACCAGTGTTCTATTCATTTTAAGGCTGATGGAAAAAACACTTTACACCTTTAGGCTAATTCTCGCTTACAAAAGCAGGGGCGGTTCGACGCTTCGATTGCCCCTACAGGATTAATAAAATAGTGGGTAAAGTATTATTCCATTAGCCTAAAAACAGGACTTTCTTTGAGCAATAAAAAGGTGGCGTAAAGCAGAGCAAAGGCACTGCAATATTCGTACCCTCAAAAATTACCTTCCACATTTAATAACTATAGCCCCACTCGACTAACTCTTTAGGTTTCCTCCCAAAAGAAACTACAAGCCCGCTTGAGACCCTAGTATACCTCGACAAAAATTAAACTAGCAAACACAATCTATTAAGATTTGCAAAATTAATTAAATATTTTTTTCCGTTTACGAAAAACTCATTTTTTAACCAGCTAAAAAAAGATTATTTTTCTAATTTAATTCAAAACTGCTAAACTCGTGAAAAAATATGAATTTAAAAGATTAAAATGTTTTTAATGCATATTTTTCATTTTCGTTCATTTATACCAAAATTTTTTCGAGTATTTTTACTAATTTTGAAACCTCCTAAAGTTTAAATCGCTCCATTTCTTCCGAACTTTAAAAACTAATACAACAAGAAATCACAAAATCTGACAAAAAATTTTGAAATAGTTTGTAGATGGTAGGCTGTAGATTGTAGACTGTAGATTGTAGACTGTAGACTGTAGACCGTAGACTATAGATAAGAAAGGGTGCATTTGATGCACAAATCTTGAAAAACTTTAACACAGAGGGGGAAAGAGAATCACAGAGGGCACGGAGAAGAAACACCATAAAAAAAATGGCGTAAAGTAGAGCCAAGGCGGGTGCCTTGGCTCATATTTTTTTTGAGCATTAAAACACATTGTAGAGGCGTGCTACAAGCGCGACTCTACAAATTTTTACTTTTTTCAGTGTGATGTTGTTCAAATTCTTAAACTTCTTTCTTATCTACAGTCTATGGCCTATGGTCTACAGTCTACTATTCGTCAGTACTTTTATTTTTGGTGTATGTGATTAAAGGTAATGTTGTAGATGGTGATTTGGTCGTTTGCTTCTGTATAAAAAATCCTATCGCGATCGTTAATCTTAATTTCGGTGATGCTGGGTTTACCATGCCAAGGTTGTTTTTCGCAGGACTTAGGTAGTTCTTTGTTCATATTTAACAACGATAAAAGGTAAAATAACTTGCCGAGGTCATTATGAGGGGTCGTTAGAAGAAGCTTTTGTAATCTACTGCTAATTTTAATTCGAGGCAAAGCCTTTTTAAGAATGAGGTCAAGATGGGTATATTTTTCGGTGTTTAATTGTTTTGCATCGTTTTCGCCTTTTTGCGTTTGACCCGCTTCCGCAATTGCACTTAGCCTTTTGACTTGTCTTTCTAATTCTTCAATTTTTTCATTTTTGACTTTTGCTTCACTTAAAAACTTTTTAGTTTTTTCATTTTGTTCGATTTCAAGTTCATTTAAAGCAGATTCGGGGTCTTTTTTCTTTTCGTTGTTTTCCCAGGTAATTTTTAATTTTTGGGCATACACTTTAAATTCTTCGGTGTAATAACGATCTTTTTTATCACAAAAAGCTTGAATTTGTTCAAAAATCAATTGTTTTAACATTTCTGTTGAAATTTTTGATTCGTATTCTTTTTTTCTAATATTTTGTAAAACATTTTTAGCAATGAGTTCTGGTAAAACGGTAGCATCGGCGCAAAGTCTGTTTAATGAGCGTTTCAGTTTACCAATATCAAACAATTCTTTTTCTTTTGTTTTTTTGCTTACCCATATTTTCATATTTAAAGAGGGCAATATTTGATTGGTAATTTTGTCACAGGCTTCTTCAATTGTACGAACGACATTTTCTTGCCCGATGATTGTTTTTAATAATCCGCTATTAATAAAATTCGGGTCGATCAACACTAAAGGTTTCCCTTTTTTATTGGCCTGCAAAATACCGACAACCGTACCAATTGATTCCTTCCATAGATTCGCAATTACGACATCGCTTTTTTCGATTTCCACCATTTCTAATTCAGGCGACCAATTTTCTGCTGTGTGTTCTGCGGGGTTGATGAATTTATGCCCTGCGGAAGATAAAGATTTTTTAATTTTATTGCGCCAACCATTGATTTGGTCTGAATTGCAATTTGATACTGGCCCGGCTAAATAAATGATCAGCCCTTTGTTTTCTTTCATAAATATCACCTCAAAAGATTTTAGTTAAAAAAATATGACTTAAAATTAAGTGTGGCATACAAAACTCAACCTTAATTGAAAGAAGGCAACCCATGATTTGCTTATAATAGCTTATTTCATTCGATTTAACAACAAATTTTATAGGCTAGAGGTAATTTTATTCACCAATCGAATTCTTTTTGTTGCATTAGTTTATCTGGTTTTTCATAGCAAATTTCAATAAATTTTGCTTGTGAAGACAAAGCTTCGGAGAGCAAATCTCGTTTGGTTAAGGCAACAAATAATGCAGCAGCATAAGCTTGACAATTGATTGATTTATCGGGGTTGAATTCAATATCAGTAAAAGCTTCAAACTTTAGCAGATTATCGGCAATCGACTTATTTTTTAATAAAGCTGAAATATAAAGCCAATCGTAAAAGGCCGTTTTAGGTGTTAATGACCAAACTACATCGTTACATTTAAAATGAAGCAGGTCCCCTGAGGTTTTTAATCGTGCGTCGCGCTTAGCTTCAATTGGTGGAACATTTAGCAAATCTTTAAAGGGGCCACCACTACGAAACACTTTTGAAGATTGATACACATTCTCGACAGGGTATTTGCCTTTAATGCCAGGTAGTTCAATTAATAAATGAAAAGCACTAAGTTCTGCCGCCCAAGCCATAGAAGATTTCGTTGAAATCTCTAGAATATTTTCAGATAATAGGTTAATTTTTTCTGCTGATTGGTGCAAGGAACGGACAGATTTTTTCTTTTGCGATAAAGACAAGCCCGCAAACCATTCAAATTCAACCATTTTTACCGATACTAATGATCTGTCATCGCTTAAGTTAGATATAAAAATTGGGCGTTTCGCCATGTTTTAGGCCTTTCTTTGTAAGGAAAATTTGCTGTTCATATAAGTTGCACGATTCCAGAAAAACTCTTTTCTTTTGATAAAAAAATCTGGCTTAACCGAATAATTCAAATACATAGGCTCATCATAACTCACACATTTAAGCAGATACTTTTTGGGTATATATTCTTTTACAAGTACTTCGGCTTGTTCATCGATTGGCAAATAAGGGAAAAACGATTGAACATCATTTGTCGTATATGTAGCTGGGTCTAAAAAAAAACTTTTGAAATATTCTGATTGATTGCCAATTAAGGCGCCACATCTAGTCGCACTATTTGTGTGACAAAATAAACTGGGAATTTCCCAGAGGACAGATGGGTCAATCAAAAGCACAACCCAATCATGAGGCATCGATTCATATTTTTCTCGAAAGGTTTTAAAAAGCCTAGAATTTGGGTAGCCGATTGTTAGACAAATGTGATTTGTATGGTTATCAAACCTAACAAAATCATTTCTACGAAATTTAATATTTAAAGTTGTTAATAAATGCGTTGAAAGCAGGCCTATTTCTAAGATGGAATTTAAGTTTTCTTTATGAGTAAAATGACAAAAATAGGGTATTTTAAGGTTTTGAATTATGGTCTGTAGTGGATGCATCTTGAATTTCTCCTAGTTTCTTTAAAGAGTAATACAAGTCGACAAAAGTGTTTCTGACAAAAAAATTTTGAAATATTTGTTTTGAATAAATATTCAGCCTATTAGAGTCAAATTTTTAGGGGGTGCGAAGGAAGAATTACCTCTACTTTGCCGACTGCCCTAATTTAAATGAAAAAAGGTGCATGGGATGCACTAATCTGGAAAAGCATTTGCACAGAGGGGAAAGAGAACCACGGAGAACACAGAGAAGAAACACCAAAAATAAGGTGGTGTAAGGTAGAGCCAAGGCACTGCCTTGGCTCATTTTTTTTAAGCATTAAAACACATTTCTTGTAGAGACGGGTTTGAAACCCGTCTCTACGGCGAGATTTTTTTGCATCTTTGCCGTTTATGGTAGGGGCGAATTTCAAATCCGCCCCTACTATATATCATCTAAAATATTAAAATTTAATGCCGTTTGAACTCATATTAAATTTTTGGTCTACTGTCTACCGTCTATGGTCTCAATTAAGCCAAGCTGCTGGTGCACCGGCATAAAGTTTTTAATAAGGGTGCCAATAAAAGTAAAATAATTCAAATCCATAATAATTCTTCTTACTAGGGCGAGGACTCTGGCGTTTTCTTTGATATTTTAGCATAGGCTTAAGGTTTGTTTTTTTGGTTTTAGGTGATAGAATGGCGTTCTTTTTTGACTAGGAAATATAAGGGGAAATGTAATATGGTTAAGAAATTGATTTGTAGCGCTTTGCTGTTTTTGACGGCTTCTTTAGGGATGGCGCAGGATTTGCCCGCTTGGAAGAAGGAGCTTTCGCCTAAAAATGACAACTGGAAAAAAGTACAGCAACATATACAGTTTAATAATGATGCGGAGCCTGAAAGTTTAGACCCAGCGGTGATTACGGGTTTACTGGAATTTCGTATTGTTGATGGTTTATTTGAAGGTTTGGTAACTCTTGACCCAAAAACCCTTGAGGCACGCCCTGGAGTTGCGGAATCTTGGGTTCTTTCTGAGAATCAATTGGTTTATGTTTTTAAAATTCGCCAAAATGCAAAATGGTCGAATGGGCAACCTGTGGTGGCTAGCGATTTTTTTAATGCATGGGAACGCGTCTTAAACCCAAAACAAGCTGCACCCTATAATTATCAATTGTTCCCGATTAAAAATGCTAAGGAATATGCCGAAGGGAAAATTAGCGATTTTAGTCAAGTAGGTGTCAAAGTTCTTTCAAACCTAGAACTGCAAGTTACTCTTGCGATGCCTTGCCCTTATTTTTTAAATCTTGCTTCTTTTCCTACTTTGTTTCCTGTGCCGATGGAGCTTGTGAAGAAACACGACTTGAAATGGATTCACCCCGAAAACATAGTTAGCAATGGGGCTTATACATTAAAAGAATGGAAAAGTCGCGACAAAATCGTTTTGGTAAAAAATGAACATTATTGGGATAAAGATTTTTGTAAAATTGAAAAAGTTACCATATTGCCCATTGATGATGTTGAAACTGCTTATAAAAAATTTCTAAATAATGAGTTGCATTGGATATCAACGGTTCCTTTGCCTAAAATTCCAGAAGCCAAAAAGCTACCCGAATACTTTCAACATGAATCGTTGGCAACTTATTTCTATCGTTTTAATGTAGAGGTGCCACCGTTTAATAATGTAAAAGTACGCAAAGCCCTTTCGATAGCCATTGATCGCGAGGCTTTAACGAAGTTTGTTTTAAATGGTATTCATACACCGGCGACCTATTTTTGCCCTCCTGCTGCAGGTTATAAACATGTAAAAGGTTTACCATTTAATATTGATGAAGCCAAAAAGCTTCTAGCGGAAAGTGGCTTGCATACTAGCGAAAAGCCACTCACTTTTGAGCTTTCTTATAATAAAAATGACAATAACCAGAAAATTGCAGAATATTTAGCGGAAGCCTGGATGAAAAACTTAGGAGTTAAAGTGACGCTAAAAAACTCGGAGTGGAAGACCTATCTTGAAGATATGGAAAAACGCCGTTATCAAATTATGCGAAGCTCTTGGTTTGCCGACTATAATGACCCCAATTCATTTTTTGACATGTGGGTAAGTAATGGTGGCAATAATCGTACAGGCTGGTCCAATAAACAATACGACGATTTATTATTGGAAGCTCAAAAAGAAAAAGACCCACAAAAGCGATTAGCTATCTTTCAAAAAATGGAAGTTATTCTTATCGAAGAAGAATTGCCTATTTTACCTCTTTATATTCCAGCGAATATTGGCTTATTACAAGAAAGCGTAAATGGTTGGTATGAAAATATACTTGCTTACCACCCATTTAAATATCTTTGGTTAGAATAGAAGTTAAGAAATGTTTAGAGGCTCACAATGTGTGCCTCTAAACGCCAATAATAAAGTATAATTGTAATTATCCTTTGTATTTTGAGGTTTTTTCAAATGCCTTGGCAACTGGGGTTTAAATTTACCTTTTTGTTGACGATTTCAGGCCTAGCACAGTAGGCAATTAATATTTATTCATATCTGTACTTTTATAAAAATTCAGTTAGAATCTCGACCTTTTCTTTGCCTTTAAGCATTATCACTTAATGCCTATTTGCGAATTGAAAACTATAGTATGTGACTATAAAATGTCACCAAATTTAAACTTTTTAATTTTATCATAAAAGAAAGGATGTTGTTTTATGGAACACAAACTTCCAGAGCTACCTTATGCAAAAAACGCGTTATTACCTTATATTTCAGTGGAAACGCTTGAAATTCACCATGGTAAGCACCATAATGCGTATGTTACGAATTTAAACAAACTAATTGTTGGTACAGAATTTGAAAATTTATCGTTAGAAGATATTGTAAAAAAATCTTCTGGTGGAATTTTTAATAATGCGGCACAAGTTTGGAATCATACTTTTTATTGGCATTGTTTGAGAGCCCCTGGTGGCGCTGGCCCTTCAGGTGCCTTGTTAGAAGCAATCAACAAAAGTTTTGGTTCATTTGATGCGTTCAAAGAAAAATTTTCTCAAACTGCCATTACCACATTCGGCTCAGGTTGGGCTTGGTTGGTTAAAGGTGCTGATGGTTCTTTAACTCTTGAAAGTACAAGTAATGCTGGCACACCTCTACAACAAGGCAAAAAAGCGATTTTAACTTGTGATGTTTGGGAACACGCCTATTACATTGACAAAAAGAATTTGAGACCAGCTTATGTGGAAGATTTCTGGAAGCTAGTCAACTGGGATTTTGTTGCAGCCAATTTTAATGGTTAAATAGTTTAGGGGCGTAGCAATACGCCCCCCTTTCCCCCCACCTTGATTGTTAATTCGCCTCAAATTGTAGACAAGAAAGAAGTTGAAGAATTAGAACCACAGAACACACTGAAAAAAATAAAAATTGTAGAGGCGTGCTATAAGCATGAATCGTGCCAATCTAAAATTCGAGACGCAAGGCATTGCGTCTCTACGGCGAGATTTTTTGGGTCTTTGCCGTGTATAGTAGGGGCGGATTTCAAATCCGACCCATAAAAGATTCTTTTGAATTTCTTTTATGCTTTGCGTATTAAAGCATTTTTGGGGGCAGGATTTTAAATCCGCCCCTACTTTATATTATTGAAAATATTTGTTGAGGCATGATATGAGAGAGAGCGTAGACTGTAGATAAGAAAGAAGTGCATGGGATGCACAAAGCTTGAAAAATTTTATCACAGAGGGGGAAAGAGAATCACAGAGGGCACGGAGAAGAAACACCATAAAAAAGGTGGCGTAATAGAGAGCCAAGGCGGTGCCTTGGCTCTACGATTTTTGGCGTTTGTGGTAGGGGCGGATTTCAAATCCGACCCTACATTAAGAGTTGAATCAATGCAACTGCTAATTTAGGTTTAATCAATAATTGTTTGAAAAAAGAAAAAAACAGCCAACAAACTTAATGTTTCTTGGAAAACAATCATAGTAAATTAATTGTGTTTACTGCGTTTTTTGGCCAACGAGAAGGCATCTTGTGGTTCAGCTTCTTTGGTTTCTTGTTCAATAGATGCCCCAATTTCTTTATCTTTTTCCGTTTTTGTTTCGGTTGTTTTTTTCTTAAACAAATTTGGCATTTTAAACTCAATGCGCTTTTGCAATATATCTAGCATCAAACACAATACGCAAAAAAACAGCAAAGGTAACAACAAATCAATTTTTTGAGTTACTGGTATGGCAGAATCAAAAATCTCATCCGTTAACAGTAAATGCTTTTTGCCTTTCGTTTGCTCCATAATTCGGTCCAAGATAATATTTCGGGTAATTGCATTTACCGACTGATCGTATTCTGGGCTATAAGGCAAAGTTACGGCATTCCCTTTTACGATTTCTTTCTTGTGCCGACTCATGTGAAAATGAGGGGTGCTATCTTCTAAATTATATTGCCCCTGGTACACACCAGGTTCAATCAAACGAATAGGAACAGAACGATGATCCGCAAAATTTTTCCCCGAAAAAACTTCTACCTTTATATCATCCTGAATGGATTCATCCGGGTCGGTTAACATTTGCAATACAACTTGATGCCCTTTTCTTTCCGCCCTTAAAACGGCTTGAGAATTTTTTTCTCTTGGAATTAACCACCTTGCAAGACCAGCAAAGAAAGGGTCATACTTTTGCCAACTACTAAAATTTCCTGTAAATTTACCATCTACCTCAAATGAAATCGCCATCACCTTACCTGCCCCTGCACGCCATGAGGCTATTCCAGGTGTATTAAACTCATTATCACTTATGTATAATATTTGGGCGTCAGGCTTGATATAATTAAGGTTCATTCCGCCAACCAGTGGTAATTCTGGGTATGGGAAATGACCTAGCTCCGTTAAACCACTACTAGGGAGTAAACTTGTCGCTTTTTCTTCAAAAGAATTTCTTTTTACTTGAATAACATCTTGCGTAAATAATCGAGGTAAACTCTCAGCTTCTTCGGTAAAGAAAATTCTACCTTGACCTGCTCTAGCTACTTCTTTTAAAAAATCAGCATCAACATCACTTTCTTGACCAAGCGCGACTACCGATACTGTTATACCGCTTTGAAATAATTCTTGGCAAACTTTAATGGAATCCCCTGCCTCTTCGGCATCTGCTGCATCAGCAAATACAATCATGTGCCTTGTGCCAGCCGTTGATCTTTGAATTTCCTTTACACCGGCCTTAATGGCTGTGTAAGTATAAATACCACCCCCCATGGATTCAATCGATAGTATTTTTTTGGCAAAAGATTCCATATTATCACCCACGCGACTCATTGGAATGACGACATGTGGGCTTGTATCGACGGCAATCACACTTATCTCATCCCTTTCGCTCATTAATCGTAAAGTTGCTTCTGACCCCATATTGGCTAAATCCATTTTGGTTTTATTCATACCAACAGCAACTGCCATCGAACCACTTCTATCTAACATCAAACAAATACCGATTTGGAGTTGTCTTTTTTCATTTTTTGGAATCATATCAACAGGTAATAATGGCTCAAGCACTGAATTTAAATAGCCACCTATACCAAATGATGCCCTACCCCCTGTCATTAATAAACTCTTGCCATAATACTCAACAGAAATTTGAATCGATTTTAATTCTGCTTCAATAAATTGATCAGCTGGTACATTTTCTAGAACAATCAACTGATAAGGTTCTAAAAACCCAATATCAAAATTTATTTTATTTGGTGAAAAAACATGAACTTCTTTACCAGCACCTTCTAAAGCACGGCAAAAATTATCCTTAACACCAGTTGTATTAAAAACTATAATCTTTTCAATACCATCAACTTGTAAAATTCCGTTGGCCTTATTATTTTGAGTTACAAGATCTGAATCCGATTTAATTGAAAATTCATACAAATGACTGCCAGGCTGATTAACAGAATCAATAAAAGTTAGCGTTTTACCATTGACTGGCACAACTGTTTTGCCTTGAGCAATCACAACCCCTAATCTTGTTAACTCATAATTAACTTCTATTTCTTTGGTTGTAAACAATTCAACTGAAAGCTGAAACACCTCATGAGCTGCTACGCGAACTGGCAGCTGAATATCTTTCACACCAACATCTTCATCTAAGTCGATATTTAATCTCATTATGTCAATTTTTAAATTTCGCCTTTGCGCTTCTGTTGCAGCAATTAATGGGTTAACGCCGCGATACTCCCCATCTGTAATCAATAGAATTTTACCTGCTTTATCATGCGGTATTAGCGAACAACCAATCAAAATAGCATCATTTAAGGCGGAAGATTCTGGGTCGATATATTTCAAATAGAACTCACCGTCAAACTCTTCATCAAACCATTTTTCAATCGCAACATTTTTACCAAAAGTTACAACGCTAATCTTATCAGACGGAGCCATTGTTAAAATTTTTCGAATGGAGCGCTTACTAGATTCTAATTGATCGGCTTTTACAGATAAACTTCGGTCTAAAATTACGACCAATAATGGCGATTTAGAAACAGTTACCCAAACAGGCTTCATCATTGCTAAGACTACTAAAACAAAGGTAGCAAGCAAAAAATAGGCGGAACGCGATTTACCATATTGCCACCAAAATAAAAACAAGGGCAAAAACCATAAAGCATTCCAAGGTTGGTCGAGGTAAATCATCGTTTATTCTCCTCGCGATGATCTAGAAACAAATTTAAACAATAAATGGAAACCCCAATTAACAATAAAATTAAATTTAGCAAATGACTATTACCTGACTTACTAAGATGCTTTTTGTTTTCACTGACATCCCCTGAGATTTTACCCGAATAATACTTATTGTGCATGAGATTCATACCTTCTAAATCGAGGTAATTGATATAAAAAGCACTGACTTCTTTTTCCTTTTCACGAACCAAATACTTCCCCGTCTCTAAAAATGGCGGGATAACCACCTTTCGATTCATAGCATTAATCTTAATTGATTTCTGCGAAGGAGTTATAATCTCAACTTCATCTGCATCCGTAATTAAATAGTTCTCGAGACTTCCCATCAAAGTTGTATATTGAATACCAGCAACATATTTCATAAAATAGGTTTTAAAGTTGTCCCAAAAAATAGGCCAATCTTGCAATTGTTTAAAATCTGATTTAATTAAATCAGCGTTCCAAAAAAACACTTCTTTTTCAAAATTTTGAAGTTTGCCAAATATAGGCAAATCAGTCGCATACAAATAAGGAATCAAAACGGCATTTGTTTTCATACATCCGCGCCATCTTATATTTTGCGGTTGCATATCTTTGATTAATTCGAAATCTTTTTGCATAATAATGTTTTCGAAAACATCTTTACTTTCACCTATTGCAAATGTTTTTGGCATACCTATTAGCAACAAAGGAACATTTATCGTTTTAGGTAGTTGATCTGAAATCAACACATCGTGTTCCTTTTCAGATATTTTAATTTGTTCAAAAATACTCAAAGTTTTTCTAATTAGAACATCCAGTTCTTTATTATGAATATCTATTTTAACATTTAACACTCTATTTGATGGCACTTCAAAATGCAAAATATTATCTGGTAGCAATTCATCATCTTCCAATTGAATCGAAACGGGCAAATTACCAACTGGAACCCTAACAGAAAATGGATATAAATTTAAATTTTCCTTATTTTCAATCGAAAGCACTTCTACAAAATCATTCTGCTTAATGGTAGCCTTTATTTTAGGCAAAATTTTCCCTTCCTTTGCTGGGTTGCCTTTCACTAGGCCTTGTACAATCCCTTCTTTATTTGATCTACGATAGGTGCCATTAATAAAAGCAAAATTATCATTTGGTACACCTCGCAATCTAAGTTCAAAACCGGCAAAATAGTTTTGATTTAATAATGGTCGATCGCTATATATGATGATACGCGTATTAACATCAGAAATTTCTGTTAACATTACTTTTGTTAATTGCCAATCAAAAGCCATTGCATTTGGCCTCCAATTGCTAATATCATCAATAATAGTTTTGTCAGGTCGAGCATTAGCAGCTAATAATTTAGGGTATTGATCAGCGATTATAATTGTAATAGAATCTTGATTTTTAATTTCTGCCAAAATCTCTTTTTGAATGAGTTGATACACTTTTGAATTTCCATCTGCATTGGCTTGCAATGAATAATGATTGTCCAATATATAAACTATTTTTTGTTTATTTTCGAAAACTGGAATAGCAATTTGCAATAATAAGGTCATAAATATTAGCAACACAATCAATTCTAACCAAAAACTTCTTTCCGATATAAATTTATTTTTGTTTATACCTTTTCGCATTTTAAATTCTGGGAAGTCCCACAATAATAACGAGGAGACTTTCTTTTGCGGGTATCGATTGCGCAAAAAATATATACCAATCAATAAAGGTATACTAAATGCCCCTAAAATTGCCCAAATAGTCATTGACGAAACCCTACTAAGCCAGTTTGTTGGTGAATGGACATAATTAATTCTTTTAGAGATTTCTGTGTATCTACCGTAATTAATTTAGAGTTAAATCTGCTCATTGTATCTTTAATTCGTTTGGTATGAACTTCAAATCGTTCCTTATATCTATCACAAATATCCTGGGTGATTCGTAAAGAAATTTCTTCACCATTTTCGCTATCAGTTAATCGAAACCCGCCAATTGGGGTTGGGTCTATTTCAAATAGATCTAAAAGACGAATACCAATACCCATTGAGCATTCTTTATACAATGCATGCAGTACGCCATTTAAATTTTCACCAATCATAAAATCTGAAATTATAATTCGTATTGCATTGGGCTGCAATGGTATAGGGTATTTTAACACACATTCAAGACCAACACCTTGAGGTATGATTCTTTCAATTGCTTTTTCATGTAATTCATGGAGCCTTTTGGAATCAACACCTAACAAATATACTTTAATTAAACAATTATCACTTTTAGATAATTCGATGATAAAAAACAAGACTTGCAGCGATCGCCACCACTTATCACTAGTGACAGCCATAGACAGTGAACAATCTAGGTAGATTTCTAATATAGGCGAAATTTCTTCATGAAATGTTTTAAGCAAAAGCTGATCGGTTCGAGCCGATGCCGCCCAGTCTATAAATCGAATATCATCCCCTAAAAAATAGGTGCGATGTTCTTGAAAATCTATTGAAGAACCACGCTGACGACCAACTCTTTCACCCATTCTTGAAAAAGCATAACGATCTGCAATGTTAAGCCGAAATAAAGCAACAAGCGACTTAGCTTCTACAAAATAATTTTCATTTTTTGAATTTTTCTCCAAAATCAACCTCTTTCACCAGCAATAAAATTTCTATAGGTTTCGACTTTTCGATTATTCAAAATATTTGCAATAATTAGGGTTATGATTAACACTAAACTTGTTATAAAAAGATTTAAAGCTACATGAAATTTATAAGCATCATGATTGTTTAAATGACTAAAAATATTCATAACTAAAAACTCTGATTTTAACCGAAATCTATAGTAAAAAATAACGGGAACCAGAAAAAATATAACTGTTACAAAAAAAGAGCCAAACAACATTAAAGTTATTTTAGCATCTAGGTAAAATTTATGAATTACGGCTAAAACAAGATATATTAGACTCATATAGGTCAGTATCGAGCCAAAGCACACAGAAATTAGTTGTTGTGACCCCCAAGCAGTTAGATTTGCATTGCGAAGATAAAAATAAAAGGAATACCATAGAAAGCAAGATTGAATAACAAATAATAAGTAGGCACTCGATTTGCCTGGATAAAAGAATTTATAAAAAATTTTTTTTACGAAACTCTTTGTATTTATAGTGTTTAAATATAATTTTTTACTCAATTGGTCTTTTTCCAAAAAGAAAAAATAAGTTGTAAGACAATGGGCAAAAATTGTAAAAATGAAAAAATCAATTGCATCATAATTGTAGTCAATAAAAAAAGGCAATAAACCAATTTCTAGAATCAATAAACTATATAGAATTCTCGGCCAAGTACTCTTATTAGCTGCGTATGAAGATAATTGCCCCGCAGAAATCATCACAAGAAAACCCTCTAATGTAATGACAAAAGGTACAATAAAAAGCAGAGCTTTTCCAAATTCTAATGAAAAAATACCATTCAAAATAGCGTCATCTCTTACCATTTCTTGTTTAATATTTATGGTCAAGATCATAATAATCAGATAGACGCCAGAACCAATAAATTGCAAAAATATTCGGCTAGCTCTGATATTACCCAAACTGCAAAAGAATATCGCAGCAAGAATTGCAAATTGAGAGGCAAATAAAGTCAAAAATAAACTGACAAAAATAAGCGAGATAGGCACACCTCTGAAAAAATAACTAAAAATCAAACCAGGCACAACAATAGAACCAAATACAATTGATTGCATTAAACCCGTCTGCCATTTACCTATCACTACCTTCAAAGGCGAAATAGAAGTGATCGCCATCAACTCAAAACTACCATTAGAGCGCTCATTTGTCATGTTTTGATATAGCATCGATGGAATCAATAAAATTAAACCTACATCCATTATTCCACTAAAAAATAAAAAACCATAAGGCCCTGAACTTTCGTCTGTAGGGACCAAAAACAAGTATAAGGCAACAAACAAAAAAAATACAATTCCCAGTAAAAATATACTACTGAAAATCTTACTATTTACCATTTGCTTAGCTTCGTTTACTGCCGCTGGCAATAAATAATCAGACCAATCATCCATTTTTTGATGTAATAAATCAAGAGCATCCGATATTCGTTTTTTCATTAATCTACTCTACTTTTATGCATCGTAAAAAAAAACTGTTGATCACCTAAACAGAACCTCGCTCTCCTGCTGCAAAAGCTCTGACTTCTTCAACCTTTCTTTTATTTGAGAATATAGCCAATATTAATGCGGGGGTTAAAAACAAAATTGTAATGACTAGATTCAAATAGTTAATATCGCCATTATTCCTTTCAGTTAAATGGTAAAATATACTCATCAATAACATTTCATCTGCATTTTCAAAGTTTAAATATAAAATAAAAGGAATTATGAAAATCAGCAAAAGCACAAATACGCTGGCAAAAGCCTTCGCTGAAGTAGTGATATGAGGGAAAAGAGCTTGCAAACCACCAACTGTCAGATAAATAGCACTAAAATAAAAGACAAAGCAGCTTATGACGCCTAATAGATTAAACTCATTGTTGCCACGAAAATAAGTTGGGGATGAATTCATCAAACAAAAACAAAATGAAAACCCAAGAAATGCAATTTGAGTTAAATACAACAAAAATGCACTCGAAACGCCGGGGTAAAAAAGCTTCTTCCAAATCTGCTTAAGAATATTTTCTTTCTTCTGTAGCTGATCAAACAATTTTTTTGATAAAAGGTCTTTTTCCATCATAAAGAAAAAAGAAAAGAACGCATGCACAAACAGACTCAAAATCATAATGTGAAAACTGCCATATGAGGCCGTTTCAAAAATAAATATAAGCCCAATTTCTAATACCAATACGCTGAATACTAATTTAGGCATAGAGCTTTTGTTAGCAGAATAAGGCGATAATTGAGCCGCACTAATTACTATCAATAGAATTTCAACGGTTAGAAAAACTAATAGAAATATAAAAAAGCCAATTATAAAATCTGTTGTAAATAATTTTGCAAGAGCAGTGTCTCGATAGGTAAGGCCGCTTTTAAAACCAATTGTAAATGAAAGAATTATAATGCTAGATATCAAAGTTACAACCTGCAAAAACAATCTTGTCGATTTCAAGACCCCAAGACTACAAAAGAAAATTGAGACTAATATTGAAAACTGAGCGCCTATAATGGTTAGCACCAAACTAACAAAAATCATTGAAATAGCTACACCATCAAAAAAATAGCTAAAAATTAAACCTGGGGTTGCAATAGAACCAAAAATAATACCTTGCAACATGCCCGATTGCCATTTACCAAGCACTATTTTTAAAGGAGTTATCGAAGTTATTGCCATTAATTCAAAACTTCCATTAGATCGCTCAAAACTCATATTTTGATAAATCATAAGTGGTATAAATAAAATTAAACCAACATCCATAATAGAACTAAATAATAAAAAAAAGATTTGTCCCGTATCGTTACTCGTAGGCATATTGTATAAAAAGAGAGACATAAATAAGAATGCTATAACACCAAATAAAAAGAGCGCCCTAAAACTATTGCTGTTAACCATTTGCTTTGCTTCATTGATGGCAGATGGCAGTAGAAAATCAGACCAATTGTCTGATTTATCGGACAAACTATTTAATAAAGAAGACAAACTCATTATTGAACGACTCCTTTTGTAACATCTAAAAACAATTGCTCTAAGCCTTGTTCTTTTAGATAATACTCCATTACGGGTAATTCCTTTGTTACCAAACGATGCAATGTTGTTGCCACCTGATCTGGCTCTATGACAGAAAACTGATATTTTTTGCCAACTGTAATTTCTTCAATATTTTCTATAAAAGGCAATTCAGATATTGCAACCAATGCATTTTCCACAACAGACTGCAAAACGACTACTACGGATACACCGGTTTTAGAATGTAGCTCCATATTGATTGAATCGATTTTACCTGCCCGTAAAATTTTTCCTTTTTCAATAATTGCACAAGAATCACAAAGTTCAGCGAGTTCCGTCAAAACATGACTACTGATTAAAATGGCTTTGCCTTGTTTCGCCAAAATTTTGAGCAACTCTCTTAATTCAATTCTTGCACGAGGGTCTAAACCCGCCGCCGGTTCATCTAAAATTAGAATTTGAGGGTCATTTATTAGCGTTCGGCCAAGACAAAGCCTTTGTTTCATACCCTTTGATAAAGTGCTTGTAAATTTATCGCGAATATTTTTCATATCCATAAAATCAATGATTCTCTCAACAGCTTGTCGCCTTTTTGCACCTTTTAAACCGTAATTACGGGCATAGTAGTCTAAATAATCTTCAATGCTGATGTTGTTCGGCGCTGTAAAATAATCTGGCATAAACCCAAGCTTTTGATGAATGATCTCAGGGTTATCCGTTACAGATAATCCATCAATATAGCAGTCACCCGTCGTGGCAATATCCAGAGTCGAAAGTATTCGCATAGTAGTAGTTTTACCGGCACCATTTGGCCCTATAAAGCCAAAAATATCGCCCGCATTAAAAGAAAAAGATACATTGTCTATCGCCTTAGTTTGAGCAAATACTCGTGTTAATTTGTCAATTACAACTAAATCTTGGGTCATTGATGAATAACTCCTATTATAATATGCTCATTCTGCCCTTGTATAAAACCTTCCTTTTCTCTAAAAGGTACAAATTCATTTGTGTCGGCAAAGGCAATATATATATAGTCAGAAGCTCTTTCTTTCGCTAAAGTTATTATTTTTGGAAAAATATCAGAATAGAAACTTCGAGACTTAGTTAATTCATGGTGGCTAGCCAAAAGAGTTAAAGGCACTTCTTGATCAGGCTCTACTATTGCATTTGAGGCATAAAGATTACCGAATTTACAATCATAGACCAAAATTGTTTGATTTGTCGCAAAACCATTTTTGGCGTGTAACTTTGATGATTCTTTTCTTACTACAACCTTTGAATGACATTCAAACTGTTTGATCTCCCCAAATTCATTCAATGATCTCGCCTTTGCAAAGTTCCCTGACAATAGAGCTTTGCTACCTACCGTGTTTTTAAACTCACTTTCTCGGTAGCTATAGTAGTATCCAGTGTTTACAGGAAAATAAATCCCATTTCTATCTCTTTCTAATTCCCCAGAAATTGTAGAATAATACACTGAATTTCTATTTGCTAATAGAGCCAGATTATTTTGAGCATCAATTAATGTAATCGAATTCCCTTCATAGCGTTTATAAAAACCTTCTTTCACAAAAAAAACAATTATTAGCAAAACGGAAAATAGAATTGCAAGTAATGGCGATGTGATAAAAATTAAAAATTTCTTGTTCTTTTTATGTAAAAAATAAAAATTTATGGGGCCAATACAAATGATAAAAAGCAAGACGATAAACAAATAAACTCCTTTGGGAGATTGATGGTTATCAAAGTTAACCCTTTCCATAAAAATGGCTGATACTAAATCGTGATCTACTTTTTCACGCAATTTACCTTTAAAATCCATTTGGTCTTTAAATTTTGACTCAACAAAAACTTCGCCAAAACAATTATTTGAAATATTTTTCCAGCGAGTAGGCAGTTTACCACTGCTATCTAATAGCATGATTCTGCCACCAAACCCTACATAAGTCTTTAAAGTTTGAAATTGTTCTGCGCTCAGCGACAACTCCATTTCGCTAGGTATCACAATTAATTGATATTGTAACAAACAAAGTGCATTATTTGGCAAATCGTGTAAATCAATTCTGCCAAGAAATGTTTTTTCTTCTAAACTTTCAAGATCACCATATTTGAAAAGCAGTTGCCCTCTGCTAGGCGTTTTTATTTCTAATACACCTTTATTAAAAGATTTTTGATCACCCGCATTAATATACAAACTTTCATTTTCACGACCAAATTTTACAAATACTTGTGATGCATCTTGATAAGCTTTAAACGGTATTTCATAAATCTTTGTTTCGCTAGGCAGCAATTTCACTTCATATAAAATATCCAAGTTATTCGCTTTGACTTCAATTTTACCATTTTTAATATCACCCGATTGGTTAGTAATTTTTATTCTAATCGATTTATGAAAATTATTCCCCGATTCATATTGCTTAATATCAACCTTTACATCTTTAATTTGAGCTATTAAAAAAGCAGGCCATAAAACAAAAACAGAAATAATAAAAAAACATTTAAACTTTAGACTCATACACGACTCAACATTTCATTAGGCACTTCTTTAGTAAGCTTCAACACTTCGTTAGCAACGGCTATTCCCGTAATCTTGTCAAGCCCTGCTTGGTAATTCAAATGAATACGATGATGCAAGACTTCAATTGCAACTGCTTTCACATCTTCAAACCCAACATAAGGTCGTTTGTGAATCAAAGCATTGGCTTTAGCCGCAATGCTAATGTTAATTGCTGCGCGTGGTGAACACCCAAATCGCACATAGTTTTTCACCAAATCACACGCTTGTGAGTAGCTAGGTGTTAAGCTGGCAACAATACGAGCAACATATTTACCTACTTCCTTTGGTAAATACACTTGTTTCACTAAATGGCATAATTTCAAACATTCTTCTTGATTCAAAACAGGCTCAATGATAGGCACATTGCTGCTAGTTCTTTGTTCAATAATTTTTTCTAGAATCGATTCTTGCACTTCCTTAAAATATAGTTTAAATAAAAATCGATCTAATTGGGCTTCGGGTAAAGGGTAGGTTCCCTCCATATCAATTGGGTTTTGCGTTGCAAGTACAATAAAAGGTTCATCTAAATTATACTGCTGCCCTAGAACACTAACTTGTCTTTCAGCCATTGCTTCCAATAAAGATGCTTGCGTTTTGGGGCTGGCACGATTTATTTCATCTGCCAAAAGAATATTCGTAAAGACAGGGCCTTTTTGAAATACCATTTTACGGCGACCCTCTTCGTTTTCTTGCAAAATCATAGTTCCTGTAATATCACCCGGCATTAAATCTGGTGTAAATTGAATTCTACGAAATGATAACTTTAGTAACTGCGATAATCCCTTAACTAGCTCTGTTTTACCTAACCCTGGCAAACCTTCTAAAAGTAAATGCCCTTGCGAAACCAAGGCAATTGCTACTTTATGAACAATTTCGGGCTTGCCCATTAAAATTTCATTCAGTTTTTCTATTAAAAGGTTTAATTTTTGTGAGGCAAATTCTAATTCAACATCTGCAATTAATTTTGTATTGGTTTCCAATATTTATTTCTCCTGATTTGATTGTCTATTAAAATATTTTTTAATTACATCACGACGATTCGGCAATACTTTTTGATCATTGATTAAGTCTGTTTCTGTATTATTAAATTTTCTCTCCGTATTCTTTTGATTATCAATTGTATATTTATCATGCTCGCCTTTACTAATATCTACCAATTCTCCTTCGGTATTAAATTGCCCTCCCCTATTGAACTCTTCTAAATTTAAAGGTGTCAACGAAGAGTCTGTCTGGTTAGTATATTTTAATTCGGCATCACCCGGCCCACGGCTCACCCCACCTTTACCTGGGCCTTCCGCTACTAATGCCATTTCACACTCGCCTTCTTCTTGCTCTAGGCGTTTTGCTAAATCCGCTAAACTCTTAGATAGTTTCTTTTCACCAGAATTACCCTGCCCATTTTGCCCATTCTGATTTGAATCCGCCCCCTTTCGCGCTTCCATTTGCTTTTGCATTTCTCGGTTAAAAGACTTCATCGCTTGCAAAGCTTTTAGCTTTTCGCTTAACCCCATTTTCTTTTCAGATGCATTATCACAAGTTGCATTTTGTAATTCTTTAATTGCTTTTTGAAAATCTTCGTCTTGTTTCGCAAATTCATTCAAATCTAAAGATAATTCCAAAGCCGCCATTTGTTTAGCAATTTCCTCATATTTCTCTAAATTTTTAATACTCTTTTCTAAAACTTCGAGCTGCGATTGAATCTTCTCCTGAATTTGCTGCTGTTCTTTTAATTTATCCTCTAACACCTGACCTAAATTCTGCTTCTTTTCCCAATTTTCTTTATTAATTCCATTTTTCTGAAAATCTTCCTTTAAACTATCTAATTCTTTCTTAATATCCTCTGCAAGCTTTTGATCTACAATTTTGGCTTTCTGCAAATCCTCTAATAAGGAATTTTCAACAGCTAATAAATCGCCAACATTACCATCAATAGTCAAAAATGTTTTTGGCAAATATAAAAGAATCGTAAGAAATATAATTAAGAGAATGGCATAATTTACTATAATCTTCCAAGGGAAATGCAAAGGCAAATTCGAAAAGTTTCTTTTTAACACCTGCTCGCGAACTCTTTCATCAAGATGATAATTTAATTCATTGGCTGTTAAATACAAACCTTCAGATGAAGTTTTATAATCGATATAAGCCCATAATTCTTGATCAGAAAAAAACAATTTACTCTTGTAATATATTGTAAGAGAAAATAAAAGCACCACTGGTATACATAGAATCAGCCAATACCAAATTGGCATTTCATTAAAAAAATATTTAGAAACAATTAACGCACATAACAAATACACAATCGAAATAAAAAAAGGCAAAATTAATGTCTTGATGAAAAAATTCACATATAGCTGTCGCGCAATTTTTTGATTGATCTGCTTAACGCTTATGCTCACCTAGTTCACCCCACTCAACTAAAAATAATCCGATTATAATCTAACTAAGCTCCATTACAAAATATTTTAGCAAATACTTAAAATACCATAGCAGGTTTCAATTCATTATACCAGACGCTTTCGACCCTAGTAAGGCTCAATTTATTTTAAAATTGATTTGCTTTCAAACGCAAAATTATGTTTATTGCCAATATTTACGGGGCAATATTTAAATTTAACTGTGCTTTTGGATTTCAAACCATTGAAAAGAATACAAAAAAATCAATTTATTTTATTAAATTCGCTTAAAATATCGATTTTAAAGTAAAAATGCGATACATATTGGAATTTCTGTTCAAAAATACTTGACCCTTTGTCGATATATTTATAATTTATAAAATATAAAGTATAAAATCAATCGAATCAGCATGCAAAAAGACTTAAATCAAAATCGATTATTGGAAGAAAACGAAAAACTAAAGTCCGCCCTTCGGTGGGTTTACGATCAACAAAAAGCCCTAGAATCGTCCCAAGAAAAATTAAAAGCCGAAAATGAAAAATTAAACCATTCGGTTCGGCAACAAGTCACAATCATTCCAGAATTGCAAATCAAAAATAAAGTTTTAAAAGAACAACTCAGAGTCATTACACAAGATCTTCATCAATCAGAAAAATCACAAGACAATACAATCGAAAAATTAAATCAATTAAAATTAGCCTTCAAACAAATCAAACGAAAATTGTTTCTTTCTCAAAGTTTTTTATTTATAACTTTTATAGGCGCTACGGCTTTGATTTGGCAATCGTATCGCGAAAATGAATCGAACAAAATCATTAAGAATAAGTTCGCAAAACTGACCTATGAAAATGAAACGCTTGCCGCTCAAAATAAAATGTATTTCAATGAAAAAGAAACCTTTCAAACCACCATTCAAAACCAATACAAAGAGCAAATCAACCTACTCGATAGCAAATTAGCTTTGATTAGTTATGAGAGAAATGAACTGCAAACCAAATACACGAAAGCAATTGAAAGTTTTAAAGAACAAACTGCGACTTTAAAACAAGAATACGAAAGCTTACAGAATTTAACAAAAAATGAATTCGAAGAAAAATTAGCGGCTTTACACCATGAAAAATCAACAATTAACAACAAACTTATGGAAAGTGAAATCAAAAACAGAGAAATCGTTTTAATCGAACCAAAAATTCAGGAACAAAAACTAAATCAATTTTTAAAAACAATTGATAATGAAAACAACCATAAAACAAATGAATCAAATCATAAAAAGCCAACCCATTCAGACAACTTAAACAACCTACCCAATACAAAAAGTCCTTACCCAAATGAAGATATTCTAAATATTCTGGAGCAAAACGAAAGAGTTCCGTTTAAATTAAGCTCAACGCCTTTTTAATAAGATTGCCATGACTGTTCTAACAAAATTGCATTTGATTGGTGATAGCATTTCAGTGCATTATGGGCCTTATCTCATCAAAGAATTACAAAATCATTATCAGATTTCTCAAAAAGGCGGGGCCACAGGCAATTTAGACATTCCGACTGGTGCAAATGGTGGCAATTCCCAAAATGTTCTCAATTATCTTGATGATCTTTCTGCTAAAAACTTTACTACAGATTTATTCGTTATTAATTGTGGTTTACACGACATCAAACGCATGCCCGACTCATACGAGACAAGCATTTCTTTAAATCAATATCAAAAAAATTTGGAAGCCATTATAAAAATCACAACTAAACTCTCCAAAGGCATGATTTGGGTAACAACAACACCTGTTGATGATGCCATTCACAAAGCAAATACCCAAGCATTTGAAAGAAGAAATAGCGATGTGCTAGAGTATAATGCGCTAGCTGAAAAAATAATGCTTCACCACCGCATTCCTATGATTGACCTTAATTCTTTTGTAAAAACTTTGCCAAAACCTTGGTACTACGATCATGTGCATTACCCTGAACCCATTCGAGAATTACAAGCCAATTTTATTGCCTCCCAAATACTATCCATTCAAGGCCTGAAACCCTAGAAAAACAACTTCTAGGAAATCTAATAATTTAAAGAAAAAAGTAACTACTCAGCGAATTTTAAAGGACTTTTTTGATAATATCGCCTAGATTGCCATCAAACACTTCTTTTAACGCCCAAGATACATTAATGTTGTTTTTCTTGCATGTATTAATAAACCCTCTAATC